>Ga0207797_1000999_pt1 | contig 21026 bp, 17 predicted proteins | sample PRCRCaboRojoPR_6_FD_187275 | JGI IMG/M metagenome (GOLD analysis project Ga0207797, IMG submission 187275) | Marine sediment microbial community from Cabo Rojo, Puerto Rico - PR CR 10% Liquid 1 (SPAdes) | ecosystem: Environmental > Aquatic > Marine > Coastal > Sediment | place: Cabo Rojo, Puerto...
CATGCTCCTGCAGAACGACTCATCGTCGCAGGGCTCGAGACATTCCAAGCTGACGATGAGGGTCTGCTCCCGGCGGGACAGATAGTGCGCGTCCGGATAATCCTCGGTAAATGCCTCGTCCAGGAGGTTCAGGGCATGGAGATCGCACGTGTGCATCCCCAGTAAGACCGTCGGCTCCACCTCAATCACCGTCTCAACCTTAGGATCCTCACCCATGGTGAAGGTGGCCAGCCGCTCCTGCTGGGGCTGGAAGACCTTCTTCGGGGGGAGGATGGTGGTGTCGTAGTCGAGCCGCAGATCGGCCGGGTCCTTAACGGGGTCAAAGGCAAACTTAGCCCCCCTCGCTTGTGGCCCGACGACCTGGTAATCAGCCATCAGGGCTTCGACCAGCGGGGCCACTGCTTCCTTGTCCAGAATCCTCAGACTCATATCAGTCTCCTCGCGATAGTGTTCTCATTGCACTCTCAAGATACCAAGTTTGCCGGAAGCGCTTGAGCTTCCGACCGCACCAGGTGATCGGGGTACGGTTAGTCTTCCGTCATTGGCGACGCGAGTCGGCCAACGACCACCAACCTTGCTGCTACCCCTGGGCTTCCAGAACCTCGTCGATGGTCGTCAGTAGTTTCTCCGGCTTGACGGGCTTGTCGATGAAGGCCTCCACCGGCATGAAGTCATCGTCGGGGGTGACGTCATAGCCCAGCTCCAGCACCTTCTTGACGCCCGACAGCATGATCACCGGCGTGTCCTTCAAGACCTCGTCCTTGTTCATCCGCCGGGAGATCTCGAATCCGTCGGGACCTGGAGGGCCCGCAAACATCACGTCCAGCAAGATTAGGTCGGGCTGCTTCTCCTTGGCCAGGTCGAACCCCTTCTCGGCCCGGTACGCGGAGAAGACCTCGTAGCCGACGCTCTCTAGCAAGGTTGTCACGGATTCAACGAGTTGGACGTCATCATCCACGACCACGATCGTACCCTTCTTTTCAGGCATTGTTTGACCTCCTTGATTGATCAGGCAATGTAAAGCTGAATCTGACCCATTCTCCTTCTTCGGAATCAGCCCATATCCGACCGCCGTGCTCCTCTATGATCTCTCGGCAGATGAAGAGCCCCAGTCCCGTGCCCTTCTCCTTCGCGTGTTCCGGGCTGTCCAGACGGCTGAACTTCTTAAAGAGTCTGGGCATCTGCTCGGGGGGAATGCCCTGACCCTCATTGTACACACTCAGCGTCACCCGGTCGTCCTCAAGATGCCCATCGAGCTCGACGATGCCCCCCTCGTCACCATACTTGATGGCGTTCGAGAGGAGGTTGTCGTAGACGACCCTGAGCAGGTCGCTGTCGGCGTATACTTCGAGATCGTCCGGTAGGTTGTCGACGACCTCCATGTTACGCTCCTCGAGGCTCTTACTGAGCCCCTCCAAGACAGGCTCCACAACCTGGGAGCGGAGGTGCACAGACTGCCTGTGGGCCTCCAGTTCTCCCTTCTCCAAGCGCGAGAGATCGAGGTAGTTCTTGATCATCTCCTGGAAGTAGTCGAGGCTTCGAGCCACGGAGTCCAGGCTCTTCTCTTGAGCATCCGTCACCTCGCCCAGATAGCCATCCTTCACGGTGTGGAGGCTCATCATGGCCGACGACAGGGGGTTCTTGAGCTCGTGGGAGACGAAGCCCAGCATCTCCATGTAGTTCCGGTTGGTGGTCCGCAACTCGTCGTTGAGTTCCTTCAATCTACGCTGGTTCTGTTCAATCTCCCGGCGCTGCTCCCCCAGCCGCTCCGCCATCTTGTTGAAGGACGAAGCCAGCTCTCCGAGCTCATCGCTCCGCTCAACGTCGACTCTGTAGGCCAGCTCACCTTCGGAGAGAAGGTGCGTGGCGTGGGAGAGCTTCCTTATCGGACGGACAACGCCTCGAGTGAGAAAGTAGAAGGTGAGGAAGGCGACGAGCATGCCCCCCAAGACGACCGAGAGGAACATGACGACCGCCTGCCGGCGCAGGTCAAGGTATCTCTGCTCGAGCTCCCCGACGTAAAGCATACCGATGATGTCGCCGTTCGGGTCGCGGATGGGATCGTACTGTGAAAGATACCACGTGTCGACGACGTAGGCGCGCCCCGTCCAGGGTTCTCCATCCTCCAGCACTTGCTCGGCCACCTCATCGGACACCCGGGTGCCCACGGCGCGGCGCCCCTGGTTGTCCAGGACATTGGTCGAGATGCGGAGGTCCCCCATGAATATCGTGGCAGTCCCAACGGGTTTGCCGTTGTAGGTCTCATTGGCGAAGACAGCGTCTCTGATGCGATCAACCTCTTCAACGGCACCGTTCAGCAGCGTGCCCATCTGGAGGATGCCGACCATCTCCCCATCCTGAACGACCGGCACCGCCGCGCCGGCAAACATCCCCTGCGGCACCTGGCCGATAGCCAGGACGCGCTCCATCAGCCCCTCGCCCGCCACATCGAGACGGTCTCTGGAAAGGATAATATTGCCGGTGCTGTTCTCCTGCTCCGCGATCACCTGCTGGACAATTGGGTCGTCCGCCAGATTGTCGCCGGTGGCATAGGGATACCGCGTGCGGAGGAGGACCGTGCCATCGGGAGCCAGCAGGTTCAGCACGTCCATCTCTTGCTCCTGGCGAACACGCTCCAGCTCCTCGCGGACCTGAAGGAGCTCCCGCCCGTCGCCAGACGGCTGCAGCGCCTCCTTGACCGTCTGCGTGCGGGCTAACACCTCAAGGGCCGCCTCGATTTGTGCGATCTTCCCGTCGTGGATCTCCCAGGCTGCCCTGGTGTAGATGCTGACACGATCCTTGGCCTCTCGAATCGTGTTGGTATTCACGTAGTGGATGCTCAGAGCACCAATGCTGGCGGCCAGCACGACGAAGACAACGACGATGCCGAGATTGAACTTCGTCTGTAGCTTCATGAGTCGGACCGACACGCGTGAGCCGGCGCGCCACGGACAGCACGTATCCGAGTGCCCTGGAGCGACCGACCTGATCGTAGGTGGAGGGTATGCGGCCTACCGCTGGCCCGAGGGAGTATAGCATGCATGCAGACGGAAATCAACGGAGGGTCTTCCTGCCGGCTACCTGATATTCATTACCCAATTGCGCCGAGGTTCCTTCCTGCATGGCGTACCTGCATGGCGTATTCAGCGGGGCCGCGTCGAGCACGTCGTTCTACGCGGGTCTCAGCTCCTCCTCCAGGATCCCACTTTCCACCAGAATGTCGAGGGTCTCCTCTGCTTCAGCCTCGTCAACCTGACTGATCGCAAACCCGGCGTGGACGATGACGAAATCGCCGACTCCCACTTCAGGGAGATACGCAAGAGAGACCTCTCGCGTGACACCGCCGAAATCAACCTTCCCCATCCGCATCAGATCGCCGTCTCGCGTTTCGATCACGCGTCCTGGAATGGCCAAGCACATATTAGGATGTCTCCTCTCGCAGCCAAGCAAGCCAAGCTTCGAACCCCTCACCCGTCTTGCAGGAAAGGGGGAAGAACGTCAGACCGCGATTGAGCGCCTCCACTCCCTTGCGGAAGTAGTCGACATCGAAGTCGAAGGCATCGAGGACGTCCATCTTGTTCAGGACAACCACGTCGACACCGCGGTACATCACCGGATACTTATACGGCTTGTCGTCGCCCTCCGGGACACTGGCGATGAGGACACTGCGGTGCACGCCCAAGTCGAAGCTGGCAGGGCAGACCAGATTGCCGACGTTCTCGACGATCACCAGGTCGAGCTCCTCCAGGGGGAGTTGGGGCAGGGCCTCCTGGAGCATGACGGCATCCAGATGACACGAGCCGCCTGTATTGATCTGGACAGCGGGTATGCCGGATGCCGCAATCCGATCGGCGTCGATGGTCGTGGCGACGTCGCCGTCGACCGCGCCAATGGCGAGCTCGTCTCGCAGAGCCTCCACGGTGCGGGTGATAAGGCTGGTCTTGCCGGCACCTGGCGAAGCCATGAGGTTGATCGCGACGACACCGGCAGCGTCCAGCCTTTCCCGGTTCTTTGCGGCAAGCCGGTCGTTGGCACTCAGGATGTTCTCAACAACCGATACAGTCTTTGACACTGGGGTAGTACCTCTTTCTATTCGTCACGCTATCACGGATATCCCCGGCCCAGACAGATCGCGGACCGGGCGATCCGAAGACACGCAAACCTGCGATAGCTGCCGTTTGATCGGGGACCTAGGGGGTGTCGAGAGAGCTAAACCGAGTTGGCGGCTATCGCAGAAGATGACGATCGATCCCTTATGTACTTCAGATATACTTGCGATATCTTACCACGGTTGCCAGGGATCGTCCAATGGACAGGAAGTTGGAGGGCACCGGAGAACTCCGGTCGAGGGATGCGCGCCACGCGCCGCAAATGGCGCCCAGGGGGAACCGCAGGAAGCAAGCGGCTGGAACGTTGGCCTCGCCGAGGGGCGATCTCGGCCGGCTCGCGCCTCCCCCTTTCCTGCGGCGTCATCCTTCGACCCGGCTGGGTTGACTGAGGCACTGGCACCTCGTTCGAGCTGTGCGGACCATTGATGATCCTAGCCGCGGGACGGCGTCATCACAACGATCAACCAGCCGAGCTCATCACCCGGCGAGCGCTCCGGTGGCGCGCAACCACATCTCAAGCATAGCCTGACACTGGTCCCCCGACGGCTTCGGTTGACAAATCTCCGGGCTCCGTCTATCTTCCGTAGGAACGGACGGTCGTGATGCGACGCGGGCGGCCGGCCGCGACCAGCCGTTGTCCACGTCCGGTCGTCGGTGGTGCCCTGGGAGGGGAATCAGATTCCCCTCATCAGCTGTGACCTCGATTCTTTTCGGTAGGAGTGAACAATGACGCAACCCGATCAATCCCGAGGCTCGGATCCTGAGGCGCTCTGGTCCGATGACCGACTGCCCAAGAGCCGGGGTTCGGGCCAAGACCCGCGCCTCTCGGTGCTCTTTGCCATTGCGGGCGTTTTTGCAACGGAACAGGACCTCGATGCGATGCTGCAGCGGTCGCTCACCAGTCTAGTTGAGACTCTTGAGGCCGTCGAGGCTGGCATTCTATTACTCTACGACCCCGAGGACGGCAGGCTGGTCGTGCGAGCCGCCCACGGATACGACCTGGCGAGGCTCAGCGAGGTCCGCTTGGCCGTGGGCGAGGCCACGTGCGGAAAGACGTTCGAGACGGGAGAGCCTCAGTTCTATCCCACACCTCGGACCCTTGCCGAGTCCCGCCGAAGCCTCACGCCAGAACACGCGGAGGCGTTCCGCGAGGCACTCACCGGCGATCACTGGCCGCAGAGTGCTGTCTGCGTTCCGTTCTCCGCTGGGGAAAAGGAAGAGGGCGTCCTGGTCCTGGAGAATCTCCACCAGCCCCGGAGTTTCGTGCCCGCGGATCTACCTTTCCTGCAGGCGGTCATGGACCTTGTCGCATTGGCGGTCGAGAACGCCCACCTCCGCGTCCAGTTGGAGGAGGCAAAGGCACTCGACCAGGCGAATCGGCTCAAGGGCGAGCTGCTCTCGGTCCTGGCTCACGAAATGCGCACGCCGTTGACCTCCATCAAAGGCTATACCACAGCGCTGCTGATGCAGGAGACGTCCTTTGACACCGCGAGCCAGCGCCAGTTCCTGGAAATTATCGACGAGGAGTGCGATACCCTGGAGTCGCTCGTCCACGACCTCCTCGAGTCCTCGGTCATCGATGCAGGACTCCTAAGGCTCGAGCATCAGCCGGTGGTCCTGCCCAAGCTCTCCGAGGAGACGATTGACGAAATCGCCCATCGGACTGAAGATCATCGATTCTTGATCGATTTCCCCGATGGTTTCCCCATCATCGACGCCGACCCGGACCGGATCCAACAGGTCCTGCGGAACCTCCTGGACAATGCGGTGAAGTACTCCCCCGATGGCGGCCTGATCGTAACCCGGGGAGAGGTGACCGAGTCGGAGGTGGTGGTCAGCGTCGCCGACCAGGGCGTGGGGATCTCTCCGGAGCACCTGAATCGCCTGTTCGACAAGTTCTTCCGGGTTGAGTCAGGTCTGGGCCGGCACGTGGTTGGGTCGGGTTTGGGATTGCCCATCTCCCGTACGATCATTGAGGCGCATGGGGGCCGCATCTGGGCGGAGAGTCAGGTGGGTCAGGGAAGTACGTTCTATTTTACGCTCCCTCTTGAGGATGCCCCGGAGCGTTCGTCCGCAGATAAGAGCAGATACGAGAGACGATCCAAAAGATGAATGACAAAGTCCTGGTCATTGATGACGAACCTCGCGTGCAGCAGTTAGTGCGCACGGTATTGGAGGCCGTCGGCTACGAGGTAGTTGCGGCGATAAGCGGGGAAGCAGGCATAGAGGCAGTTGCCCTTGAGCAGCCCCATCTCGTCTTGCTCGACATCCGGCTCCCGGGCGGGCCGGATGGGTATGAGGTCTGCGAGCGGATCCGCGAGTTCTCCGACGTGGGCGTCATCATGCTGACGGCTAAAGCGCGTCACGAGGACATCCTGCAGGGGTTCGATGCCGGCGCCGACGACTACCTGACGAAGCCGTTCAACGCCAAGGAACTCGTGGCCAGGGTGAGGGCTGTCCTGAGGCGGACCCGCCGACCGGAGGAGCGGGGAGAGGCCATCCAACGGTGCGGAGACTGGGAGATTAACTTCGCCAGGCATACGGTGAGGGTGGGCGAGGAGGCCGTGAGGCTGACGCCGACGGAGTACGCCCTGCTGCGGCAGCTGGCCAAGAATGCGAACTGCGTCATGACACACCAAGACCTGTTGACCAAGGTCTGGGGGCCTGAGTATCGGGATGACGTGGATTATCTGCGCGCCTACGTTCGCTATCTCCGCCGCAAGTTGGAGGATGATCCTTCGGATCCCAAACACATCTTGACAGCGCAGGGTGTCGGATACATGTTGTCCTGTCCCGGCCAGAACTGACTGTCGACTGCCCTTCCGGTCGGACCTCAAGAGGAGGCCTCGCTCGTGAGCGAGGCCTTTTTTTCATGCCTTTTTCATGAAGCAGGGGGAAGGTTTTATGACATTTTCACGGCCTCTCTGTTAGACTTAGAGTCGAAAGGGATGACGCCCCGCGAAAAGGGCGAATAGATTCAGAGAGATCAAGGAGGTTTGCAGATGAGCAAGGTTTCCACCAAGGAGCGCACGAAGACCACGGCCGTTGACACGGCTGCGCCGTTCCGATGGCCCGATGCGAATAGCACAGCAGAGTTGGTGCTCGATGAGGGTCTCGCGTTCTGTGCCCGCAAGGCCGGCCTGGACAGCGTCGAGAGTGTGATCGAGTCGCTCCGTCAAGGCGAAAGCACGGTCCACCAGTACTGCCGCTACGGGTTGGCGAAGAAGGTAGCCGAGTCCATTGGGCAGCTCGACGAGAATGTGAAGTCAGTTTACACACTCGACTACGACGCGACGCCACAGGACCGCTGTTTCGGTGCTGACGACCAGGCGTCTCTCATTCACCTCATCGTCTGGGCAGGTCGGAAGACCGACGCCTTGGACGCTTTGGTGAAGGCTCTCGATCGTGCACTGGTGCAGGCCTATGCCGAATTGGTCAATGTGCCTCAGTTGACACACCTCCTCGACGTGCAGATCGTGGACGACGCCGACGTCGAGGGCCGGCGCGGGTATGGAGCTCTGCTTTCGTCGATTCACAACCGGCCGATCAAGGTCTGGGCACGGTAGCGAGGACCTGGTAGAGTAGAACTACGTAGAAGAGGGAGAACGAATGGAAAGACAGATTGACGTAAGGACCAAGCAAGTCTCGCCGGCCTTTGTCGTGCGAGACACCGCTGATCAAGATCTTTGGGCCACTGTACTGAATCAGCTCGACGACGTTGCCGAGAACCTCCAGCTTGACTCAGGTATCCACGCCATTCTCCGTCAGCCGGAGCGCGAGCTCACTGTCTCCGTCCCGGTCGTGATGGACGATGGTCATATTGAGGTCTTCACCGGCTATCGCATCCAGCACTCGAGCGCCCGGGGCCCGTGCAAGGGCGGCATCCGCTACCATCCGGCGGTCAACCTCAATGAGGTGCGGGCGCTGGCAGCGCTGATGACGTGGAAATGCGCCGTGGTGAACATTCCCTATGGCGGCGCCAAGGGCGGCGTACAGTGCGAACCCGGTGAGCTATCGCAGGACGAACTTTGCCGCATGACACGCCGATTCACGGCGATGATTATGCCCATCATCGGTTCTCGGCGCGACATTCCAGCCCCTGACGTCAACACGAATCCACAGGTGATGGCGTGGATCACGGACACCGTCAGTATGCTGGAACGCAAGACCGTCATTGATATCGTGACCGGCAAGCCCATTCCGTTGGGCGGATCTAAGGGCAGGACCGAGGCGACCGGCCGAGGCGTCGCCATCACCACCCTTGAGCTGCTTAAGCGGCAGGGGATAGCCCCGAACGACGCGCGCGTCGCCGTACAGGGCTACGGCAACGTGGGGTCCCATGCAGCGACAATCCTGAACGGCATGGGGTGCCAGATCGTCGCCGTCAGCGATGTGACCGGAGGACTCTACAAGGGCGACGGCCTGGACATCTCGGGGATCAATAAGCACGTGACGGCACACCCGAAGGGGCTGCTTGAAGGATACGGAGCCCCCGGTGTAGAACAGATCGACAACGATGAGTTGCTGACGAGCGACGTTGACGTCTTGATTCCGGCGGCGCTCGAGCATCAGATTCGGGCGGACAATGCCGACGATATCCGCGCCAGTATGATCGTGGAGGGTGCCAACGGACCGACAACGCGAGAGGCCGACAGCATTCTGGGTGAGCGGGGCGTCGTCGTGGTGCCTGACATCCTCGCCAATGCCGGCGGCGTTGTGGTCAGCTACTTTGAGTGGGTGCAGGATCTCCAGTGCTACTTCTGGGATGAGAAGGAGGTCAACGACAACCTGAAGCGCATTATGGTTCGTAGCTTCAAGGAGGTCTGGGACTTCAGTCAAGAGAAGGACGTTCCGCTGCGCCTCGGTGCCTATATGCTCGCGGTCGACCGGGTCGCTAACGCCGTGAAGTCGCGCGGGGTCTTCCCGTAGTCCATCCTATCCCTCCTTCGGCGTCGATGCCGAAGGAGGGATTCTTTCGTCGGGCGCGTCGACCGGCATGCCCTACCGTCATCCGGCCCTCCTGCGCGGCGCGCGCGGAGGCCGCGTAGAAGCCCCCAGAAGACTTCCCCCTCCGTCTCAACGGCCCGGCCCACTCCTGGCGTTGCCATTCTCGGCCGTTCACCCGACAGTCCGTGACCGCGCCCAGGCGCAGTGTCTTAGTGACCACCGCGTCTGTCTTCTTGTCACGGCGGAGTCCAGGCCAATGCTCGTGCCCGACCGCTATCTTCTTGTGCCTACCAGGGCAGTCCTCCGCTGCCTCTGCCCCCCGACCATTCTCTCTCACAGATCTCGCCCCTTGACTGAAACCGAGTCGCCGCGTCCGTCTCTGACCTATCCGTGAGCGAGCCCTCTTGCGGCGGTAGGTCCGAACCGCGCACGAATCCGAATTCTGCCCCGGGCAACCAAGATCCCGGTGGCTTCTGTTGACCGCGCTGGCGAGACTCGCCCTTTCCTGCGCCGCGCGACATTCTCAACCGTAGGCTGGGCCTCGCCCGCTGCGAATCCAGCACATCGTCGGTACACCCGACCGGGCCAGCCCCCGGTCAATGCTTGCTCTTCGGTGTTCCATAGCTTATCATATGGGAGGTGAGTTGTTCATCAGTGACCGGGGGGACCTATGGGTAGGATCAGGATCATGCTGGCGGAGGACCATGTGCTGGTGCGGGAGGGCACGAAGGAGATGCTCGACCGCGAGGACGATATGGACGTAGTGGCCGAAGCCGGCGACGGCGAAGAGGCAGTCCGGCTGGCCACCGAGCAAGATCTTGACATCGTCATCATGGATATTGCGCTCCCGAAGCTGAACGGTATCGAGGCGACCAAACAGATCAAGGGAAGCAGCCCCGGCACTGCTATCCTCGTGCTCACGGCGTACGACGATGAGGAGTACATCTTCGCTTTGCTTCAAGCCGGGGCTGCCGGCTACCTTCTCAAGGACGTTTCCACGGATGAGCTGGTGGAGGCCATCCGGGCTGTCCACGCTGGCGAGTCGATGCTCCATCCGGCTATTGCGCGCAAGGTCGTCAATCGCTTCAGTCGGCAAGGAGACGAACGTGGGGAGGAGACGCCCCTCGAAGGGTTGACGGAGCGAGAGATCGAGGTGCTGCAATTGGCCGGCAGGGGCATCACAAACCGCGAGATCGCCGACCGACTTTCGATCAGCCACCGGACGGTGCAGGCGCATCTGAGCCATATCTTCAGCAAGCTGGACGTGGGCTCACGAACGGAGGCGGTCGTTCTTGCGCTGCGCAAGGGACTGCTTTCCTTCGATGATGTCTCATGACAGAACGCCCTGGAGCAACCGCCCTGGCTTGGCCATCCCTACGACCCTACAGGGCTGCGTCCCCGGTTGAGCCCACCACGAGCTGCGCCAGTTCCGATGAGACCTCCCAACGAGATAGATGGCACCTTGGCTACCCGAATGGAGAACGGATAGCGTGAAGCAATCATGGAGCAGCACGCGATGCAGGCGTCGCGCGAGGACCAGCCGCACCCTCTGGATCGTCGTGGCACTGCTGGTCGGCATCACCGCGATCCATTACGTGAGTAGTCCCCAGGTTCAGCCTCTCATCCCCACGATCGGCGTCTCGCCCAGGCGGCACGCCGTCGAGCGAATCCTGTTCCTCGTTCCGGTGGTTGCTGCGAGCTTCGCGTTCGGCAGGGCCGGAGGAGTGGCCGCGCTGGTCGTTGCGGAGCTGGTCATGTTGCCGCGGGCCATCTGGCTGTCGGCCCGCCCGGTCGATGCGTTGACCGAGCTCGTCGCCGTAGGGCTCGTGGGCTGCCTGATACTCTGGCTCGTGGAGACGGAGGAGCCAGAGAGACCTCGGCGTCGCGAGGCGGTAGCGCGCATGCGTTCCTTCAACGCGATGTGCTCGATCGTGGCGCAGTCACTCGAGCTCGAGGAGGTCCTCAATAGAGCCCTGGAGAAGGCCCTCGAGGTCACGGACCTGGACGTCGGCTGGATGTGCTCGTTGGACCGTCAATCAGGGGAACTGCTGCTCTGCGCACATCGGGGACTGGACGATAAGACACTCGGAGAGCTGAAGCGATCGCCCGTTGGAGAGGAGCTGTGCGCTCGCGTCGCGAAGTCTGGGGAGCCCATCGTACTGGGCAAGGGCCAATACGCCGCCGGTTTGGAGAGGCCGATGGTGCGTCCGGAGGGGCTTCGATCCGTGATCATCGTCCCACTGACGTCCAAGGGGAAGGTGCAGGGGGTGATGTCACTGGGATCCCGGAAGCGTCGGGAGTTCCCATCGGCGGATCTGCAACTTATCACCACGTTCGGCAAGCAGATCGGCGTCGGCGTGGAGAATGCTCAACTCCATCGAGATGTCGAGAGACAGCTGGATATCCAGTGGCGGCTGAATGAGGTCTCCGAGAAGATCACCTCGGAGCTGGAGCTGGACCGGATCCTGCCCACGGTACTACAGATTGCCGAGGAGTTGATTGAGGCCGATTGTGGATTCATCGCGCTCTTCGACCCGAGCACCAAGCGCCTGAGCTACCCCTATCTGCACGACCTTCCTCAAAGCCTCACCGACATCACTGTCTCCAAGGGGGAGGGGGTAGCCGGCGAGGCGATGGCAGCAGCAAAGCCAGTCATCATCTCCGATTACACGTCCTACGCCAACGCCGTGCCAGCCTTCTTGGAAGCGGGGCTGATCAGCGTGGTGGCCGTTCCGATCATCAGCGGCAACCGATCCTTCGGCACGCTGGCGGTCGGCAGTCGACGGGAACCGAGGCAATTCTCCGCGGCGGAGGTCTCGACCCTGGCCGGCGTCGGACGCCAGGCCGGCATCGCCATCGATAACGCAAGACTGTACGAGAATATGCGCTATTACGCCCGGCAGATCACCCGAGCCCAGGAGGACGAGCGGAAGCGGATCGCTCGAGAGGCGCACGACGAGACAGCCCAGATTCTGGTCGCCCTCTCCCGTCGGCTCGACGCGCTGATGACATCCGCGGAGATGCCGCCGCAGGCATTGCGGAGGCGCCTTGAGGGGGTCAGGGAACTTACAACCGAGGCGATCCAGAGCGTGCGCCGCTTCAGCCAGGACCTGCGGCCCCCGGTGCTCGACGACCTCGGGTTTGTGGCGGCCATCCGCGGCCTGACGCGCAACCTCCAGGAGACGGGCGTGGCAGCCGGCCTTCGGGTCTCCGGGTCGCCCTATCGGGTGTCGCCTGAGGAGGAGCTGGTGCTGTTCCGCATCGCCCAGGAGTCCCTGAACAATGTGAGGCGGCACGCTGATGCCTCTAAGGCAACGGTGCAAGTCTCATTCAACCACGACAGCGTGCACATGGTGATCGAGGATGACGGCCAGGGGTTCGAAGCGCCCAGCAAGTTTGTCGACCTGGTCGCTTCGGGCCGACTAGGCCTGATCGGGATGCACGAGCGGGCCAGGATTCTTGGCGGCACGCTGCGCATCGAGTCCGAATCGGGAGAGGGGACGCGGGTGGTCGTTGACGTCCCGGTGCACAGGCGGGGCGTGTAAAGGGCGGGGCAGGCCTGGGCCCAGACCTCCATCCAGCCGGCCGGCTATTCGATCTCGATGCTGTCGAGGCGGAATTCGTCGCCACCCGCGGTGACGACCTGGCTCCCCCCACACTTGGGGCAGACGAAGGTATCGCCCCCGAGCGGGAATGTATGGCCACAATCCAGGCAGCGCAGGACTCCCTCAACCCGCTCGAAGTGAAGCTCCGCTCCCTCGGCTATGGTACCTTCGCTGACCATGTCCCAGTAGAACTGCACGGATTCATCCACGATTGAGGAGAACTCCCCGATGATCACGTTGAGTCGCGTGATCCGCTCCGCCCCCGCCTCCCGCGCGTGGCGCAGGGCGATCTCCAGTAGGCTCTCGGTGACAGATAGCTCGTGCATGGTCGTCCTGTGTGCCGGTTCAGCTCAGTCCGTCGGCCCGTACGCCGCGTGATTATACCGCGAGCCATCGACATCACAACCAGCTCCGAGGATGCCGGTGCTTGTTTTGATCGATGCTCTATACTATAATGCATATCGCTATGACAGAAACTAAGAATGGCCAAGTCGAGGATCCTCGACCGCAGACGCCTCGAGCGGGGATTCTCGACACATCGGACACGCAGCCGTTGTCGCTCTCCAAGGCCTTTGGCGGGAAGTCAGTGCTGCGCGAGATTCTGGAGACTGCGCTTCTCACGCTGATCGTCTTTATGGTTCTCAATACACTGACGGGACGCTTCCAGGTTCGCGGGACCAGTATGGAGCCGACGCTTCAGGATGGCCAGTACCTGGTGATCAGCAAGCTCGCCTATTGGTTGAAGGCACCGCGTCGCGGTGACATTATGGTCTTCCACCCGCCTAACGGGATCTCGGATGACTACATCAAGCGCATCGTCGGGCTTCCCGGGGAGCAGATCCGCATCGAAGGTGGCGATGTCCTTGTGGACGGCGTGGTCCTTGAGGAGCCCTACGTGGCGAATCAGGGTGCCTACTCGGGATCCTGGAAGCTCGGCAACGACCAGTACTTCGTGCTGGGGGATAATCGCGGCAACTCCAGCGATTCTCACATGTGGGGGACGCTGCCAGAGGAGAACATCATCGGGAAGGCCTGGCTCTGCTATTGGCCGCCAGAAGCGTGGGGTCTGGTGACCCACCACCCGTTCCCTGAACCCGCCCGTCCACGATGAGGCTCGTCAGGCACCTGGATGGCCACGCTCAGCGCGACGTCCGACATTCCCTGGGCACGGGCGCCGCAATGTGACTGGCACGTCAGAACGATGCTCCCAATGGGGGCGTCCCAGGCCGTTCCCCAGAAAGAGGCTCGAGGCAGAGCTGCCTTTGAGGAATGGATATGGGTGCACGGAGGCAAGGAATAAGGAGGAAGCATGAAGCGTGATGAACTGGCGCGCCTGATTGACCACACGATGCTCAAGCCTGACGCAGTGCCGGCAGAGATCGAGCATCTGTGCGAGGAGGCAATTCGCTATCAGTTTGCGTCTGTCTGCATCAACCCTGGTTACGTGCCGTTGGCGGCTGCGAAGTTGGCGGAGACCAGGGTCGAGGTCTGTACGGTCGTGGGTTTTCCCCTGGGCGCCACAACCACCACGGCCAAGATCTGCGAGGCCGAACAAGCCCTCAAAGATGGGGCCACTGAGCTCGACATGGTGCTCCGCATCGGCGCTCTGAAGGCGGGTCAACGAGAGATCGTCAGGGAGGACATCTCCGCCGTCGCAGACACCGTGCACGGGGGAGGGGGAGTCTTGAAGGTGATCATTGAGACCGCCCTGCTCACGGACGAGGAGAAGGCCCTGGCCTGTGAACTGGCACAGGAGGGCAACGCCGACTTTGTGAAGACGTCGACTGGATTCGCCGCCTCGGGTGCGAAGGTCGCGGACGTCCGTCTCATGCGAGAGACCGTGGGGCCGCAGATGGGGGTCAAGGCAGCCGGGGGGATTCACAGCTACGATGAGGCGATGGCCATGGTCAACGCCGGCGCCAGTCGCCTGGGCGCCAGCGCGGGCATTCAGATCGTTGAAGGTGCCCCCTCTTGATCTTGTCGGTGCGAGAGTCGGTCGTTTGAGGGGACCAGCCATAGGCTGGCGTTTCGGCAAAGGGCCGCGGAAGGGGCCTTCGATGCACGATAGAGGACGGTCGGGTAGACTCACGGCGGACTTCTTCACGGAGAGTTACCGCATATCCGGCTGTCTAGACACCCGGTCCCGCAAGCTGGCCGACCAACTTGACGACCGCACCTCGTCCTTCCTCCGACTTGAGGACGTGTACATCTCCAACACGGACCGCCCGGGGGACATCGTTGCAAGCCACGCTGAGGCCGTCGTGCGCAAGGATGGAATCGTAGCCGCCGTCGTGGCCCGCGAGGAAGACGGCCTGTCCCGAAAGTATGCCTACGGCAGTTACGCCGGCTCTCACCTTCAGAGGGCCTTTCTCATCGTCCCGTCGTTCCACATCTGCGGATACCTGCGCCTGCCGGGGAAGGCAAACCTCCATGCGGCCCTCGCCGGCGGGGACGCTTTCATCCCCCTCATCGAAGGTGAGATGAGGCTCTCCGCTCAGCCGGAGATCAAGTTCGCCGGGGGGATCATCTTGGTAAACCGAGCCCGGATTGAGGCCCTCTGCAAGGAGGAGGAACCGTCCCGTGGCTAGGATCCTTGTCGTCGACGACGATCCTGATCTCCTTGATCTGATCAAGCTTCTCGTAGAGGGTCGTCGGGAGCACGAGGCGGTCCTCTGCGCCGACGGGGAGGAGGCTCTGTCCATCGCCCGTCGGGATCCCCCCGACCTGGCGATCCTCGACGTGATGATGCCAGGCATGAACGGATACCAGGTCTGTCGGCGCCTGCGCGAGCACCCAGAGACGGCTGCGGTCCCCATACTGGTCCTAACGGCGCGGGGTCAGGCGGTGGACCGCGAGGCGGCGCTTCGAGCCGGGGCCGATGAACACGTGGCGAAGCCGGTCTCCATGGCCGCTCTACTCGATCACGTAGACACACTGCTGAAGACCCACTCGGCGGGCAGTTCGTCGCGCGTGGTCGTGGTGGGTAGCCTCAAGGGGGGTGTCGGCGTCACCACCGTGGCGGCGAACCTGGGCGCAACGATGGCCCGGCGCCTCAATGACCAGGTCTGTCTGGTCGATCTATGCTCCTCTTCCGGTCACCTGGCTCTCCACTTCGGATGCCGGCCTGAACCCGATTGGACCCCGCTGTTGGAGCACGATGCGATCAGCTTTGACGAAGTCGAGCCCCTTCTGCTTCAACCAGTGCCGGGTCTCCACGTGCTAGCATCACCAATGGTGCCTTTGGTTGAAGAGGAGCTCTCTCGTGCTGCCGCGACGTCCTTGCTAGAGGCCCTCTGGCAGCGCTTCCGGCTGGTTATCGTCGACGCACCGTCGACACTGAATCGCGCAGCCGCGGCATCCCTGGAGGTGGCGAGCGTCACCTGGCTCGTCGTGACAGCCGACCCGGCCTCCATCCAGACGACCCTGGGCACGCTTCGCGCACTGGGGGAGCAGGCCACTCAGCTGAGGCTGATTCTGAACCACGTCAACCCGGCACGTCAGATATCGGGGGGCTCCATCGAGCGAGTCCTGAATCACCCCGTCGCCCGCGTGATCCCCTTCGATCGGGAGCAAACGAGAGCCGTGGGCAGAGGAAGGCCGCTGACCGTGATGAGTCCGGGTTCTCCTTTGCCGCAGGCCGTGGAGTCTCTGGCCGGCGACTTACTCTAAGCGCCGCAAACCCGTCGCGCCCGGCGTCTCGCTACCGCGCTCGGGCCCTGCGGGGCGACCGTCGGATGCCCCCGAGGATGCTCGATCCCGCCGCTCTCCGGATCGGGATGGTTTTGCACTGGGTCATTCATCACGGAACCAGGCTCTAGCCTCCAGCATGGTGACCCCGGCGTGCCGCTCCGAGCTTTGAGCTGCGATCCCCAACTCCCCCGAGAGCCACTGATCATCGTCGACGGTGACAACGGCCTCGTCGTTGATCCGGAAGCTGCACACGGGCCCGTCACAGGCCACCAGGAGTCGGTTTCGGTCAAGCCCGCGTCTGATGTGTGGGAACTGCTGCCACGGCACGAGGGGGGTCCTCCGGCCGGCCTCCACCTTTTGGACGGTGTAATACCCGTCGACACCGACCAGAAAGGCATAGTGATTCGCCAGGTCCTGCGCCCGGTAGATCAAGCCGTACTCAACGAGAGCGGTCTCACCCGCCACGTCGGGACGCAAGACCACCTCGTACGCGAAGTCCCCGGCTCCAGGGACGAGCAGCTTCGTGTATGGCTGGTCGGGAGCAGCGCTGAACCGATAAGGGACAGCCTGGACCTCCCAGTCCGGAGACCCGGCTGGTCTGGGGCTGTTCCAGCCCAGGGCGAGGGCCAGTACCAGGCCCAGGATGAGAAGCCCCACCAACCCCGTCGCCAGGAGCAGGTGGTCCCACAGCCAGCTAGCGACCACAGTGAGCCCTAAGGATCACAGAGCCGGTGACGGTCCCACGTGGTGCCAGGCAGCGACTTCTGCGGCAAGCACCGGGGTGTCACCTGGGCGGCTGCTGGTTCCCCCACAATGCGGGCGGGATCCAACCGCAACCGCCAGCCTGCCACGGCCCTGCGGCGTCAGAAGGCCTCGACCAGCTCGGTTTGCGCGGCACCGCCACGGCGTTGGTAGGTGACCACCCAATGGGGGCTCCAGGCGAGGCCAAAGAGGCTGATTTGTACGTCCTTCCGCCGCGGTCTAACCTCGTATTCCTCGAGATCCGTCAGAGCGCTTTCCCAACGCTCGCGAGCAGCTTCCACGTCCTCCTGAAGCTCAGCCTCCAACTCCTTGATGTCTTCCTCCAGGGCCTTGACGTCGTCCCTCGCCTCCTCCAGCTGAAGCTTGGCCTTCGCCGCCTGACGCTGCTTGCTCAGTGCCGTCGATGCCATGCGGTAGGAGCGTCTGCCGAGGAAGACGCCGACCACAGACTCCCCCACTGAGACCAGAGTTTCGCGCTTCCGCGCGGAGACGTCGGCCTCACGCTGAGCAAGATCCGACTCTTCTCGCCGCAGCTTGTCCTCCACCCTCTCGAGTTTGTCATTGTAGCGTTCGGTGATCTCATCGATCTCCTCGTCCCGCTTCTCGCGAGCGATCTGCTGCAGACGCATGCGGAACTCCCGCTCGGACTCGCCGGGCTTCGAGTACGTCTCCAGGGCCGGGCTGTAGAGAAGCGTCACGCTGCTGTTGTGGTAGAGGTAGTCCGATAGATCGTCCCGCAGCGCCGTGAACTCTGGGCTCTCATTGATCGACTCGGGGAGCTCGTCAAAGAAGGCCTCGTCATCAGCCTGCTGCCTGAGGTCGCCCAGCGCGATGTCGAGGGACTGAGCCTGCTCCCACGTGAGCATCCGCGCCCCGCCAGGTGGTTCGGCGAGGAGCGCGAAGCCCTCGCGCTCATTGACGTCGCGCGTGCGGTCGACGAAGTGCAGCCTCCCAACGCCGAGAACGGCGGGCACATAGAGAAGTTGATGGCCCTGGACTTCGATCGGTCCGCCGAGCTCCTCCTCGAGCGTCAGCGCCGCCGTGGATGCACCGCGCCGGACGGGGAGATAGACTTGGTCAATGCGGGAAGAGACGGACGGCGGAGCGGTAGCGTAGACGGGTTTTGAACTATCGGCGACCGCACCCGCTCGGGCCCCGACCGAGGCGCTCTCGACGGGTCGGGGTGACGCTTGTGGTGACACGGGCGTCTCATCAAGGGGCGCTGCGACGGGGGAATCCGGCTCTTGCCCCTCCGTCAGCTGCCGCACCTGCAGGCGAGTCAGAGGTCCGCGCAGGTAGCTCATGGCCCAGCGCGTTTGGAAGGTGACAGGTGCCTCCTCGTGCACGTTGTGGAGCAGGAAGACGCGTTTCCCTAGCGCCGATATGATGCGACTCAACTCGGCCCGATCGAGAGCCTGCCCTGCCTGGGAAGAAGCGCTCTCCAGGCCGTCGAGCACTCTCATCTTGTCGCGCTCCGTTTGGAGCCGTCCGATGAACCAGGTCCCAGCGTTGGTCAGCCCTTTGTAGTCCAGGTCTACCGGGTTCTGCGTGGTCAGCACGACGCCGACCCCAAAGGCTCGCGCCTGCTTCAACAGGGTGAGCATCGGCTGTTTGCTCGGCGGATTCGCCACGGGGGGGAAGAAACCGAATATCTCATCCATGTAAATGAGGGCACGGAGGCTCGTCGTCCCCGGCTGAGTCCTCATCCAGGTGATGATCTGATTCAGCAGCATCGTGACGAAGAACATCCGCTCCGCGTCGCTAAGATGGGCGATGTAGAAGATGGAGTGGCGAGGCTTCCCGGACGGGGTGGCGAGGAAGCCGCCCACGTCCATAGGCTGTCCACGGAGCCAACTCTCAAAGGCGGGAGCGGCAATGATGCTGTTTATGCGCATGGCCAGCTCGAACCGATCATCCTCGGGGAAGAAGGTGTCGACGTCGAAGACCCCCAGCTGACGGACGGGCGGCTTCTGGATGGCCAGGATCAGCTTCGGGAGATCAAGATCCTCGCCTTGGCGCCAGAAGTGCTCAAAGATGTTGGAGAGGAGGATGTGTTCCCGCGACTGCACCGGATCGGCCTCCAAGCCGACGAGCCCGAGTAGTGCGCTGACCGCGCCCTGGATTCGCTCGCGGAGCATCTCTGCGTCGGTATCCCAGCTCAGGGAGGGAACGGCAAAGGACTGCAGGATGGAAACGGGAACACCGGCGTCGCTCCCCGGGGTGTAGATGGTGAAGTCAGCCGTCTCACGGAGCATCCGGATGCGGTCACCGCTCTGCCCCCACTCAGCCAGCCCGTTGCGCCACAGATCCGCCTGCTGACCCGCGAAGTGCTCTTCCGTGACGCCCTTCCGCCTCGCGTCGTCGGGATTGATCCAAGGGCGGAAGTCCTCAGCTTCCAAATCTGGGAAAGTGAGGAGCAGGTTTGTCATATCCCCCTTGGGGTCGATGATGATGGCGGGCACCTTGTCGATGGCCGCCTCCTCGAGGAGGTCGATACAAAGACCGGTCTTCCCGCTGCCCGTCATACCGACGCAGACTGCGTGGGTGGTCAGGTCGCGGGCGTCGTACATCAACAGACGGTCGAGCCGCTTCTCCTCGGAGACGTCGTAAAGTTTGCCCAGATAGAATGCGCCCAGCCGCTCGAAGTCGGTCATTGCTCCTCCAGGGAACTCCGCTCTGCTTGCGTTGATGGTGCGAATAGTATAGCCGAACCGGTTCAGAAGTCAACGGTCGCCGCTTGGGGCACCGCTGCGCATGACCGGGGGAATCGCCGGAACCTTGTAGCGCCCCGCTGCTCCGTACTCGTCGATCTCGGCGCATGTTTCACGTGAAACACCTTCGCGGACTCGAGATCTCATCTCCATCCAACCGACCGTTTCACGTGAAACACAAACCCCGACAACTGTACTTGAGGACGATCGCTCCAATGTCCCGCATCCGTCCTGCGCCAGACGTGGCGAGTGGCACGCCATGATCATGTGCAGGTTGCCGTTAGTAGACGATAGTGCTAATATTGCCAGGCATCTGGCACGTTTTAGGACCAATGCAGTGCCTTCACCGGAGCGACAGGAGGAGACATCTTGCATCTAGCTCGACCCGCCTCTTCACCCTCAACGAGGACGCAGGCCCCGCCGCCCCGCCCCGCGTCTCACACCAGGCCCAGCGCTATGCTAGGGCGCGGACACGGACCCCACCCGCCGGCTCGAACGCATCACACCATCAACACTCGCACGCCGAACCGGCCCTGCGCACTCGCGCCCCAGGCCTGGTTTCCCTTGACCAGCCCACTGGCACGCCACTCCCCGAGGGAGTCAACCCTGCCGTGACCCCCACACGCAATCGCCAGGTCTGCGACTATGAAGGGTCGGCCTACCGGACCGAGTTTTGGGGTGCGGATCGCGATTACGAGGACGGCGCCGAGCGCACGGCCATCCGTCACCTCCTCCCACCTAGCGGTCGGCGCCTCATCGACATCGGCGGCGGCTACGGCCGCCTGGTGCCCCTTTACCGGGGATATGACCACGTCATCATCTTCGATTACGCCCTGACGCAGTTGCGCCAGGCCCAACAGCTATGGGGCGGGCAGGGGACCAACGGACATCCCCGTCGCCTCTACGTCGCCGGGGACTTCTACAACCTGCCCTTCGCCCCGGCTACCTTCGACACCGTCGTGATGGTCCGCACCCTCCACCACGCCACCGACGCGCCCTCCGTGCTGCGGGGCGTCTCTGAGATTCTGGCGCCAGAGGGCTCCTTCGTCCTCGAGTTCGCCAACAAGCGAAACCTGAAGGCCATTCTGCGCTATCTCGCACAACGACAAGCCTGGTCCCCTTTTGATTGGGCTCCGGTGGAGTTCGTGCCGTTGAACTTCGATTTCCACCCCGGCTGGATCGAGGAGCAGCTTGCCGAGGTG
>Ga0207797_1001000_pt1 | contig 21011 bp, 15 predicted proteins | sample PRCRCaboRojoPR_6_FD_187275 | JGI IMG/M metagenome (GOLD analysis project Ga0207797, IMG submission 187275) | Marine sediment microbial community from Cabo Rojo, Puerto Rico - PR CR 10% Liquid 1 (SPAdes) | ecosystem: Environmental > Aquatic > Marine > Coastal > Sediment | place: Cabo Rojo, Puerto...
TACGGGGCAGGCGTCCTCTCCCGGGTGGGCGGGGTCATCGCCCGGCAGGGGGATCGTCCCGCTTTAATCCGGAGCACGTTCCCGGGATCGGACGACTATGTGCACGCCCTCCAGGGATCCCTCCACGCCGCGGGCCTTGCCTTCTCCGCTGTGATCGAAGGGCCCCGGCCTAACGCGCCGCGCGAGGACCTCTTAAAAATCACGGAATCGCTCAGGGAAGCTGACCCGGACGTAGTGGTCAGCTTCGGCGGGGGCAGCAACATCGATGCCAGCAAGGCGGCAGAAGCGCTGCGTACGCTGGGCGGCGAGATCGAGGACTATTTCGGCACCGGCCAGGTCTCCCGGGCTGCAGAAAAGGCGGGGAAAACTTTATCTCCCCATGTCGCCATCCAGACCGCAGCCAGCTCCGCCGCGCACCTGACCAAATACTCCAACATCACCGACCTCCCCGCGGGGCAAAAGAAGCTGATCGTCGACCGGGCCATTGTCCCCGATGTTCCCGTGTTTGATCACACGACCACGTATAACGCACCTTTTGCACTGACTGCGGACGGGGCCATGGACGGCATCTCGCATTCCCTGGAGGTTTTATACGGCGCTGTGGGAAAGCCATATTATGATCCGGTGCAGGAAATCGCGGAAACCGGGATCAGCCTGATCGTCAAACACCTCCCGGATGCCATTCAATACCCCGAGGATGTCAGGGCCCGCGAAGCTCTCTGCCTGGGCACAGATCTGGGCGGGTACGCGATCATGGTGGGCGGCACCAACGGCGGACACTTGACCAGCTTCTCGCTGGTGGACCTGCTCAGTCACGGCCGGGCCTGCGCGATCATGAACCCTTACTACACCGTCCTCTTCGCAACAGCGATCCAGCAACCGCTGAAGGTGATCGGTAAAATTTACCGGGCGGCTGGTTACACCGGTGCCAACATCGAAGAACTGTCCGGCCGCGACCTGGGGTTGGCGGTCGCCGAGGCCATGCTGGAGCTGAGCCGGGAGATCGGGTTCCCCACCAGGTTGGGCGACGTCGATGGATTTACCGAGGAACACATCCAGCGCGCGCTGAGGGCAGCCAAGGACCCCCAATTGAAGATGAAGCTCCAGAACATGCCCGTTCCTTTAAAGCCTGACATGGTAGATGAAACTATGGGCTCCGTATTGGAAGCCGCGGCGGTGGGAAATGTACATTTAGTGAAAACCCTTTAGAACAAGACCCCCATTCAATTAAAACCCGCCCCTCAAGGCCTTTTCAATTGGATGTGATTTGGGATAATATTGGGTTGAAACCATCACGCTGAAATCAACACAAACTGCTGTAGGATCCCCTTCCCAGAGCAGTAAAGTATAGTAGGGTATTCTACAGTACATCCAGAAAGAAAAAACCGCCACAGACATCAAACTGGGCTGCGGCGCTGGGTTTTTCACATAAAGCACGCTCTTATGCAAAGGAGTAAGGCATGATCGTCCCCTTGAACCCCATGGAATTCCGCCACCGGGCAGCCTCCCTGTATGGACAAAAGGTCGGGGTTGTGGATGGCGATCTGCGTTTCACATATGGAGAATACGACCAACGGGTAAACAGACTGGCCAATGCTTTACGTGATCTGGGTGTGCGGGAAGGACAGGTGGTCTCTTTCCTGACCTACAACACCCATCAACTCCTCGAGGCGTATTATGGCGTTCCCCAAATCAAAGCCGTCCTCAACCCGCTCAACATCCGACTTTCTGACCAGGAGCTCGCCTATATCCTTCAACACGCACAGAGCCGGGTGCTGTGTTTCCATCAAGATTTTCTCCCCATGGTAGAAAAGATGCGGGACGAGCTGCCCTCAATCGATCATTACCTGATCATGGAATCCTCAGAGCCGCCTCCCTGGACATCCGCATATGAAAAGCTGCTTTCCGCAGCCTCGCCGGAGGCGGACATCGACCTGGACGACGTAGATGAAAACGCGGTCGTGGAGCTATTTTATACCTCGGGAACGACAGGGAAGCCCAAAGGGGTAGCCATCACCAATCGCTCTTTATATATCCATACCCTGAGCGTCCTGCACAGCTTCCAGGTCAGCGACGATGACAGCTTTCTGCACGTCGTCCCCCTCTACCATGTCAACGGCTGGGGCACTCCCCAATTTCTGACCGCAGCCGGCGGCAAGCACGTCATGATGAGAAAAGTGGACTTCGGGGACATGCTGCGGCTCATTGAAGAGGAGAGGATCACGAAAATCCTCGGTGTACCCACGATCTTTAAAGGCCTGCTTCAACACCCTGATCTCCAGAGATATGATTTATCCAGCTTACAGGAGTGCTATCTGGGAGGAGCTCCCACTTCCACCCCATTAATTGAGGAAGTGGAAGAAAAGATGGGCTGCCGCGCGATTGTGGGCTACGGTCTGACCGAAACCTGCCCTGTGATCACCCTGGCCCGGCCCAAGCCCAAATTCAACTCCGATCCCGCCCTTCGCCGCACCTACCAGGCCAAAACAGGGCTGCCGCTGGTGGGGGTGCGGATGAGGGTCGTGGACCAGGATGGGAACGATGTCCCCCGCGATGAAAAGACCCTGGGGGAAATCATCGTCCGGGGCAACCAGGTCATGCGGGAATATTTCAAAGATGAAGAGGCAACCCAGGCGGCACTTCGCGGCGGATGGCTCCACACGGGGGACATGGCTGTGGTCGATCAGGAAGGATATATCACCATCCTGGACCGCAAAAAAGACATCATCATTTCCGGGGGGGAGAACATCTCCTCTGTGGAGATTGAAAACGTCATCCGCAGCCATCCCGCAGTGGATGAGGTCGCTGTTATCGGGGTTCCGGATGAGACCTGGGGAGAAGTGCCCAAAGCCTTGATCGTCCTAAAACCCGGACAAAAAGCCGCAGAAGAGGACCTCATCCAGCATGTACGCCAGAGTCTGGCTTCCTTTAAAGTGCCAAAAAGCGCTGAATTCCGGTCCTCCTTACCGCGCGGGGGAACGGGGAAAATACTCAAACGCCAGCTCAAAGCGCCTTACTGGGCAGGATATGCAAAAAACGTCAACTGAACTCGCCTCTCGACCGCGGGGGATTTGACGAACATTCCAGCCCGGTATTATTAACCTGCTGGTGGCCCGGCGAGGTACCCCCCCAGGGACAAAAAGGACCTCTGATCCTTGAAAAGAGTCACGATATACCGCATCATCCCAAAAGGGAAACGCTTCCGCCGGGCAGTTGGAAGCTGGTTAAAATGATTCCAATAGAACCAGTTTGAAGGTCAAACCACAATCAGAAAAAATCACGGCCACGATAGTACGTGGCCGTGATTTGCACAAAGCTGAGCGTATAAAGGCTTAAAGCATGTCTACCAACCCGGAGAACTCTGTAACGCTGGTCGGGTCATTCGATCGCCATGCCCAACCAGGCATTGATCTCTTTCACTGAAGGATCAGAGCCGTACTTTGTTTTCGTCTTTCCCCAGAACCTTTCCGTCTGCTGGCAACCTTCAGGCATGGATCCGTAAAACGTTTTTGAGAAGAATTTGCCGTTGTCCGTTCTGCCCACGGAAATCGTCCAGTATTTTTGCTTCCGGTACAGCGTGTGACCCGCTGTGTATGGGCAGGTCTGGATCGTCTTCGCTCCTTCCTGGCGGGTGACCACAAATTTGAAGTGACCTGGATAACGTGCTTGCAGGTCCGACGGGAGGACATACATGCTGCTGCAGGCGAGCGCTTTTCCCGTCTCATTTTCAGCCAAACCGACAGCAGGAGAGGAAGCAGGATCCCCATCGCAGACTTCATCCAAGGCTTCTTCCATGACCTGCTCTCCTTCCGAACCTCTATCCTGACTCAACCCCCACAAAGCCTCTTCATACCCCTCTTGAGCTTCTTCATCCAAATCAGATCCCGGAGCATCTTCTTCAACCTCCGAGAACATTGTCATGGCCTCTGTAAACTCATTTTGACGGACTAGTTTATACCCCCATTCCAGCTTGGTCTCTAACATTAGTTGGTTGATTTCGTCTTCATCTACGATGTCAGAGAAATCCACACGAAGAGTTCGATATTTTGAAATGGCCTTTTTGTAATCACCATCCGCACGACAATCATCAGCCCATGCAAAGTAAGCGGATTTCATCTCCTCATTGATTTCTTGATCAGAAATCTCGTCCGCATATTCAGAGAGCAGGATCTTATATTTCATGACACCCGACGAAAAAGAACCAGCCTCAATTAATTCATCCGCCCAGTCTGCGTAAATTTCAGCTACCAGAGAATCCGCATCCTTCCCAGCTTTTACATCGGGATAATTTTCTCGTACCGTATGGATTTTGTAAATAGCTTCCTGGTATTCCCCTTGTTCATGAAGGTCTGCAGCCCAATCATAATAAATCCCCGCAATCTGATTGGCAGCGTTCTTACCGGAGGGCGTAGACGGATAATCCGAAAGGGGAATCCGGGCCGTTTCTATCGCTGTTAGAAATTCTCCAGATTTCCAAAGCTGATCAGATAACAGGAGGTAGGATTCCGCCATTTGTGCTGGCGTCTGGTCGGCGGCAGAGCTGTCCGGATATTCTTCCAAAACTATGGTGTATTTTTCAATCGATTTTTGAAATTCCTGCTCTTCCTTCAAACTCCCACCCCACGCAAAATACGTATCTGCAAGGCCCATCTGTGCACGCTGCGCCAATGTCCCCTCAGAATATATATCCAGGTATTCCTGATATCCGCCAATGGCGTCTTCGAAGGCATTTTCCTCATAAGCCTTATCAGCAGAAAGCATTAGTTTGCATTCTTCAATTCGCGCATCCGCCTCTGCTTTGCGAGAGCCTGAGGAGAGTTGATAGATGGTTAGCACGCGACGAAAACGCTTTACAGCAGACTCGCAGTCAGCTTCTTGATACGCCTGCATTCCGCTTTGAAATTCTTTCTGACCTAAACGAACATACCCTGCAAGCCCCACCCCTTCCAGGCAGAGGATCAATAAAGGAACGCTGATCAACATCCAGGGCCGGATTTTTGAGTGATTAATGGGGAACAGCCCCTGATCAGGATTCAATTTTTGTCCCTGGCGCCATCCGTCAAATGCCATCCATAACAGCCAGAGACCGATCACGGACAGGAACACAGGAATTTTTTGGGAGAAATTAGTTAATATGGCTGCAGCCAAAAGGCTGATCGTGATCAGAAAATGAAGGCCCCAACGGATCCACTTTTTCGCGTAAAGATAGCCAATTCCTAAGCCGCTCAAGTTTAACAAACCAATGGATATGGCCAATGCTCGAGTAGGTTTTTGCTCATCCATGATGCTCTCCTTTGATCGCAGCGGTTCCTATTAACGAACGGTGCCAGATGTGAGAAGGTCTTGATTATGGTTTTCCCAGCTTTTTCCTCAGCCAAGAATGTGGGCTCAAGTCTTTACTGCATGTATTTTAGTACACTTATTTCAGCCATCTGGCCTCCTAAAAAAACTGAAAAGGCGAATCAGATCACATCAGAACGCTTCGCCAAGTATCAGGGAAATGGTTCTATCTTTAACGCTGTATTGACTTTCCATAAGGAGTTTTTTACACTGAAAATATGCTCGCCCGCGTATACTCCTGCGCCGTGCTCGGCCTGGAGGGGGTCTTGGTGGAAGTGGAAGTGGATTTCGGCAGCGGTCTGCCGGGAATCACCGTTGTCGGACTGCCGGATGCCGCTGTGCAGGAGAGCCGGGAGCGGGTGCGGACTGCGATCAAAAACGTCCCCCTGGAATTCCCCCGCAAACGTCTGATCATCAACCTGGCCCCCGCCAATGTGCGGAAAGAAGGGCCGGCTTACGACCTGCCCATCGCTGTCGGCATCCTGATCACCAGCGGCCAGATCCCCCCCTCTGCTGTAGAGGACATGGTCATCGTCGGCGAACTTTCCCTGGACGGCAGCGTGCGCCACACCGCCGGGGTGCTGCCCATGGCAGCCCTGGCCCGCGAGGAAGGATTTCAAACCATTTGCGTGGCGAAGGAGGACGCGGGAGAAGCGGCCCTGATGCCCGATCTCGACGTGCTGCCCATTGAACACCTGGGAGACCTTTACCATCATCTCAACGGGAACGGGACCATAATGCCCCACCCCACCACACGTAAAGCGGATTTACCGGTCACCAGGACCCAGACAGATTTGAAAGAAATCAAAGGCCAGGAACACGTCAAGCGAGCTCTGGAAGTGGCCGCGGCCGGAAATCACAACATGCTCATGAACGGCCCTCCCGGCGCGGGTAAAACGCTCCTGGCCCGGTCCCTGCCGGGCATCATGCCCAGGATGAGCATTGACGAAGCCCTGGATGTGACCCGCATTTATTCCATCCTCGACCAGCTTCCCCCTGATACCCATCTCGTCCAGCACCGGCCCTTCCGGGCTCCGCACCACACCATCTCCCACGCCGGACTGGTGGGCGGCGGCACCTGGCCCCAGCCGGGAGAAATTTCTCTCGCTCACCGCGGCGTGCTTTTCTTAGACGAATTCCCGGAGTTCGGCAGGCACGTCCTGGAAGTGCTCCGCCAACCCCTGGAAGACAAGACGGTGACCATCAGCCGCGCCCAGGGCTCACTCACTTTTCCTGCCAATTTCATGCTTGTGGCTGCCATGAACCCCTGCCCGTGCGGTTATTACGGGGACCCCGTTAAAGAATGTACCTGTTCTTCCTCAACCATCACCCGTTATAGAAAGAAAATCTCAGGGCCGCTGATGGACCGGATCGACATCCACGTCCAGGTCCCGCGCGTGGAATATGACAAATTGAGTTCGGACCGCCTGGGAGAACCCTCTTCACGGGTCCAGGCCCGGGTGGAAGCGGCCCGGGATCGACAGAGAGAACGCTTTGCGGACAGCAAACTGGTGACTAATGCAGATATGTTTCCCGCGGAAATCAGGGCGCACTGCCAATTGGACGCCAGCGGGAAATCGCTGCTGCGCTCCGCCATGGACCAGCTTCACCTCTCCGCGCGTTCCTACCACCGGGTGCTGAAGTTGTCGCGCACCATCGCCGATCTGGATGGTACGGAGAAGATCCAGACCAGTCACATGGCAGAAGCCTTGCAGTACCAGCCCCGGGATCGGATTTGGTAAGGGCCAAAATGGGGGATCCCACAGGCAAGGCCCACAGGACACTACTCATCTCATACCTTACGAAAAGGGTTTCATTAATGGGTAGGGGATGGTCATGAACACCGCTTCTACGGGGGAGCGGCGGGGGATCCGCATATCGGGCTGAGATCGAGTTTGAAAAACGAGAACACCCCCATCATCCCCTCTCATTACGTTCAGTATGCAGTGTTTGCCCCATGAGTTCAAGGGATAAGAAATCAAGCATGATTGATCGCTTGTGAAAAGTTATCTTTGTCACCTTATTTTGGCCTGAGATCATGCTAAACTTACATTGCTAAAAAGGGCGATGTGGGGGAGGCCCTTTATTTACTCGTGGCGTACATTATCAGGTATATGGAAGACCGCACGAAACTCCATTTTATTAATCGAGGAGAGAGTATGAGCGAACCCAAAATCGGCGTGTATGTTTGTGCCTGTGGGATCAACATCGCTTCGAAAGTGGATGTTGATGAAGTGAGGGACTTTGCTGCTGACTTACCGCATGTAGCCGTTTCCCGAACCTCCAAGTACACCTGCTCCGAACCGGGGCAGGATGTCATCCAGCAGGACATTCGGGACGGTTTGATCAACAGGGTGGTGGTCGCCTCCTGCACACCGCGCATGCATGAACCTACCTTCCAGCGGGCGCTGTCCAGTGAAGGGTTGAACCCTTATTTCTTCGAGATGGCCAACATCCGCGAACATGTATCCTGGATCACGGAAGACCCCGAAGAAGCCACGGAGAAAGCCAAACGGCTGGTCCGTTCCGCAGTCTCCCGGGTCGTCCATCACGCTGCTTTGGAAGCCCGCCAGGAGCCTGTGACAAAGGCCGCGCTGGTGGTTGGCGGGGGGATCGCGGGAATCCAGGCCAGCTTGAAAATCGCTGAGTCAGGCTATCAAGTTTATCTGGTGGAGAAGGAGCCGACCATTGGAGGAAAAATGGCTCAGCTCGACAAGACCTTCCCCACCCTCGACTGTAGTATTTGAATACTTGGACCCAAATTGATGGATGTCGGTCGACATCCCAACATTGAATTACTGGATTACAGCGAAGTCGTAAACGTACAAGGCTACGTGGGAAATTTCCAGGTCAAAGTGCGCCGCAAACCCCGCTACGTCGACACAGATCTGTGCACCGGCTGCGGGCTGTGCACCGAGGCCTGTGTGCTGCACGGCGGCGGCGGGCGCCTCTTGGTCCCCTCTGAGTTTGAAGAAGGGATGGGGAAGCGGGCTGCTGCTTACATACCGTTTGACCAGGCCGTCCCCTTGAAAGCCACCATTGACCCCAACAGCTGTTTATGGTTGACGAAAGGGAAATGTTCCCAGAAATGCATGGAGGTCTGCGGGACGGACGCCATTGACTTCGAAATGGAAGAGACCTTCGTCGATTTCGAGGTCGGGTCCATCGTCGTGGCCACCGGCTACGAAATGTGGGACCCTGAACAAATCCCCGATTACGGGTATGGAAAATCCCCCAATATCATCACCGGGCTGGAATTCGAACGCCTGACGAATGCCGGCGGACCCACACAAGGGGAAATCAAGACCGCTGAAGGAGAAACGCCGGAGAAAGTGGCCATCATCCACTGCGTCGGCAGCCGGGATGAACGCGCCCATGCTTATTGTTCCCGCTTCTGCTGCATGTATTCGCTCAAACAAGCCCATCAAATCAAAGAAAAAACAGGGGCGGAAGTTTACAGCATCTACATGGACATGCGCACGTTCGGCAAAGATTACGAGGAATTTTACCGGAGGAACCGCGAAGAAGGCATCCAGTTTATCCAGGGCCGCCCTTCGCAAGTCACGGTAGATCCTGAAAGCGGACGTCTGTTTATCGATGTGGAGGACATTCAACTGGGACAGGTCTTAGAGTTGGATGTGGATATGGTGGTCCTGGCTACAGCGATCGAGCCCCCCGAAAACGCCGATAAGATAGCCTCCACCTTCGGTTTGGGACGCACCCCTGACGGCTGGTTTGCTGAAGCCCATCCCAAGCTCCGCCCTGTGGAGACCGCCTCTGCTGGCGTGCTCCTGGCCGGATGCGCTCAGGGGCCGCGCGACGTGCCTGACACGGTCGCTCATGCCGGGGCGGCGGCGGCGGAAGTCGTCCAGCTTTTCAACCAGGGTGAAGTCACCATCTCGCCGACCATCGCTGAAGTGAATCCCGCCAAATGCGTGGGCTGCGGAGAATGCATATTAAGCTGTCCCTACACAGCCATCTGGCGGAACAATGATGAAAAAGCGGAAGTCAATCCCGCATTATGCCAGGGCTGCGGCACCTGTGTGGCGGCCTGCCCGTCAGGCGCGATCACCGCGTTGCATTTCACCGATGAAGAAATTGTATCCCAAATCGACGGCTTGTTAAAACTGGTGGTGTAGTATGGAAACGAACGAAGACAAACAAGCGTTTGAACCCAAAGTGGTCGCCTTTTTGTGCAACTGGTGCTCCTACGCGGGGGCTGACAGCGCCGGCATCTCAAGGTTAAAATCCCCGGCCAATATTCTGCCCATTCGCGTGATGTGCTCGGGGCGCGTATCCCCGGAGATGATCCTCCGGGCCTTCCGATCAGGCGCAGATGGCGTGATGGTCCTCGGCTGCCATATCGGCGACTGCCATTATATAGACGCCAATCACCGCACGGTGAAGCGGGTCACACTGCTGCAAAACTTATTAGGCTACACGGGGATAAACCCTGACCGGCTGGTCCTGGACTGGGTGTCCTCATCCGAAGGACCCAAATTCGCCAAGGTGACAAGAAAATTTGTGGAGAAGGTTCGGGAGCTGGGCCCCATGGCTGAAGAGATGGGAAAAAGTCTTCCAGCAAGCAAGATCAACGTACTCGTCGAGGAGGTGGCTGGATGATCCAAGAAATCCGGGACCTTGTATCGAAAAAACTCAAAAAGCTTGACGGTGTTGTCGCCCTGCGGAAAACAGACCAGGGCACAGCCCCTACCCTGTTTCAAGAGGGGGATGATGTATCCCAGCTGGTGCTGGAGCCCCGCTATCCTGTGGCGAAAACCGTATCCAAGCTCCAGAAGCGTTTCAAGGACGCGAAGTTCGGGGTCGTGGCCCGCGGCTGCGACACCCGCGCCCTGGTTGAAATGGTCAAACGCCACCAGATCGATCCGGACCGCCTGTATATCGTCGGGATGGCCTGCTCGGAGGAGCAAGCTGAAACCTGTTACTGCGCCGAACCCGCGCCTGATCTCGATCCCTGGCCTGAAGCTGACCTGGTGGGGGACCCTGTCCCCGGCGCGCCGCCCAACCCCATGGTCGCAGAATACGAGAATTTATCCAGGGAAGAGAGATGGGACTTCTGGAACCAGCAGTTCACCAAGTGCATAAAATGTTACGGTTGTCGGGATATCTGCCCGGTGTGTTTCTGCGATGCCTGCTCACTGGAAGACCCGCTGTGGGTGGAACCGGGCTTGCTCGTGCCGGATTTTCCCATGTACCATCTGATCAAGGCCATGCACATGACCACACGCTGCGTGGCCTGCCGCCAGTGCGAGACCGCCTGCCCGGCCGGCATCCCCTTGACTGTGCTATACGACCTGATCCGAAAAGATGTCGGAAACCTGATTGGGTACATCCCGGGGGCAGATGCGGACTCCGGCCCGCCGCTTTCTCTGACCTTAGCGGACGCCCCCATTGATTCGGAACTTGCCAAGTAGGGAGTTAAATATGGATTATTCAAACACCCAGACCATTTGCCCCTTTTGCGGGTGTGGTTGTGCATTCAACTTAGAGGTGGTGGACGGCGAGATCGTCGGCGTTTTACCTGCCAACGACCACCCCGTTGGACGCGGCAGCCTGTGCATAAAGGGCTGGAATGCCCACTCCTTTGTCCAGCATGAAGACCGCTTGAAGACCCCTCTGATCCGTGAGGATGGAGATTTGCGGGAAGCCAGCTGGGAGGAAGCGCTCGAATTGGTCGCGGATAAACTCGGAAGCATCAAATCTGAACACGGGCCGGATGCCATCGGCGTCCTGGCCTCCGCAAAGTGCACCAACGAAGAGAACTACCTGCTGCAGAAATTTGCCCGGGCTGTGATCGGCACCAACAACGTGGATCACTGCGCCCGCCTTTGACACAGCCCCACGGTGGCCGGTCTGGTCGCCTCATTCGGAAGCGGGGCCATGACGAACTCAATTCCCGAGTTCGAAGATGCCAAATGTGTCCTGATTACGGGATCAAATACCAGTGAAGCCCATCCCATGATCGGCACACGCATCATGCGGGCCAAAGAGAAGGGGGCCCAGGTGATCGTGGTTGACCCGCGCACCACCCAGATGAGCATGATGGCTGACCTGCATTTGAAACAGCAGCCGGGGACGGATGTCGCCTGGCTGAACGGGGTCATGCAAGTGATCATTTCGGAAGGTTTGGCGGATCAGGAATTTATCAAAGAACGAACGGAAGGGTATGAGGACCTTGAAGCGGCTGTGGAAAAATACACGCCCGAGTATGTGGAAGAGATCTCAGGCATTCCCGCGGAGCAACTCCGCCAAGCCGCGAAAATGTACGCTGAAGCTGAGAGAGCCAGCATCGTCTACGCCATGGGCATCACCCAGCACACAAGCGGTGTGGACAACGTGCTGTCCTGCGCCAATCTGGCCATGCTGACGGGAAACGTCGGCCGGCCTTCCACGGGCGTCAATCCCCTCCGCGGACAGAACAACGTCCAGGGAGCGTGCGACCTGGGCGGTCTGCCCAACGTCTATCCCGGCTACCAGTCCGTTGCGGATCCAGAGGTGAATCAAAAATTCGAGGAAGCCTGGGAGACAGAGCTGCCCGACGAAGTCGGGCTCACGGTCGTGGAAATGGTGGAGTTGGCCGGCACGGGCGAGGTTAAAGCCATGTATGTCATGGGAGAGAACCCGCTCGTGGCTGACGCGGATATCAACCATGCCCGCGAATCCATGAAAAACCTGGATTTCCTCGTCGTCCAGGACCTTTTCTTATCAGAGACCGCGGAAATTGCGGATGTGGTCTTACCTGCCGCATCGTATGCGGAAAAAAGCGGCACCTTCACGGCCACGGACCGCCGGGTACAGCTGGTTCATCCGGCCATCGACCCGGTCGGGGAAAGTAAACCTGATTGGGAGATCATACAACTGTTAGCGGAGAAGATGGGTGCTCCAGGTTTTGACTTTGCCTCTCCGGAAGAGATCATGGACGAGATCGCTGCCCTGACGCCGATCTACGGAGGGTTCAGCCACAAACGATTGTCCAACGGCAATGTCCTCCACTGGCCCTGCTTGTCGGAGGACCACCCTGGAACCCCTTACCTTCATAAGGGGACATTCTCCCGCGGCCTCGGTAAATTTCACGGCATAGACTTCACCGAACCCGCAGAATCCACGGATGAAACCTATCCGCTGATTCTGACCACCGGGCGGATCATGTTCCACTTCCACACGGGAACCATGTCTCGCCGGTCGGAGAAATTAAATCAAGAGGTATCCGAAGCTTACGTGGAAATGCACCCCAAAGACGCGGAGCAAATTGGGTTGAACGGGGAGAAGAAAGTTAAAGTCAGCAGCCGGCGAGGGGAGATCAAACTCGCAGCGAGGGTCACAGACCGCATTAAACCCGGCGTGGTCTTCATCCCCTTCCACTTTGCAGAAGCCGCTGCCAACGCTTTGACAAACAGCGCTTTTGACCCCATCGCCAAAATCCCTGAATACAAAGTCTGTGCTGTCAGGGTCGAAGCTGTATAGGAGATGTGCAAATGAGTTCTTCAACCATAACTACCAATCCATTTGCCGATAAGGTTCGCGCCACCCCAGGCGGAGAACATCTTGATGTCTGTTTTGCGTGCGGCACCTGCGTCAGCAAGTGCATGATCCAACAAAAAGTGGAACCGGACTACAACCCCCGCAAACTGATCCGGAAAGTGATGATGGGCCTGGAGGAGGAAGCCTACCGGGACCCGACCACCTGGATGTGCTCTGCCTGCGACCTGTGCTACGAGGCCTGTCCCCAGGAGATTCACATATCTGAAGTCATCGGCGCGGTCAAAAAATTGGCGGTCGAAGCTGGATACACCAGCCCCCTGGAAACGGTCACTGTGGATGAAACCCGGTGTTCCGGCTGCGGCATTTGCGGAATGGCCTGCCCATATGATGCGCCCCGCTTGATCGAAAAACAGGTCAACGGAACAACGAAACGCCTCTCGACCGTGGACAGCAACATGTGCATGGGGTGCGGCACCTGTGTTGCGGCCTGCCCGATGGCAGCCATCTCCCGTCCCGGGGTCAGCAACCAGGAGATCAGAGAACAGATGTTCTTTGCTGAGCCAACCAACGGCGCCCCCCGGCTGGTGACGTTCGTCTGCGACTGGTGTTTACGCGCGGATGACGACCTGAAAATCCTGGAGAGCTACCCGCCCAATGTACGCGTGATCCACATCCCCTGTTCCGGACGCATCGATCCGGAAATGGCCCTTATGGCCCTGGATTCGGGGATCGACGGGGTGCTGGTCTGCGGATGTCAGCCAGATCAATGCCATTTCCAGCGCGGCTCCATGGTCAGCAGTTATAAAATTAACATCCTGAATCATATCTTTGAGGATCTGGGGATAGGGGACGGCAGAGTGCGCTTCGTCCAGATCGGGACCACGGATCGGGGTCGAATCAGAAGCGAGATCGATGATATGTTGGAACACCTCACACCTGAAAAAGCGGAGGCCTAGAGAAGCGAGTCAACCTCAGAAAACAGTGATTAAATACCAATCCCCCGCTGGCATTTGCTGCGGGGGATGTTTTTTCTCCTTTTTTCCGCCAGGCCCATTTTACAGACAATGATCAGGAAGATTCACCAGAATCCATCAGATCCGGGGCTGCTCCTACCCGTTCCGGAGAACTGTAGACCCTCATCCGCCCTCCCCTCACGTAGCCGACCAGGGTCATATCCCAGGCCCGGGCCATCTTGATGGAAAGGGATGTCGGCGATGACCGGGAAGCCATGATCGGGCATCCCATCCGCGCTGCTTTGATCAACATCTCCGAGGAAACGCGCCCGGTAGCCAGTAAAGCCCGGCCCGAAGTTGATATCCCTTTCAGGATGCACTCACCGAGAAGTTTATCGATGGAGTTATGCCTGCCGATATCTTCCACAAAAGCCAACACGTTCTTCCCATCGAACAGGGCTGCGCCGTGTATACCCCCAGCCTGGGCATACAGACTGCCTGATTTTTGCATGTTCCTGAAGCCCATATGCAGCTGCTCCGGGTCGATCCGGAGCGGATCATCCGGGATTTGTAGATCAAGGTCTTCATCGGTAAAGGTGATGCCCCCGCCGCAGCCGGAGGTCAGGATTTGATGCTCCGGTTTGCTAAAGGACCGGTTCAACCAGACATCCACGCAGCACCCTTCCTCCCGGGTTGAGATCTCTTCAATTTCATCCAATCCGGAAATCAAGCGCTCGTTTCGGAGAAACCCAATCGCCAACTGTTTTTCCCCCAGCGGCGTGGCCATCAATGAAACCAGCTCGGTCCCATTCACGTAAATGGTCAAGCGGGCTTCTTCAATGACCATATCATCCACTTTCTTCCAGCCACGGTTGTGTTCAATCCACTGTACGGGTTCCGTTCCTTGAGCCATAATATGGTACGCCCATAAACAATGAGAGGCCAATATTTCTCAGATCCGTGCCAATGTGAAAAATCAGCGAATTCACTGCGGCGGATCGGACAGCCAGGTCGCGTGCTGTCGATTACCCGGGGTCGGGCTTCTCGGCTGTCCCAGAGATTAACCCCCTCTATCTGAAAGGAGAAAAATGGCTGCTGACCAGAGGCCAGCAGCCATTGTGATCTTACTGTGCGCTGACTAGGAAAGGCCGAGGACCTCACCGGTTTCGACGTCGATGTCAATTTCGGTGAAAGCAGGCCGCGTGGGCAGACCAGGCATGGTGCTGATCGGGCCGCAAATGGGGAAAATAAACCCAGCCCCTACGCTGGCCCGTACGTCCCGGATGGGCAGCGTCCAACCCTTGGGGACACCCTTCAGTTTGGGATTATGGGAGAAAGAGAGGTGCGTTTTCGCCATGCACAAGGGCAAATCACTCAACCCCATTTCCGTGAACTGCTTGATCTTCCGCTCTGCTTCATCCGAGTAATCGACCCCGTCCGCGCGGTAGATCTCTTTGGCGACGGTTTCGATCTTCTCTTTGATGGACATCTCATCTTCATACAGGAAGTGGAAGTCATTTTCCTCTTCCTCGATGGCCTTGACCACCGCTCGCGCCAGGTCCGCGCCGCCGGCGCCGCCGTTGGCCCAGACATCGCTGATCACGGAGTCTGAAGCGCCCGCTTCTAGGGCAGCTTCCTTGATCATCTCCATCTCTTTGTCGGTGTCAGAGGTGAAGCGGTTCACCGCCACCACCACGGGGACGCCGAACTTGCGGGCGTTCTCGATGTGCTGGATGAGGTTGGGCAAACCTTTCTCGAGCAGTTCAAGGTTTTCCTCGGTGTAGGCTTTATCCAGCACTTTCCCGGGCACAACTCTGGGTCCACCGCCGTGCATCTTCAAAGCCCGCACAGTGGCGACCATGACCACGCAGTTGGGGGTCAACCCACTGACGCGGCTCTTGAGGTTCATGAATTTTTCCATGCCGCAGTCCGCGCCAAAGCCGGATTCAGTCACCACATAGCCTTCGGGACCAACCAGCTTAAGGGCGATCTTGTCAGCGATGATGGAGCTGTTGCCCTGGGCGATGTTGGCGAACGGCCCGGTGTGCACAAAGGCAGGGCTGCCGACCAATGTCTGCATCATGTTCGGCTTGATGGCGTCTTTGAGCAAGACGGTCATCGCGCCAGCCACGTTCAGGTCTTCAGCAGTTATCGGCAGCACAGGGCGCTGCACATGAGGCTGACCGCCCGTCTTGCTGGTGCCGATGATGATCCGGCCCATGCGTTCCCGTAGGTCCGCCAGTCCGGTTGTCATCCCCAAGGCAGCCATGATTTCGGAAGCCACGGTGATATCATAGCCCGTCTCGCGAGGATCCGCATTGCCCTGTCCCCCCAGACCGACAATGATCTTCCGGAGCGCCTTGTCAGACACATCGACCACGCGGTTCCACTGGATGGAGTAAGGATCGATGTTCAAGCGGAACATGCGCCCTTTATCTTCATCGCTCAAATCAGACGGTTTCTCAGATTCAATGCCCAGCTTCTCCAGACGCTTGCGCATGGAATCCGTGTACTCGTCGTCGGGGCAGAGCATCTTGGCCAAGAAATCCGTGCTCCATTGACGCTCCTTCATCAGGCGGTTATCAATAGCCGCGGCCAGCTGGTTATGAGCAGCTCCCACAGCGTGGATGTCACCCGTGAGGTGGAGGTTAAAATCCTCCATGGGCACAACCTGGGAATAGCCGCCGCCTGCCGCGCCGCCCTTGATTCCAAACGTCGGACCCTGGGAGGGTTGACGAATGCAGGTAAAGACTTTCTCGCCAATATGGTGGAGGCCCTGGCTGAGCCCGATGGTCGTCACAGTTTTTCCCTCACCTAGCGGTGTGGGGGTGATGGCCGTGACATCGATGTATTTTCCGTTCGGAACGTCCTCCAGACGATCGAGAACTTCCAGTTTCACTTTTGCTTTGTATTTTCCGTACTGCTCCAATTCGTCTTCCTTAAGGCCGAGTTTTTTCGCGACCTCCTTGATGGGGAGCAATTCAGCTGCATGAGCGATGTCAATATCAGCTGGCACAGGATGCTTGATGTCAATAGGCATATTTTTCACTCCTTATGATCCTTATAAACGTATCCAAAATAGACAGGGAAAAATTATTTTTCGTAGGCAATTTTGGCAGCCCGCACCGTATTGCGGAGCAGCATAGCGATCGTCATCGGGCCCACGCCCCCCGGAACCGGTGTCAGATAACCGGCCACTTCTTTGGCTTCTTCATAATCGACGTCCCCTACCAGTCGGTATCCCCTTTTCTTGGTATCATCATCTACCCGGTTTACGCCAACGTCGATCACCGCAGCGCCTGGTTTGATCCAGTCCCCTTTGACCATTTCCGGGATTCCCACGGCAGCGATTAAGATATCCGCCTGGCGGCTTTTTTCCTGCAGATCACGGGTTCGAGAATGGCAGATGGTCACTGTGGCATTTTCTTTAAGGAGCAATAAAGCCGCGGGCCTCCCCACAATATTCGAACGACCCAAAACCACAGCGTTTGCACCTTCCATTTCCACACCCTCGTGTTTCAGAAGGTGAATCACACCGAAGGGCGTGGCAGGCACAAACTGCGGTTCACGTCCCTTTTGAGCCAAACGCCCGATATTCAGGGGATGAAAACCATCCACGTCCTTATCTATGCTGATGGTCCTTAATATGCGTTCGTCGTCCAGGCCGTCCGGCAGAGGCAGCTGAACGAGGATGCCATGGACATCAGGGTCCTCATTGAGTTCTTCAACCAAACCTTCCACTTCTTCCTGGGTAGAGGAAGCGGGCAGCTTGTGTCCAATAGAGCGGATGCCAGCTTCCTCACAAGCTTTATGCTTCATGCGCACATACACCTGGGAAGCAGGGTCCTCGCCGACCAGCACGGTCGCCAGGCCGGGAGATTTCTTTCCTTCCGCTACCATGGCGGCCACATCTGCTTTCACTGCATCACGTACTTCTTGGGCAATAGCACGCCCATCGATCTTCTTTGCGGTCATAAATAACTCCCTTTACATTTGTTTGTTAAAGCTTTCCGTTTTGGAATAGATGATGAAGAAAAAATCTGTACTCCCAAGGTAGATCTTATTTCAAGGCACTAAAAAACATTATTGCCAAAAAGCCTATCCTTTTCAAGTTATTTTTATCACCATATCAATGAGAAATGATATATTACAAATATATCAGAGAGTGGGCAGAAGTTCAACCATGCAATACTGCCCCTCACAGAGGATCTCCACCGCGCTCCGCCATGTTTATAAATACCCCAATATCAAAAAGAGGAAATCTCATTGCACGCCATCCAGCTTTGACGTAAAATACAAAACATAATCCACAATCCAGACAACCTACCACAGGCAGTGATGACCCAAAAACGCTTTTGTCAAGTGATGCACCTTCATCCAATCAAAGGTCTCGTTTTGTGGGGAACATTCAGAGCTGCAAGCATACAAGAAAGTCCCAGCATGCCGTCAGTGAGAGCCTGGCGGTTTTTTAAATTTAATTCATCCATCCTTCCTATAAGGCCGTAATACGCTTCAAGCAGCGGGCAAACGAATTAAAGGAGGCAGTTGATGTCCGAGCGGAAAAAAATTACCATTCGCACATTGTATGACATGGCCGCCAAAGGCGAGCCGATTTCCTGGCTGACGAGTTACGATTATCCAACAGCTTACTTCCAGGAGCAGGCTGGCGTCGACATGCTTCTCGTCGGGGACAGCCTGGGGATGACCATGTTAGGGTATGACGGCACCCTGCCCGTGACCATGAACGACATGCTCCGTCACACACAAGCCGTCCGGCGGGGAGCACCGACAGCATTTTTAGTCGGAGACATGCCTTACATGAGTTATCAGCCAAGCAATGAAACCGCCATCCGCAGCGCCGGGCGTTTCATGGCTGAAGCGGACTGCGACGCCATCAAGCTGGAAGGGGGAGGAGAGATGGCCAACCGCATGCGGGCCATCGTCAACGCCGGCATCCCCACCGTCGGCCATCTTGGGCTGACCCCCCAAAGCGTGGCCGCGCTGGGAGGGTTCAGGGTCCAGGGTCGGGGCGCATCGCAGGCCAAACAGATCATCGACGACGCCAAAGCGCTTGAAGAAGCCGGAGCTTTCTGCATCCTCCTGGAGATGGTCCCTGATCGAGTGACCAAAATCATCTATGAACGCGCGGAGGATTGCCTGATCATGAGTCTGGGTTCCGGTCCGGACGCCCACGGGCAATTACTGATCTTCCACGATATGTTCGGGCTCTACCCTAAATTCAAACCCCGGATGGCGAAAGTTTACGGAAACGCGGGGGAGATCATCCAGGAGGGGTTGACAGATTACAACACAGAGGTCAAAGAGCGGACATTTCCCAAAAAAGAAAACTGGTTCACCATGGAAGACGAAGAATACGAGCAGCTCATGGACATGCTGGATTAATATCGGAATCCCAGACGCCCATCACCCGCAGGAGGATCAAATGTCAGATCTACAACACTTATTGAAAATCCCCCCCAGCCGTTTAGAGGCCATCAATGAGATCTTACTCAACCCTGACATGCAGGTCATGGATGATTTCTTCAAGATCGTGGAAAAATACGGCACACCGGAAGAGATCAACGCCAAAGCCCGGGAAGCCCGGGACATGGACAGGCTGCTGGACCGCGTCAGGGACACCGAACCTGCCTACCTGGATGACCTGGAGTGGCTGCGTGAAAAACGGGACCAGGGGGCGTTTATCAGCGTCGAGGAATACCGGCGAAAGGTGCTGGGAGAAAAAGCGGAGGATATGGAGTTCGCGGATGAATTCGCAGTCACCCTGGAGATCAGCGCCTGCCAGTATTTCCCCTGGGTGCGGATGATCGCAGAGCGCGCTTTGGAAAAAGACATGCTCGTGCCCGGCCGGTTTATCCGCGTCCGGAAGATGAAAGAACAGGAAGCGGATGGGGACCTGCCCGCCTTCGCCGCTGCCATGCAGATCCTGGGCTCCACATACGTAGAGACGTTAGACACGAAAGGGACCGATGGTTCCAACATCCATCTGGGAGGGCCTGAAACGATCACGGGATACTTCGGCGGCGTAGGCCAGCCCAACAGGCACGCCCTGCAGTGGCTGGATGAATATCTCTACTATTACACCGAATATGGTGTCCGCCAGGTCTTAAATATCAACCCCGGCACCGTCCTGCTGGGGTACATGCTCCACCGCTTAGGCGTTGATAACGAATTCAAGATCTCCGTGTACATGGGGAATGACAATCCCTACGCTGCCCTATGGACGCTGCTGGGCGCAAAGCTCTTTGCCCGCGATGATGGGACCTCGCCCCTGATCGGTTTCAACTGGAGCAACTCTGTAGACAACGAAACCATGGAGATCACCGCCCAATTCCGGGAGGACCTCGGATTTGAAGACGTCGTCCGCTTTGAACATCACATCACGGAGACGTTCAAAAGCATCGTCATCCAACCCTATAACCGGCGGGATGAGCTGGTGGAGATCGCTGACCATGTGGCCAATATCTCCGCTAAACACGAAGGGGGGGATCCAGAGATCGACAAAACGCGGGAACACCCCTCGGACATCCTGGATTATTTCCGGGATAAAGAGGAGATCCTGGAGGCCGGGGATTGGGATCACATGGCCCTGAATTTTCAGGACAAGTTTGACGCCCTCAACAAAACAGCTCGTGCTTTGACAGAAAATGGACTCTCCTTCATAGCGGCGCCAAATTTGCACACCTGACAGCAACGTCATACATAAACCAGGGCGGCCTTTACCCGCGGGCCGGTTATAAATATTGGTCTTCTATTCTCTCCTGTTTGAGTTCCGACTTGAGCAGAGACGGCCTTCCCTGAAATGGGAGCAGACGTGATACCAAGAACAAGTCGATCAGGACAGATTTTATATATAATAAGGACACTATACACCGTTTAAGATAGTATAATTTTCCAGGCCCTGGAACGACCCAAGCCAGATCATATTTATACTTGGAAAAACTGCCCGATTACTGCTGTCAAATTAATATCCAACTGTTTTTTACTAGCTGGTGGAAAACGAATCATGAAAGGCAAAAAGGCCACTAAAGAGGCATTCACAGAACTCGCCCCCCGCTACGAAGAGACCGTAGACAGCGAGCTGAACACCTTCTGGGGCTGGAGTTACCGGGAATTCGTCGACCATCTCATCGAACAAACCCCCATTGAACCGGGCGATCTGATCCTTGACATCGCCACGGGCACCGCGGTCATCCC
>Ga0207797_1001001_pt1 | contig 20996 bp, 19 predicted proteins | sample PRCRCaboRojoPR_6_FD_187275 | JGI IMG/M metagenome (GOLD analysis project Ga0207797, IMG submission 187275) | Marine sediment microbial community from Cabo Rojo, Puerto Rico - PR CR 10% Liquid 1 (SPAdes) | ecosystem: Environmental > Aquatic > Marine > Coastal > Sediment | place: Cabo Rojo, Puerto...
CTCCACAAATCCTATTTGCCCTACAATCGGGGTGCAAACCCGAACGTCTGGAGTATCATCGAGGATGGGCCGGTCGGCGTCTCCATACACTACATGACACCCGACGTCGACGCCGGACCGATCATCGACCGGCGAGCGGTCGACCTGTACCCCGACGACACTGGACGAACACTGTACGAGCGTCTCGAGGCGGCACAGATCGAGCAGTTCAAAGAACTCTGGCCGGCAATTCGCGACGAAGAAGTCGAAACGATCCCCCAAAACGCCGAGGAGGGAACCTATCACTACAAACAGGACTTCGTCGACCGCTGGGAACTCGACCGGGAGGAGGAAGTCCGCGTCGGGGAGTTCCTCGACAAACTCCGGGCACTGACCTTCCCGCCGTACAGGAACGCGTACTTCGAGGAAGACGGGACACGCTACTACGTCGAGGTGAACATTACGACGGAGCCAATGGGTACCGAATCGGGCAAGAACGTGCCGCGGTACGACGACGACGCCGACGAACAGCCCTGACCGCGTTACATGTAGGGATACGTCGAGTTCCGGAACACGTCCTGTTCGTAGTCCGTGATGTCGTTCTCTTCCATCCAAGCGGCAATCTCCCGAACCCCGTCAGCGATGTCGTGCTCTGTCTCCCAGCCGAGGATGTAGTTGATCTTGTCGAAGCTGACGCGGTAGGTACGCTCGTCTTCCTTGTGTTCGACGAAGCGAACTTCTGCGCCGTCGATCTCCTCCTCGACGATGCGGCCGACTTCCTTGATCTGGTAGTTCAGGTCGTTGTCGCCGACGTTGAAGATCTGGTGGTCGACCTTCTCCTCGGGGGCTTCGAGCACTTCGACGAACGCGCGGGCGGCGTCGTGGACGTGGACGAGCGGCCGGTACTGCTCACCGCCGTAGACGGGGATGTCGTCTTCCAGCACTGCTTTCGCCGTGAGGAGATTGACGACGAGGTCGAATCGCATCCGGCGCGACCAACCGAAGATGGTGCCGAGTCGGAGCATCGTGGCCGTGATGTCGTTGTCGGAAAACTCCCCGTGGGTCTCGTGGAAGATGATCTCCTCGGAGTCGATCTTCGACTCGGCGTACAGCGAAAGTGGGTTGAGGAACGACCCCTCGTTGAGTTCCATCAGTTCGCTGGCACCGTAGACCGAACAGGTGGAGGCGAAGACGAGGCGTTCGACATCGTGGAGTTTGCACACTTCGACCAGCGACTTCGTGGCTTCGACGTTGACAGCCTGCGTGGCCTGTTCGTTGACGCCACAGGCCGGATCGCCGACGATGCCTGCGAGGTGGATGACAGCGTCGACGTCCTCCATCGCGTACGAGATATCCTCGATGTGGCGGATGTCGCCCTCGGTCACTTCCAGTCGCTCGTGATCCTGGAGCGGGTCGAGGGCGCCGTCCCCGAAGAGGAACGAATCGAGGACGCGAACCTCGTGGCCGTTGTCGAGTGCTTCCTCGACGACGTAATTCCCGATATAGCCTGCACCGCCAGTAACGAGTACTCGCATGACTCCAACTCTGAGCGATAGCGATTATTAATTCGTCGGTCTCTGTCGAAGCGGTAGTCAATCGAGGGTTTCGCCGAACGCCCGGATTGTCTCGATGACGTACTCGATATCCGCCTCGTCGAGATTCGGATGGTTCGGGAGACCGAGCGTGTTGCCGGCGACGGCTTCGACGTTCGGGAGCGACAGGTCGTAGTCGTGGTCGTGTTCGTTTGCGCTCCAGGGGAACTCCGAATTGAATCCGCGGTGGTTTTCGAAGACCGGTTGGTCGTAGAGCGGGTCGACGTAGCGGTGGCGGGTCTCGACACCCCGTTCGTCGAGTTCCCGCCAGACCTCTTTGCCCGTCATCCCTGCGACTTCGGTGTCGATCTCGACCGGCGCCCAGAAGTAGGCGTGGTCGACGTATTCCCTGACGGTCGCCGGTTCGAGCCACTCGAGGTCGGCGAGTTCGGAGAGGAGACGTTCGGAAATGTCGCGCCGTCGTTCGTTGAAGCCCTCGAGCCGGTCGACCTGTGCGGTGCCGAGAGCGCCGTTGATGTCCGACATTCGATAGTTGTAGCCGAGCGTGACGTGTTGATCGCGGCCGGCCATCCCGTGGCTCCGGAGGAGGCGGATCTGCTCGGCGATGGCTTCGTTGTCGGTTGTGACGACCCCACCTTCGCCGGTCGTGATGTTCTTGGTGGCGTAAAACGAGAAACAGCCGACGTCTCCGATAGAGCCGACGGTCTCGCCCCTGTAGCGTGCGCCGTGGGCCTGTGCGGCGTCTTCGATGACGTAGAGGTCGTGCTTTTCAGCGAAGGCACAGATCTCGTCCATCTCTGCTGGGTGGCCGTAGAGGTGGACTGGCATGACGGCGACCGTACGGTCGGAGAGGCAGCGCTCGAGGTCGGTGTGGTCGAGCGTGTATAGCTCCCTGTCGATGTCGGCGAAGACGGGGACGCCGGCCTGGTGGACGACAGCAGTCGCCGTCGACCCGAAGGTCAGCGAGGGCACGATGACCTCGTCGCCGGGTTCGAGTCCGACCGCGTTCAGTGCGAGTTGGATCGCCGTCGTGCCGTTGCTGACTGCCACAGCGTGGTCGACACCGACGTAGTCGGCCCATTTGTCTTCGAACTCCTCGACCATCGGCCCCTGGAGGAAGCGGCCAGAGTCGAGAACTGCCTCGACGTTTTCGTACTCCTCGTCGCCCAGGATCGGTTCGGCGACGCTGACGTGCCTATCGGCCATATCGGAGGAGTGAACGCCACGGTAATCAACCCGTTGGTGAGTAAGTTCGACTAACTGCCATACGACGGCCGTATCGCCGTTTTGTAAGTGCTTTATAACTATATCTCGACACCTGATAGCAGTGGCCACCTTACCCGGATGTGTGAGACCCACATCCAAGACCGCCACTCATGAATGGAGAGTTCATTTATCGGGAGACGGAGACAGACACCACAACAACGTCGAGCGGGGGACATCAGGAAACCTGTCCGGAGTGTGAGAGTGATTCGCTGGTCGCGGACAACGTCCACGGGGAGGTCGTCTGCGACGAGTGTGGCTGTGTGGTACAGACACAGCAGATCGACACTGGGCCCGAGTGGTCGGCATACACCCATTCGGAGAGTCAGGAGAAGTCACGCGTCGGCGCACCGTTGACGCGAACCATGCACGACCGGGGGTTGACGACGAAGATCGACTGGAAGAACACGGACGCACACGGGAAGGCGGTCTCTGACCGGAAGCGAACGCAGTTGCGGCGCATGCGTACCTGGCAGGAGCGGATCCGGACGAAAGACGCCGGTGAGCGAAATCTCCAGCTCGCACTCGCAGAGATCAATCGCATGGCAAGTGCACTCGGTGTGCCGCGACCGGTTCGGGAGGTGGCGTCAGTCGTGTACCGGCAGGCGCTCGACCGCGACCTGGTGCAAGGCCGTTCCATCGAGGGGGTCGCCACGAGTGCCCTCTACGCTGCCTGTCGCAAGGAAAACATTCCGCGGAGTCTGGACGAAGTCGCGGACGTCTCGCGGGTCGAACGTGTCGAGATCGGTCGGACGTACCGGTATCTCGCCGACGAACTGGAACTGGAGATGCGGCCGGTCGACCCCCGGCGGTACCTGCCGCGGTTCTGCTCCGAACTCGACCTGGACGAGGCCGTCCAGCAGCGTGCGGCTGCAGTCCTCGACGAGGCCGCAGACGCGGGGCTGTTGTCCGGAAAATCACCCACTGGACTGGCAGGGGCGGCGATCTATATCGCCTCGCTCGATTGCAACGTCAAACGGACACAGAAAGAGATCGCGAACGTCGCGCAGGTGACCGAGGTGACGATCCGGAACAGATATCAGGAGCAATTGGCGCTCGTGGAAGGTGACGGGGCGTGAATAGCCAAGACCACCGCACGTCCTCACCGTTTCGGTAAGCGGCACGTGGCGATAGAATGTTGGGACCCTCTTTCGCCACGTGCCATATCTGCTTTCGACCCCACCCATCTTAGACTTTGTGTGATTAATTGAGTAAACGTACACCGATCACCTTTTTATTACGTGATATCCAATGCAAGTTTTTATTTATTCACAGACAGTTTCTACCAGATAGTTGGGACCCATGTCAGATTCATCGGTGACCGGAGATGCAGTCGAGACACTCCAGGAACTCGGTCTGAAGGAGTACGAGGCGAAGTGTTTCGTCGCACTCTCCCGGCTTTCTCAGGGGACTGCAAAACGTATTAGCGACATTTCAGATGTCCCACGGACGCGGGTGTACGATGCGACCCGAGTGCTCCAGGCACGAGGGCTCGTCGAGGTGCAACATTCGAACCCACAACAGTTTCGAGCGGTCGATGTCGGCATCGCGATCCAGACGCTGAAATCGGAGTACGAGAAGCAGGTAGCCGACCTCAGAGAACTGCTCGAAAATCTCGAACCCGTCCAGACAGACGCGGCCGGTGAGTCAGACCAAGAGGTCTGGACGCTCTCCGAGAAGACAGCGATCACGAGTAGGCTCGAACAGCTCGTCGACGAATCCAGTGACGAGATACGGATGCTGGTCAGAGGCGAGCACTGTCTTCCAAGCCGTGTGCTAGAGGCACTGACCGCTGCCGGACAGCGCGGTGTGTCCGTCTCGATCGGGACTGCCTCCGAGGAACTCGAACAAGCACTCCTGGACCGAACGTCACACGTGGAGACGTTCGTCACTAACGCCGACTGGCTGTTAGAACCGCAGCAGGATGGCGACGACGTAGTTATCAATTGTATGGCCATAGTGGACGGGAGCACTGTTCTCGTGAGTTCAGCTCGGGAGAGCAGCGACACTGCCCCCGAGTACGCGACGATCGGGAACGGTTCGAACAACGGCCTCGTGGTCGTTCTGTCGAGGGTTCTGTCACGTGAACAGAACCAATTGCACCCATCCTGACGGGACGCGAAGTAGTCACTGCAAGCGGAGGACACGACCGTTCGAGAAACTGCGGACTCGCCGGGCGTGTACTGAACTCACTACAGCGGTCACCAGTGGTGTCTGGACGAGTCGTTCGAGTGCCCTCGATAAAATGCGGTGAGACGGCTGGAGATTAGTCTTCTCGCGACCGGTGGCGCGCGTGTGCGAACGAACAGGTGCCCATTGCCACGATCAGCGCCGCGAGAACGACGCTGGACGTGAGTCCGAGGGGCGCATTCGCTAGCGTACTGATAGCGAACAGTCCCCCGCCGGTGGCTGTGATGCCCCCGTACATGCGGTGCCAGGGCGGTTCTGTCGTCTCCTCCAGGTAGGGGTCGAGCTGGCCTGCGTTCACAGAGCGGACGACCGTTCCCCTGTTCTGGTCGAAGTCGATGATGTCCATGTCGTCCATCTTCGGCAGGTGGCACTGATACAGACCCACGTACACGCGCTTGCGCTGACTCGACGAGATCGCAGCGACTGTCGTGTCGTTTTCGAGGGCGGCGATGTGCTCTGCAAGCTCGCTGAGTGACGCTTCCCCACCGTTCTCGTCGAGGTAGTGGAGCGTCTCACGCCGTCGACTGTTCTTGAGTATCTCGAAAACCTGGTCGAGCGGAAGTGACTGCTCGACGTCAGATTCCTCGTGGTCCTCGTCGTCGCCCCCGGTACCGCCGGATGCTGACGGCTTGGGCTCCGTGTCGTCCCCCGGCAACGTCGACTCCTGAGAGACCGAATCGTTCTGGTTCCGGCTCAGACCAACGACATCGGACACTGCCGCGCCGAACCGTTTCGTTACGCCTTTCTCTTGAGTTTGTGGTGCTGACTTCATTTGAGACCCCCTCTCACGCTGTCTCTTGACTGCAACGGACTACAGCGTACCTTACTTTGATACATTGGTATTTAATATTTGTTGTTAAGTTGACCATCATGAGTGACATACCTTCGTGAAGTGTTCTCTGTACTGATTTCGGCTGTTTCGGGCGAAGGTGTGACAGTACAACTAGTGGAACCGGATCCTGGGCTGATCAGAGAGCCTACCCTGATCATCTCCCGATCTCCTCCCCGTGGCTCACTATAGCTGTCCGTACCCGTGGAGGGACTCCACGAGAAAGCAGCTTCTGTGATGGTAGTTTGGGGATCATTATTCCACCGTGCTTGTGTTCCGGATCGCTGCGATCCAACACACGGGATAGGAAATGATCTACTACTCTCTTTGTTATCCATTGCCTGTGACGGAGTAGCACGTGGTTGTACCGCTACCGTCACAGACAGATCAACGATGCGTGCGCCCGTCGCGGCCGAGCGTCGACAGGTTTCAGCGAGCTGACTCAGTGACAGTCAGCGATATCGAACCGACGCATCTCGTATTCTGGCCGTAGAGCTCGTGAGCGAGTAATGTGACTGTAACAAAGAGGTACAACGGCGAGTTTTCTGTCATTGCAGTGAACACGCACAGTACAGCAGACATAGCAGTCTCGGAGTAATCCCATGGGATCAAGCGAACGGTCACTCTCACAAGACCTCGTCTACGACATCTTGAGCAGCCCGAGACGTCGGTACGTCCTGTATTACCTCCGACAGGTGGACGAACCGATCGAACTGACAGCACTCGCCGAACAGGTAGCAGCCTGGGAAAACGAGACCGACCCCGACGCGCTGACCGACCAGGAGCGAAAGCGCGTGTACGTCTCGCTGTACCAAACACACATTCCGAAGCTCGACGACGCAGAGATCGTCGAGTACGACAAGGACGAAGGTACCGTCGCACTCGCAAAGGGGACGACGGCGATAGACGAATTCCTTCAGCAATCGACGACCGATACGCCGTGGCAACAGATCTACCTCGCGATCGCGGCTGTGGGCACGGTGCTGCTGGCACTTACTGCGCTCGACGTGAGCGTCTTCGCAGCCGTCGCAGATTCGCTCGCCGCGGGAGTCGTCGTCGTGGGTTTTCTCGTGACGTCCGTCGCTCACTACCTGGAGTACCAGCGGCGCGAAGCGGAGACGCCGCCAGAACTGAAGCGAAAACGCTGACCACTACCCCAGCTCGCCTGCTTCTCCCTCTCGCAACGCATGGAGCGTCGAGCATTCGATGCACGCATGCACCGTGTTGTTGTTATCACCGAACACCCGTGCGAACTGTTGTGTGACGTAGGCGTTGCAGTTCTTACACTGATTGCTGGCGTGCGAGGCGGACCCACGGGAACGGTCATTAGTTGCCATCGCATGGTTGCTCAAGCGAATACCGCTTTGTTATAGGCAGACTACAGGTCGAAAGCACGCGCTTGCGGCTACGCCACGGGCCTCTAGCGGCGCTCTCGGCAGTGAGAGAGTTACTACACCGGTGCGAAAAAATCCTGGATCGGCTAATCGCCGCCGGCAGCCCGGCAGTGTTCAGTCAGTCTTCGAGCGTGGACTGGGGCAACAGCTGCTCCGGTTCCCGTTCGTAGACTGGTGTCTTTGCAAACTCTTTCATACGCTCTAATTCGTTTTCGGACAGGTGCTCCGGCATCACCCTGTTTTGAGCACTGAAGGCGTGATAGTAATTTGTCTCCTATGACTGCATTACGCCGGGTAGTTCGACTGTACGAAAATAAACGGTCACGGATGAGAGGTGCTGGCACCTTGGGTAGAGACACCGAGAACAGTATCACCACACGGTGACGCGTGGTAATATGTTTATAACAATCTGTACGGAGAACCCTACCCGACACGAGGATGACATACCGGCAGCCGGACGGAACCGGGGGCCCGGACTCGGTTCAGGAACTCGAACGGCGGGAACGTGCTCTCTTGCGCAAGGTCGAAGACAACGGAGGACAGTGTGGTCTCGTGCGCGTGGCGCAGTCGATAGCGGAGCGTGAATCGAGCGGCGACCCCGATCCCATGCGAACGCAACGGCTCTATACGTCGCTCTATCGGGAGGAAGTGCGGTCCCTCGTCAATGCCGGACTGGTCACGTACTGCGACGAAAAAGGTGAACTGCAGTTGACCGCGCGCGGTCAGTCACTGTGTTCGGACAGCGGGTAACACGGTACAGCGTCAGACGAGATTCTCGGCCTCGATCGTGTCCCACACCTCCCGACCGCGTTCTGTGAGTCCGTAGACACGTCCCTTCTTGCGGTCATCTGAGACGAGCAGATCAACGAGCTCGTGCTCGCGGAGCCCTTGAAGCGCCCGCGAGACGTGTGCGATGCCGACGTCGGCATCAGATGCAATCTGAGATGGTGTTGCAGGGCCGACTGCGAGCCGGCGCAGGGCGACGATGCGGTACCGTGAGCTGATGACGAAACTAATGTCGTCCCAATCGTTGTTCATGCTTTCTCTGTTTGTTTGGGGCCGGCATGTCTCCCGCTCTCCGGACGTGACGTTGTCGGCACGCGATGCACCGATAGTCTCGTCCACTCCCAATTTCCTTCTCAGTCGGCTACACAATAGTCGTTCCGTCGTTTCAGCCTATTTCATGTATTAAGATATCATTTCATGTGGTAAGCTTCTATTTAGCGGCGCTTCAGACGTTAGTCACTGGCCACAGAACAACGTCGTTGGAAGCCGACTTGAGGCAACGAGGGTTCGGACTGGCCTTCGTCCGTGTACACAACCTATAACAATGCGATATCCGGCGAAAAGAGAGGCCATGCGTTCCCGTCACACACACGACGTTGGACGTTCAGTCGCGCTCGCTGACGTGCAACCATCGAGACAGCGTCGCGGACGTAAGCGAACACACCCCGCAATAGCGCTCATGTGTAGTGTCGTCTTACGTCCCCATATCGGAAGGGAGAGACCGCAGTCGTTTCGTGCTATCCAGAAGCGAGCCATCGGAGACAGCATCACGATCGGCGGCACCACTCGACATACCCATGGCTAACGAACAACCACAGCAGCATGACCGGCAGACAGCCTTCGATACTGACGAGCACCTGACGGAAGCCGTTCGAGACCTGGCGGCGGGAACGGCATCTGCTGTCGAACAGAGCCAGCAGTTCAACGTCTCAGAACTGTTCGACTTGCTCTCGCATCCGGGGCGGCGGTACATTCTCACGTACCTCCTCCAGTCCGAGGGGTACGTGACCTGCAGCGAACTCACCGACCACGTCGTGGCCGTCTCTGACCACACGATGACTGACCGACAGTTTCGCAAACGGGTGACCGCCGAACTGACACACTCACACCTGCCGAAACTGGAACAGCGTGGACTGATCGACTACAACACGGAGCGACAGATCGTGTCGCCGACGCCCGCGACGCCGGCCGTTCGACCGTACCTCCGCATCGCGCTGGCACAGCAGCAGATCGCCGATGAAGACAGCGAACGTAGCTGACGAGCAGTCGTACTGAGTTCATACGTAAGGGGTCAAGAAGGCGCTAAAACGCTTTTTCTGGTGTGACTCCTGTCGTTCACTGACAGCGGAACACCCGGTAGTGAGGACTCATCCACCACCCCACACAGTCTGCACCCTGTCACCCACCCAACTGTGCTATCGACTCCCCCTACCGGGGTCGCCGGTGTTGTGCGACACTGGCACCGCTGTCGACTTCGGTCAATTTCTCTCGACACCGTCGCACTTGGTCGAAACACATGGAGTTGTCATCGAGTCACCGCTCACTACCTGACGTAAATATCGACTACTCCGAGTGACATCGTCCGTGCCACTGGATAACCACGATCTGATTGAATGAATTGTTCTTTGCGCACACACGTGTCTTATTGTACTGTTTTTGCTGCCAGCTGGTATATCACTCCTAACAATGTGGTGACGACTCTGTTAGTAGAGCTATGTCCGGGAAGCTCAACGGAGTGGCGATTCTCGTCGTCGTCGGTCTCGTCGTCGCCGGTGGCGTCGTGGTCGGCGGAATCGGCACTGGCCCGTCACAGAACGCTGCACCGAGTCAGGAAGACACACAACAAGGCGGTACCGGGTCGGCACCCGACGAGACGAATGCGGGTGAGAGTGCGACGATCAGCGTCAAAGACGCAGGGTTGCCGGGATGGGTCAACGAAAACGAGACGATGCGACCGTCGCTGACACTGCTGAACGACGGAGACACCGACCGCCAGCAGACGGTCGAGCTCGTGGTCGACGACGACGGTGACGGCGAGTTCGATAGAACTGTCGCAACGCGAGAGACCACCGTGCCGGCCGGACAGACCAGTCAGGTCACGTTCGCGCTCGACCCGCCCGAGCCGGGGAACTACGAGTACGCCGTCGTCACCGGTGACCAGACCCAGATGGACTGGTCGGTCGAGGTGCTCCAGCCGCCGACGTTCGTCGTCGAGACGACGTCGGCAGATGGCGGCACCGTGCAGGGAGCGAACGCAACTGTTTCCGCGCGCGTCGTTAATGAGGGCGATTACAGCGGGGACGGGACGGTCGAACTCCGCTTCGCTGGCGAGACGGTCACCACGCGAACGCTCTCGATCGATGCCGGGGACGCGACCACGCTCTCGCTGACGCTGCCGACTGCTGGCGTCGAACCGGGAACCCACGAGTACACGCTGGCGACGGCCGCCGGAGCGACAGCCGCCGACGTCGAGGTCTTGCAGCCGGCGACGTTCACTATCAGCAACATCAGCGGCGCGTTGAACGTCTCCCGCGGAACGAACGCCACTGTCGCCGCGACGGTGACCAACACGGGCGAGGTCGACGGGACAGAGACGGTGTCGCTCCGGGGCCTCGGTGACGGCGGCCGGTCGAAGACCGTCTCGCTGGCCGCAAACGAGTCCCGTGTCGTCGAGTTCGGCGTCCCGACCGACGATCTCGAGGGATCCACCTACTCGTACACGGTGTCGACCGACGACGACGAGACCACCGCCACTCGGTCGAGCGGCAACGAGTCGTCCGCGGCGCTGCGGGTTCGTGAAGGCTACTTCGAGGTGACCGAACTCCGCGGGAACGAAACTGTCTTGATCGGAAACAAACTGACACTCGGAGCGAACGTCACCAACACTGGTGACGCACGCGCGACGCAGACCGTCGATGTGCGGATCGACCTCGTTCGCGGGCCGGAACCGGAGAAACTCGGACTGATGAAAAACGTCACGCTGGCTCCCGGCGAGGAGACGACCGTCCGGTTCTGGATTCCCTACATGGAGGATCCTGACCCGCTGAACCAGGTCGAAGACCTCCCGAGTGGCAGCTACATCTACGGCGTCTACACCGAGGACGAGAACGAAACGGCCGTGTTCGACGCACGCCCGAAACCGAGGGCCGTCTCGACTGGTGGCGACTCGTCCAGTGACAGTGAGTCGACCGACGAGTCCCTGTTCGCAACTCTCGACGAGATCAGCCAGGAGAAGTACGGGCTCTACTACGAGAGCCTGAGCGGCGAGACGAAGGCGCAGATCGAAGAGATATACCAGCGCCAGCCCTTCGCAGACGGGATGGGGATAACAGACGTCCGCACGCGTGAGGAGATCGCCCGACAGGAGTACGGCCTCGACGTCGCCGTCGGCGACAAGTTCGACTTCAACGGTCTCGACATCCAGGTGCAACAGCAGATAGAGGCCGATTTCGACGCGCAGTTCACCAGCCAATCGGGCGACAGAATCGAGTCCTGGGACGAACTTGCACAGCGAGAGTACGACACGACCTACGACAGTCTCTCGGCTGACAGGCAAGAAGAGATCCGGACGCTCTACCAACAGCAGTTCGACTGAGTCCGTCCCGGAGCGCGTCTCGCTGTCACTCTCGCACTGCGGCGCTCCGTCCCGGAGCGTCTCCGAAAGAGCTCTATAACTTTTAGCAAAACTGCCGAGGCTGGGAGTATGGATGCCGTCATACTCGCGGCCGGCAAGGGGACGCGACTGCAACCACTGACCGACGACAAGCCGAAGGGGATGGTCGCAGTCGACGGCCAGCCGATCCTCACGCACTGTTTCGAGCGCTTGCTCGACCTGGGCGCGACGCACCTCCACGTCGTCGTCGGCTACCGCAAACAACAGATCATCGACCACTACGGCGACGAGTTCGAGGGCGTGCCGATCACCTACGCACACCAGCGCGAGCAGCAGGGGCTGGCACACGGGCTCCTGACCGTGGAAGAACAGATCGACGACGACTTCATGTTGATGCTCGGGGACAACATCTTCCGGGCGAATCTCAAAGACGTCGTCCGGCGACAGCAGGAGGAACGCGCCGACGCGGCCTTTCTCGTCGAGGAAGTCCCGTGGGAGGAGGCCAGTCGCTACGGCGTCTGTGACACGAACAAGTACGGCGAGATAGTCGAGGTCGTCGAGAAACCCGACGACCCGCCCTCGAACCTCGTCATGACCGGCTTCTACACGTTCTCGCCGGCGATCTTCCACGCGTGTCACCTGGTGCAACCGTCCGACCGCGGCGAGTACGAACTCAGCGACGCCATCGACCTGCTGATCCACTCCGGGCGCACAATCGACGCCATCGGTCTCGACGGCTGGCGAGTCGACGTCGGCTATCCCGAAGACAGGGACAGAGCCGAACAGTTGCTGCAATCTGACGCTCCAGAACTACAGGCTGACTGACTGTTCCTCCTGGGCCTCCAAGCCGGATTTGGACTGCTCAGGGCAGTAGGATGCTATTACTAAGGAGTCTCCCGCAGGTATCCGACGGCAATGCGATTCGTCTTCCTGACCAACACACCGGCTCACGTACATCTGTACAAGCACGCGGTCGATCGGCTGACAGAAGCGGGCCACGACGTGTTGGTGCTGGGACGGGACTACGGCTGTACCGAAGCACTGTTGTCCTTCTACGACCTCCCGTACGAGATCTACGGCAAGTGCGGCACACAGAAGCTGTCGCTGTTCCGTGAACTCCCTCGCCACTACCTATCGATTTTCCGTCAGGTTCGGCGGTTCGACCCCGACCTCATCTTCGGGATGGGTGGCTACGCTGCCCACGCCGGACTGTTCACCCGGACGCCGGTGATCCTCATCCTCGATTCAGAGCCGACGACGCTCGACACCGCTATCTCACGACCGTTCGCGCGGTATCTCCTCACCCCGTCTGCGTTCCAGAAGAACCTCGGCTCGCGACACCACGAGTTCGAAGGGTTCAAAGAAAGCGCGTATCTCCACCCGGACGTCTTCCAGCCGCGGGAGGACATCCGCGACCGGTTGGGCGTCGGCCCGGACGAGCGATACGTCGTGACCCGCTTCAACGCCTTCGGCTCGCATCACGACATCGGCCAGAGTGGGTTCACGCCGGAGCAGCGCCGGGAGTTCATCGAGCGGATCGCCGAACACGCGACGGTGTTCGTCTCCGACGAGGGCGGCACGCTGAACCTCGAGACCCTGCCCGCCCGAGAGTACGACCTCCATCCCGCGCTGATGCACGACGCGCTGGCCGAGGCGCACCTGCTGGTCGCGGACACGCAGACGATGGTCACCGAGGCGGCGCTGCTCGGAACTCCCGCGATCCGGTCGAACTCCTTCGTCGGCGACTCCGACATGGGCAACTTCCACGCGCTGGAGGAAGCCGGTCTGATCGACAACGTGGCGGCCTTCGACGACGTTCTCGACCTCGCACTGGAACGGGTCACGAGCGACGACGTCCTCGACGAGTGGGACGAAAAGCGGCGGCAGTTCGTCGACGGAACCGTCAATCTCACTGACGTGATCGTCGCCATCGCGGAGAACGAAGGGGCCGTCGAACAGGTCGAGCGCGTCCACCAACGCACGGGAATGTCGACCTGACCGGGTCGCTCGCGTTATTCATACGATAACAATGACGACTGTCTGAGAACACCCGATGATGACATCTCCCCGGACTGACGAACGGCCAGAGACCGAGCCATCGCGGAGCGTCTGCGCTCCGGGTCGCGGCAGCGGCCAGGAGGGGAGCCGATGAAAGTCCTCACCGTCGTCGGCGCACGCCCGCAGTTCGTCAAGGCCTTCGCCGTCTCCACAACCCTCCGCGAAAAACACGAAGAGGTTCTCGTTCACACCGGCCAGCACTACGACGAAGAACTCTCCGACGTCTTCTTCGATGAACTCGGCATCCCGGAACCGGAGTACAACCTCGGCGTCGGCTCCGGGTCTCACGCCGAGCAGACCGCCACGACGATGCAGGAACTGGACACGGTCGTCGAGAGCGAAGCGCCGGACGCCGTGCTGGTCTACGGCGACACGAACTCGACGCTGGCCGCCGCGCTCGTCGCGGCGAAACGCCCAGTGACACTCGCTCACGTCGAGGCCGGCCTCCGCAGTTACAACCGTGAGATGCCGGAGGAGATCAACCGCGTGCTGACAGACCACGCCTCTGACCTCCTCTTTGCACCGACTGAGACAGCTGTCGAAACGCTCGCGGGCGAGGGCATCAGAGACGGCGTCTACAACACCGGCGACGTGATGTACGACACGCTGGCGTGGGCACGCCACCGGGCAGTCGAACGGTCGTCGATTCTCGACGAACTGGGCGTCCGCGACGGCGAATACGTCCTCGCCACGGTACACAGAGCCAGCAACACGGACGACCCGGATCGCCTGGCAGCCATCCTGGACGGACTCGCCACCACCGACCTGCCGGTGGTGTTCCCGGCCCACCCCCGGACTGTCGACCGCCTGAGAGAACATGGACTGTACGAGCGGGCGGACGATGCGTTCGTACTCACCGACCCCGTCGGGTATCTGGATTTCGTCCGGCTGATGGACGGAGCCGAACGGATCGCGACCGATTCCGGCGGTGTCCAGAAAGAGGCCTTCTTCCTCGACACGCCGTGCATCACGCTGCGCGAGGAGACGGAGTGGGTCGAGACGGTCGAAGCAGGGTGGAACGTCCTCGTCGGTGCCGAGACCGAACAGATCCGCGACGCGCTCCGACGCACGTTCGACGTTGCCAGCGCCGAGAAGCCCGAACCATACGGCGATGGCACCGCTGCCGAGACCATCGTCCAGTTGCTCGCCAGCGCGTAGCGACCAAGCAATTCAGCGGTGCGTCACTTATTGTACAACACGTCGACGTGGTGGTCGGGCGTGTACGATTTCCCGACGATGTCCGGGCTGTCAGTGCCGGTGATGTCCGCGACTTTCGCCTCGTGGGTCGCGATGCCGTTGGCGATCGTTTCCGCCGTGAAGCGTCCGTCGCCCTGATTCTCGAAGACGACGTGTTTCGGGTCGTCGTTCTCGCCGAGCCCCATCTCCGCGACGTAGATGTCGGGGAGGCCGTCGCCGTTGAAATCAGCCACCTGGACGGAGTGGGGACAGAACATCTGCTCGCTGAGAACCGTCCGCGACCAGTCGGGCGGGTCGAAGATTGCGACGCGGCCGGGGTTGTCGACTAGATGCGGCGAGTCACCCTCCGTGAGGATGACTTCCGGAACGCCGTCGTCGTCGACGTCGGCGACAGCGACGCGGGCGTCTTCCCAGCCGTCGTCGGCGATGACCTCGCGGCGCCACTCGTCACCCTCCCGGTGGAAGACGTTCGGGCCGGCGATCAGCTCCGTGCGCCCGTCGCCGTCGATGTCCGCCATCGCGGCACCCTCGACAGACAGCCCTTCGGCGACGACGTGGCGGTGGTTGTCCGGCCACGGCTCCGACGTCGGATCCGACGGGATGTCGTAGTAGAAGACGACGTCGCTCTCCTGTGAGAGCCCGACGACCTCCGGTTTGCCGTCGTCGTCGATGTCGCCGAATGCGAGGTCGTGGTACTTCTCGTAGCTGTCGGTGATGAGGAAGACATCCCACTCCTCGCGCGGGTCGTCGGGCTGGCGCAGCCAGTAGACATCGTGGTTTTTGATCCCCTGTGCGACGAGCAAGTCGACTCGGCCATCGCCGTCGACGTCGCCAAGCGTGTGGCCGACGTCGATTTTTGGGAGGTTGGCGATGTCGTGGCGTTCCCAGCCGGGGTTTTCGTACCAGTACAGGTTCGGTTCGGGGAAGCCGAGTCGGTCGCGAAGCCCCGCCAGGTTCGGAATCCGCGTCGGAGCGCCGTTGATTCGGAGGTGTTTGTGTGGCCCAAAACCGCCAACGATGATGTCGTCACGACCGTTGCCGGTCAGATCTGTCGCCAGACAGGTTCCCAGTCGTGCGCTCGGTGGATCGGTATCCACCTGTTCGTGCTGGAATTGCATCCGGTGGAAGGACAGTGTCTCCGAGGGATTGTTATGCATCTCATACTGTGAAAAGGGGAGGAGAACGCTGTCGACTAGTCCTCACTCGTCCGGCATCCCGCTGGCGGTAACGTCGTCATAACAAGGTGCAAACTCCTCGGAACATACGTCAATCTCGGCGGGTCGGGTCACTGCTGGCCACTCGCGAGTCGAGAGAGACTGACAATGATACGCCGGCTACTCAAGCGGATTCGGGCGCTCGTCGGACAGCTACTGCCGGGCGGCGACATCGTTTCCCGGACGATCAAAAGCGGCATGTGGTTGTCGGTGATGAACGTCTCCGACCGCTTCCTGCAGCTCGGCCTCGTCGTCATCCTCGCGAACCTGCTCAGCCCTGCTGCCTTCGGATTGCTCGGGATAGCGCTGTTCGCGAAGAATGCGCTGATGCGGTTCACGACGCTCGGTATCGACCAGTCGCTGATTCAGCAGGCAGAAGAGAACGTCGACGAGTATCTCAACACGGTCTGGTGTCTCAAGGCCGCGCGTGGGCTGATCATCGCTGCCCTGACCTTTCTCGCCGCCCCCTTCGTCGCCGGTGCCTTCGGAGAGCCAGAGGCGACGAACGTGATCCGGGTCATCGGCGTGTCGGCCGGATTGACGGGACTCGTCAACCCCGGGATCCTCTACTTCCGGAAGAACCTCGAGTTCCACAAACAGTTCGTCTACAACCTCAGCGGATCGTTTCTCAACTTCGTCATCGCACTCGGCGTCGCACTGCTGTTTACGCCGACCGTCTGGGCGCTCGTCATCGGCTACGCCGCCGCAGACCTGACCCGTCTGGTCGTCTCCTACCTGCTGCACAGCTACCGGCCGTGGCCGAGCTTCAACCGCGAGCGTGCCCGCGAGATGATCGGCTACGGAAAGTGGATCACTGGCACGAAGATCCTCCACTTCATCATCAACGAGGGTGACGACGCCGTCGTCGCGCTGGTACTGAACGCGACGTCGCTCGGGTTCTACCAGATGGCCTACCGCCTCGCGCGAGCGCCCTCGACGGAGATTACCCACGTCATCTCGCAGGTGACGTTTCCGGCCTACTCCAAACTACAGGAGAACATCAGTGAGCTACGCGAGGGCTTTTTCCGAACGGTGCAGGTCACCACTTTCCTCTCGTTCCCCGTCGGGGCCGGGATCCTCGTGGTCACACCGGTGTTCGTCGAGGCGTTCATGGGTGCGGACTGGATGCCGATGGTGACGACGATGCAGATACTCGCCCTCTACGGCTTTTTCGTCTCGATGGCTGCGACGTTCGGCCCGGTCTGGAAGACGATCGGACGACCCGACTACCTCGCGAAACTCGCACTCTATCGGCTGGCGCTCAGCGCGATCGTCATCTTCCCGGCGGTCAATCGATACGGTATCGAGGGCGCGGCTGCCGTCGTGGCCGGGATCTGGCTGGTGTTCGTCATGCCACTCGACATACACCTGGTCATCAAGTCCGTCGAGACGACGTACCGACGGTTCATCCGCGAGGTGACGTATCCGTTCGTGGCCAGCGTCGCGATGGGACTGGCAGTCGAAGGGGCAAAGCGGAGCCTCACTATCTCGTCTCCGCAGATAGAGTTCTTCGTGCTCGTCCTCGTCGGGATCGTCAGCTACCTTCTGGCGGTCATCCTCATCGAGACCCAGTTCGAGTGGGGGATGCAACAGAACGCCCGGATGATCATCGACGCCGTTCGGTGACGGCCGTCGAGAACGCACGGATTAACTAAACCACATCCTGTCCTATCGCACGCCAATGGCCACCCGTTCGACGGACAGCGACCCGCTGGTCAGCGTCGTCGTGCCCACCTATGGTCGCCCGGAGACGGTACTCGATGCCCTGGACAGCGTCGCGACCCAGACCTACGACAACATCGAGGTCGTGGTGGTCGACGACCACTCCCCGGAACCTGTCGAACCGCGATTGCGTGAACTGTCGTTCGACGTGCAGCTTCGCTGTCTCCGCCACGAGGAGAACAAGGGTGCCAACGCCGCCAGGAACACCGGGATCCGCGCGGCGACCGGCGAGTTCGTCGCCTTCCTCGACGACGACGACGTCTGGACGTCCGAGGTCGTCGAGCGCGAGGTGCGGACGTTCCTCGAAGGCGGCGACAGCGTCGGCGTCGTCTACACCGGATCCATCATGCAAAACGGCGACGGCGAGGTCATCGGGACGTACACGCCGGAGGTGTCGGGGGACGTACTGACCGACCTGTTCTGTGGCCGGCGGATCGCGCCCTTTTCGAACATCATGGTTCGGGCGTCGGCGATCGAGGACGCCGGGGTGCTCGACGAGCGCTTCCCCAGCCTCCAGGACAGGGAGTGGTACTTCCGGCTGGCCCAGCACTGCGAGTTCGAACCGGTGCGCGAGCCGCTCGTCGTGCATCGAACGGACGACGACGCCCGGATCAGCGACGACTTCGAGAGCAAACGCGACGTCTCCTATCCACTCCTCGTCGAGAAGCACCGCTCGCTGGCCGCCGACCACGGGGACTACTACGAACGGCGCTTTATCGCGTCGCTGTCGAAGACGGTCGGCGCCGCCGGACTGCGAACCGGCCACTATCGCGACGCGGTGACGCTGCTCGGCAGAGCGCTCCGGCACTACCCCCTGATGCCCGACGCGTACGTCTATCTGGGACTCGCACTCGGCGGGCGGTTCGTCCACCGGCCGGTGGTGTTCTGCAAACGAAAGGCAAAGAATCTGCTCAGCGGCGTCTGACGGTCGCGTTCAGTCGAGGTGACGCTGCAGCCACAGTTCCGCGGTCGTTATCGAACTGATCGCGTTTATCTCGTCGGCCTCGCCCTGGAGGTGGCGACGCTGCCGCTCGCGGAGCGCGTCGGCGTCGAACAGCGAGCGGTCGCAGGCGTCGTCGATGAGTTCGTCGACCGCCGCCTGGAGGCCGTCGTGTTCGCGGTACCACTTCCCTGGCATGCTCGTTCCGCCGTAGGTCGTCTGCGAACGGAGCTGCGCGAGGGCGGTGCTGCCGTAGAATCCGGCGACGTGGGCCGGGAACGGATGCTTCGGCTTCAGGCTGGAGCGTTCGTAGCGGATGTTCGCGAGGTCGTCGTTGAGCGCGCGGATCATCCGGAGTTTCGGTTTGACGACGCCGTGGATGAGTTCGCCGTCGGAAAAGGGGAGCGCCCCCATCCGGTAGGAGAGCGGGAGTCGGGCGACGTGCGAGAGGAAGTCGCCGTCGGCGTAGGTGACTCGCGTGCCGACCTGGCTGCGCGAGAGGTGGTTGCTCGCGTGCGCGACTCGCGAATAGTAGTTCTGGAAGTGCGCGTCGACGACGCCACCGGCGAAGGAGTCCTCGTCGATGCGCCGTGCCTCCTTCCGGAAGGAACCGAGCGGGTCGGCATCGACGTTCAGCAACTCCCCGACGTCGTCGGTCGACAGTGAGGCTTCGCTCCGGTACATCGAGTCGACGAGCGAGTCGGCGTCGGTGAAGTGGTGCCGACAGAGGTGGTGGCCGACCAGTGCCCCTTCGAGCCCCTCCATGATCACGTCGGCGTCGTACTGCTCGATGTTGAACACGGCAGAGAGATTGAGAAACGTGCTCCACCGAACCTGCCCGTCGAGAACGTCGACGCCTTTCTCCATGACGTCGAGGAAGCGGTCCGGCGTCAGCGGGACGTGTTCGATCGGCGTTTCGAGCGTGTCCGCCACCTGCTGGGCGAGTTCCGGATTGCCGCCGCCGGACGGATTCGCATCGTAGGTAAACGCGACCAGCGAATCGAAGGAGTCGGTCGTGCGGTGGCACCGTGCCAGTTCGTTCATCGTCGCGCGACTGTCGAGGCCGCCGGAGAGCCACAGGCCCACGTCGCCGGTCATCGACCGACCCACGCGGTCCATCATGTGCCGGAACTGGTCGACGAGTTCGAAGAAGTACTGTTCGGTGGCCTCGGCCCGGTCGTAGTCCGGTTTCCAGTACCGCGACGTCGTAACTTCTCCGTCGCGGTACTCGAGGACGGTCGCGGGGTGGAGTGCCCTGACCCCCTCCAGGAGCGTCGTATCGCTCCAGAGCGTGCCCATCAGGACGAGGTCGCTGATGCCCTGCTCGTCGACGGTCGGGTCGTCGATAGCCGCCATGATCGGCTTCAGCTCGGAGCCGAAGACGATGCCGTTCGTCGCGGCGTCGTCCGCGGTCGCGTAGAAGCACGGACGACAGCCGATCTTGTCCATCGAAAGCAGGAGTCGGTCGTCAGCAGCGTCGAGACAGGCGACGACGAAGGGGCCTTCGAGCGTCCGGAGCGTGCGTTCGGGTGCTCGCAGCAGTCGTTCGAAGACCTCGGCGTCGCTCCAGCCGAGTTCGTGGCGATTCGTGATCGCGCCGTCGATGGCCCCCGCGCGCCTGCCGTCCGTCCAGAAGGTGTGGCCCGTCGGATCCCTGCTCCCGTGGTGCTGGCCCGCGAGCCCGTAGGAACCGTCCTCGAATCGCTCGCTCTCGTACCACGGTTCGTGGTCGAGCGACGACGCCATCCGGCGAAGCGTGTCACTCGCGACTGTCCCGCCAGTGAGTCCCGTCATTAGTACACCACGGCACTCACTCGGGCATTAGTATAGACAAACTACGGACTGCTCCCGGATCGCAGCAGTGAGCAAATCGACGGGCAGAACCAGCGACGTGTCGGCGCTACGGCCGACAGACGGAGGAGCGAACGCGGGCTGTCGATCAGTTCCCGTACTCGAACTCGACGCTCGCGCCGCCGTCGATGGCGAGGCTGGTGATCTCACCGGAGAAGTAGTACGCGTCGATGTCGTCGGCGACGGTACCGGTCACCTGGCCGCCGGAGACGGTGTCGTCTGCCTCGACAGAGCCGAAGTCGGCGCTCTTCTCGACGCTGCCGGAGGCGGTGAAGTTGTACTCGCAGGTGCCGCTGTCGACGCCGTCGAGCACGATGCGGTTCGGCAGCGACGTGTCGTCGCTGGAGCCGAGCGTCGCGGGGTCGACCTGTTCGCCGTTTCGGTAGACGGTCACCGGGCCGTCGTGA
>Ga0207797_1001002_pt1 | contig 20984 bp, 22 predicted proteins | sample PRCRCaboRojoPR_6_FD_187275 | JGI IMG/M metagenome (GOLD analysis project Ga0207797, IMG submission 187275) | Marine sediment microbial community from Cabo Rojo, Puerto Rico - PR CR 10% Liquid 1 (SPAdes) | ecosystem: Environmental > Aquatic > Marine > Coastal > Sediment | place: Cabo Rojo, Puerto...
CGTCGCGCCGCCAACAGTCACCGCACCCGCGACTCCGAGAGCTTTGAGTAGCTCCCGGCGGTCCTCGTCGGTTACATGCCGTTGGCCATACCCGTGTGACATACAGTATCAATTTATGAAATACCATTATATAATGGTCAACATACCCCGCAAAGCGTACCGATAAATTAACTGAAAGTTGATGGAGAAATATGCGGCCCGCGGGTGGTTATTGTCGTTTGTATCATGGGGACGCCGTGGGTACTCTCTGCCGAACATGTCAATGGGTTATGGTTTGTGCGAACAGCCCGCTTAGAGGGACTTCAAGGTCGAACTCGTGTATAGAGGGGGGTGGGAGCGCCCGCCGTCCGGGTGCTCGCTTGGCGCGTCGGCTCCTCAATCGGAGGGTATCATTGCTCCGTGCCTCGTGGTGGAACCGTCTGAAACTCGGAAAGTATCCAGGCGGTCCAACAGATCGGTAGCTCGTTCTGCCAGCGTCCGGACCCGATCGTCAACTGTGTTCAGGGTGGCCGCCTGTTGCTGGGCCGCCTCTGAAACCGACACTGCGCGTGTGCGTGTTTGTTCGGAGACGGAGGCGACGTCATCCATCGTCGCCACCGTCGCCTCCGTCGAGCGTGCCTGTTGATCGGTGGCATCGTCGATCTCCTGGACTGCCCGATTGATGTCATCGACAGCGGTCGCGACCTCCTCCAGGGAGGTGATGGCCACTTCGACGGTCTCGATGCCGTCGACGATACGATCACCGGTCTCCCTGATCTCCGTGACGGTGTCCTGCGTGGATTCCTGGACCGATTCGATCCGCGTCTCGATTCGGCCGGCTGCCTCCTGGGTCTCCTCGGCCAGGGTCTTGACCTCGTCGGCGACGACGGCGAAGCCCTCGCCGCCGCCGTCCGTCCGCGCGGCTTCGATCGAAGCGTTGAGCGCGAGCATGTTGGTTTCGGCGGCGATCTCGCTGATGACGTCGGTGGTTTCGACGATGGCGTCGACCTCGGCTTCGAGGGACTCGATGTCCTCGATCGCCGCCTCGATGCGGTCGCCGATGGGATCAATTGCCTCGAGGGCGGCTTCAGCGGCGTCTTGTCCCTGGTCACCGGCGGTCGCTGCACGGTTGCTCCGTTCTGCGAGGTCGCCAGCGGTTGCTGCAATTTCCTCGGCGCTGGCGGAAAGGTCATCGAGGTCGCCCGAGGCTTGGGTGACTGACTCGCGCTGGGCCTGCGCCCCGTCGGTGATGTCCTCGATAGCGTCGGTGACGGCGGTGCTAGCGTCCATGACCTGGCTGGCTTCCGCAGTGACCTCGCCAGCAGCGCGGTCGACCGATTCCGCGAACGCGGTCACGGACGCGATAGTTTCCTCGAGTTCGGCGACGGTCTCGTTGATCGCGTCTCCGATGGCGGACATGGGCGCGGATCGACTCTGGGAATCGACCCGCTGAGAGAGGTCCCCGTCCGCCACCACCGACAAGGTCGAACGGTAATGGTCGGCCTTCTCCTCGATGTGGGCGGTGAGAGCTTCAGCGTCTTCGCGAGCGGTTTCCGCGTCAGCTCTTGCTGCTTCGGCTTCGCTGGTGGCAGCTTCGGCTTCGGAGATCTGCTCGCGCAACGACCGGCGCATGTCATCGAAGGACCGGACGAGGGTGCCGATTTCGTCGGCGCGGGCGGAGGTCAGTTCGGTATCGAGATCGCCGTTTGCCATGGCGTCTGCTTTCGTGGCAAGGTTGCGAAGGGCACGCACGGTTGTCCGGCCGATGGTGAGACCGATGCCCGCGACACCGACCAGCGTGAACAGAATCAGGAGAAGGATATTGGTGCCGATCTGTTGCTGGAGGGCGAACGCTTGTGCCTGGGGAACCGAGTAGACGACTGTCCAGTCGTTTGTTTCGAGGGGCGCGTACGCCGAGACCTGCCCGCCCCGAGTGAGGAAGCCACTCGTTCCGGTTCGCGCATCGCGTAGTATCGCCTCGCTGCCGTGGACAGTCCAATCCGTGAGGATTCGGGACGAATCTGGATGGGCGATGAGGGAGCCGTCCCCGTTGACGACGATCATGCGGGAATTCTCGGTCTGGCTGGCGATACTGGCCATCCGCTGCTCGAGGTTGATCATCATGATCACGGCCCGGTGTTCGGCCCCGGGTACGGGACTGATGACTGCGACGACCGGGAAGTCGACGGCGGGGACCCGGAACGGTTTGGTGACGGCGACGTCGTTCGGTCCGTCGAACTCGGGCGGGTTGGTCGCGAAGGCTGCGCCCTGTTCCCGCGGGCTGACACCGACCATCTTGGAGGCCGAACTGGTAACGATACGCATATCTGCTGTATCGAGATAGTGGACCGCGACGACGCCCTCGGCGACGCTGTCCGTTTCGACGAGCGTCTCGAATTTGTTCGTAATCTCGGCGGTGTCGTCGGAGCGTACCACCGGATGGGCCGAAACGAGCTTTGCTTGGTCCTTCACGCTGGCCAGCCACGTGTCGAGTTCCGAGGCGCGGAGGTCGGTCGTTTGCGTGAGGTCGGTCCTGACGTCGTCGTGGAGTTGGTCCCCGGTCTGCAGGTAGAGGAAGCCGCCGACACCGGAGACGACTACGACGAGGGCGAGGAGGGCGAGTGCGAACTTCCGGGCGTAGCTGCCCCGAATTGACACCGAGCGAGTCATCGCTGGTAGCCTCCAGCACCAGTGTCTTCGAACGAGTGGTAACTGTCGCGAATGGACTGTCGGTGGGTAACCATGTGTGTACGCCGTCGGTTCATGCCGGTGCTATCTAAATGCTCGGTACGGTCTTGGTGACTGCGTTACCAGCGGGTAAGTGCGAGCACGCGTCCGGAGGGAGCTGCTGTGGGTCGACGGACTAACCTGTCAGTTACCGTGGCTATATCCGTGTGGCGGTGCTATGGTGAGTCGGGGTCGACCGGTGTTGGGCCTGCGCTCAACCGGGAATCCCCACCCCCGTCTCCCCTTCCGGTTCCCCGTTTTCCGCACCGTGGCTGTCCGGGCGCTGATTGCTGGTCAGTCACCGATTGATTTGCGCTCAGTCGGTCCGCTGGTGGAGGCACTGGCTGTCGCGCTGATGGTCGTCCAATCGGTGCCCTGATTCACTGGTCGCTCTGCTGAGTGAGTTGGTAGTGGCGCAGATCGCCGCTGTCCCTGACCGGGTGCTCGGTAGCGTCCGGACACGCCGTTTTGTTCGAGAACGACCACTCGCACCCGGGAGCCCAACCCCCACTATTGGTATAGCGACATAGAGTTTATACGGCCGCTATCGACCCGTGATATCACGAAAGGAGGTCGTAGATGTGTGACTCGTAGACGTCACGAACTCGATCGCCCCAATTGTGGGTGTAGGTATCGATGATGTCGGTGGCGACGTCCCCGCGCAGATATTTCACGATCCCCCGGTCGCCCGTCCGATCGCGGAGGTGAGTGGTGAAGAAGTGGCGGAAATAGTGCGGAGTGACGTTCTCGCCCGCGCCTGCCCCAGACTCGTACCAACCTCGCTCGCGCGCGCGGCTAGTAATGATATGGTGTACTTCGGTGCCTGTAACTCGCGTGCCCCACTTTCGATCGGTGCTACGGAAGAGTGGCCGGGCAGCTGAGACGGGATCTGGGCGGACGGCGAGCCAGGCCTCGAGTACCCGCTTCGTTTCCTCGTCGATGGGGATGACGGTATCCCGCATGCGCTTGTTGGAGGCCTCGCGTTCCTCGCCGTTTACGACCGCGCCGGCCTGTGGTTCGGCTGAAACGAAGAGGGAGTCTGGCCGTCCCTCCAGTTGAGCCCGAACCGGACCGGAGTCGACCTGCACGTCGACCAGGTGGAGGTCCCGCAGATCGAGATTGCACGCCTCACCGGCACGGATACCGGTCTTGAGGAGCGTGACGACCAGGGCACGGTCGAGCGGATGGCGGATATCCTGGACGAAGCTCGCCATCTGGCCGACTGAAAGGTCCCGTCTGCTCGGATCCGTGGCGATCTGTTCGTCCAGTTCCTCCATCACGAGGGTCATCGGGTTGTGGTCGAATTCGCCGACCTCGTTCATGTACGCGTAGAACCTGTGGAGATAGGAGGCGTAACTCGCAATCGAGCTCTCGGAGAGCTGGTCGCGCTTTCCCGATATCCAGGCCAGGCAGTCCCGGTGCGTTGCTTCCTGGAGTGTGGTGGCGCTTCGCTGGCCGGGCCGCTCGCCATCGGTCAGGAACTCCTGAAACTGCCGTAGAACCCGCTCGTAGGCCTCCCGTGTGCGATCTGAACGGCCGTGGTAGGACATGTCCTCGAGGAAGTACTCGACTGGGTCGGCGGCTTGGGACATTGTCACTCTACCAGTTCGAATTCATTGCCTAGTGCTGGCCGTCGGATCGATCCGCTCGTTTCGAGTTGTTCCAGCGTGTCTCCAATATCACTCCGCCACTCGCCCACCACGGCTTCAACGATTTCTTCACCGGTAAGTGGCCCGTCTTCATCGAGGGCCTGCAGGACCATCCTCCGGATGTCTCCCCCAGGGGTAGCGTCGGCAACAGGCGGCTCCTCGGCGTCTGCTGGGCGTCCGTCGTCCGCATGCCGGGAATCGCCGGTCTCCTCGGGAGCGCCGAAGCCGCGTCGACCAGCCTGCACCATCGACCGGACGAATTCAGAGAGGGACATGTCCAGTTCCTCGGCGTGTGTCTTCCACGCCTCTTTTTGATAGGCCGGGACGTAGGTGGTCACGACGGATCGCTCCGTGTCCACGGGTTCCTGGCTGGCCATGGAGCGGGATTCTCGCGGTCCGCCCTTATATCTTGTAGTTACCGAAATAAACTATCTTATTTAGCTGTTTGCCGCCGGGATCATGGCCCGTAGAGCGGCTTATATTGGTAAGTGTGTTTCCTAATCGGCGAAGTGACTCTCGAAAATACAAATATAAATTGTGCCGACGGCGAGGAAGGCGAGGACGGCCGGGGTCGAAGATATCTGTCCCCACTTCTGCTGTGCTACGGCGAGCGAAGATTCCCCGTGGGCGCCTGGAGACCCTTCGATGCGGACCGAGGGGCGTACGGTCGTGCGTGCAGAGCCGCGGGTGGTCGCTGACGGCTTTGCCAGGTGTGGAGCATGTCATCGCATTCTGTCGGAGGGACGGCGGGTGAGAACGGTCTGTACGAACAGCGCCTTCCCCGCTGACTTTGCCCCAACAGACCGGCGGTAAGACGCTCGCAAATTGGTCTCTCTCTTGGGGGGCACTTGCGGGTTCTGGGGTGACTGTGTGATCGTTGTGCTGCTCGAGCCGGGTTGGAATGATTCTAGGCGCCTAACGTGGGAATCGTGTCAGGACGGACTCCTCCACCTGTGGTCTCAGGCCCCGATAGTCACGGCGATCTCTTCGGCCATCGAGGTGGCATCGTTCACGGACGGCATGGTGTCGGAGGGTAGGGCCGTTCGCCCGGGCAGTCTCGCCGCGCTCTTCCGGTCCGTGGGGTCCTCCATGGCTGGTTTCCAGCCGATAAACCGGATATCGCTATATGGAGAGGGGGACTCGCTGGTAGCCGCGATCCGGGGGACGGATGGTCGAAATCCGTCACGTTGGGCGTCAGCGGTCGTTGTGACTCACGCGTTCGGTGTGAGTCACGCGTTCGGCGCCACTTGTGGCGCTTTGGCAAAGGCAACGCGATCTCAGCGTCCCTAACGCATGGTAATTGCGAGCATGCGGTCACGGTCGGGCCCACCCGACCTATTCGGTATCCGTCGGCCTCACCTATCATCTCCGATAATGGGTCTGCGGAATTAATGTAGGCCGAGTCTAATCTGGTCGTTGTTCACGATAGATACAGATGAATAACCCTACGTCATCGGCGGCGGCTGGCGAGGTGGGCGCGGACGGTGAGTCGCTTGCTGTAGGCGAGACGCGGCAGGTAATCGGGGAAATCGGCGACGTCCTGCAGGCGGCAGCGGATGGAGACTTCACTGCCAGAGCCGACATCTCTCCGGAAGACGCCCAGCTGGCCCGAACCGTACAGGCGCTCAATGACCTGGTCCGCTCGTTGGAGCACACGTTTGCGACGGTAGACGACTTCGCGTCGGACGTCACCGAGACGAGCCAGGAAGCGACCCAGGCGGTCGAAGACGTCCGGCAAGAGACCGAGGCCGTCCGCGAATCGACCCAGACGATCAGCCAGGCGACCGAGGAACAGGAAGAGAACGTGGAATCGGTCTCCGCGGAGATGTCGAACGTCTCTGCGACCATCGAGGAAATCACCTCGACGGCCGACGACGTGGCCGAGCGCTCGGAGGCGATGGCCGAGCAGGGGGAAACGGGGGAGGCCGCAGCGGAACGAGCCATCGAGGAACTCGACGAGATCGAATCTGGGGTGGGCGAGGCCCGCGAGACGGCTGCCCACCTGACCGACCAGACCGGGGAGATCGACGAGGTCGTCGACTTCATCGCCGACATCGCCGACCAGACCAACCTGCTCGCGCTCAACGCGAGCATCGAGGCCGCGCGCGCTGGCGAGGCGGGCAACGGCTTCGCGGTCGTCGCAGAAGAGATCAAGTCCCTGGCCGAGGAGACCCAGGAGGCGACCGACGAGATCGGCGACCTGCTGAGCGACGTCCACTCCCACGCGAAACAGACCGCCGAGGAACTGGATGATACCGCCTCCAGCGTCTCCAGCGGCATCGAGACCGTGGAAGGCGCACTCCAGTCCCTCGACGAGATCGCCGACCAGGCCAAGGACACCAACGGCGGGGTCCAGGAGATCAACGAGGCGACGGCCGAGCAGGCAGAAGCCGCCCAGCAGGTCTCACAGATGGCCGACGAGCTGTACGATCTCGCCCAGGAGACGACCGAGGAGACCGACCGGGTCGTAGACGCGATGGAGGCCCAGGAAAGTGAGTTCTCCGCTATCGGGCACGACGTGAAGACGCTCTCGGCACAAGCCACGGTCCTCGAGGAACAGCTCGCAGACCACACCTTCCGGGACGTCGCGGGCGTAGAAACCCTCGACTCGGAGACCAGGACGAGCGTGCGTGCCGAAGATGGCACGCCGGTGGTGATCGGGTCGAAGCCGTTCACCTCGAACAAGATCCTGGGCTATCTGGCCTACGAACTCCTCGAGGCCGAGACGGATCTGGCGCCGGTCGATCAGGTGGGCTCGGGCGTGACTGAGGAGAACTTCGAGGCACTCCGCACGGGCGAACTGGATTTGTACTGGGAATACACCGGGACGATCGCCGGGCAGTTCCTCGAGCGCGGGGACGCGGTCAACGATCCCGAACGGCTCTACGAGCAGGCAAAGCAGGGGATCGAAGCCGAGTACGAGCTGGTCTACGGTCGTCGCGCCAGGTACAACAACACCTACTGCATTCTCGCGCCGCGGGTGTGGTGTGAGGAAACCGGCGTCCGTTCGCTCGAGGACCTGGCCGGGTACGCGAACGCGAGGGGTGGGGAAGTGACGGCTGTGGTGGGGCCGGACTTCCGAGACCGTGACGACGGCTGGAAGGGTCTGCTCGAGGCCCACGGGTTCGAGGAGGAGGTGACAGAGACCGTCTGGGAGCGGACGGAGACCATCGACTCCGCGGAGGCGCGGTACGAGGCCATCGGACGCTCGACCGTCGACGTGACCATGGGGCTGACCGTCGACGCGCTGATCGACATCCACGACCTCGACGAGTTGCGAGACGAGACCCAGTTCTTCCCGATCTACAACCCAGGGCCACTGGTGGCCCGGGACCTGGTCGAGGAGAACCCGGGAATGATGGAGGTCCTCGACCGGATCGGGCCGACCTTCAAGGGCGTCTCGGAGATGCGACGGCTGGTCCGCCAGGTCGAGATCGGGAAGCGACACCCGCGCGTAGTTGCGAGGGAGTATCTAGAGCAATCCGGCCTGCTGTAGGATCGAGGGCCTCGTCGAGACTCTTGCCGACGTACGGGGATGAATGTGCGCCGGCGCGGAGGTGGCAGTGGCCCCGAGGCTGGGGCGATCTCCGTGTCGAAATCTATAGGCGGCGGCGTCACGTAGCGATAGCCGATATCGATGGGCGCTTCCGACACGCTGGAGCCGTCGGCGGACATCGGCCCGCCGGTCGTGGTCTCGGGCGAGGAGCCACTGGAACTCACGTCGGAGGTCCTCGCGAGCTTCGCGCCCGAGACACGTGACGTGACGGTGGTGTGTGCGACTGGGGATCGACACTCGGCGAGGTGGACCGGGATCCCGGTGGCCGACCTGCTCGAGCGGGCCGAGGTCCCGCTTTCGACCACCCACGTCGTTATCGAGTCGACGGACGAGTACCGGGTCGCCATTCCGGTGCGCGCAGCGCTCGAAGGTCTGTTGGCTTACGAGAAGGACGGGGTCGCCATCGGCCGCGCTAATGAGTACGGGAATCGGTTCGTCTCCGGCGTCGCGGAGGGCGCACGGCACATAAAGGGCGTTCGACGCATCGACTCGGCAGCGCTGGGTCCGAAAGAAGACCCCGAACGTCTCGAGAACCTCTTCCCGGAGGGCGAACGGTTCACCGCCCACCGGTACGACAAGACCGATCCGGACGCCCGCGAGTGACCGGGAATCATCCGGGATACTCTCCACTGGTCTACACGCAGTAGACGAACGGATACATCAAGGAGACGCGATCGCCGTCAGCCAGCGGCGTGTCGAACCCGTCGAGGTGCTCGTTGAAGCGACCGTTGATCAACACCCGGGCGTAGCGGCGGATCCGTTCGCCCTCCGGATTCTGCTTCCAGGTTCCGGGTCGCTCGTCGAGCTCGGGTGTCCAACCCCGTGCGGATTCCGCCTCCGGCTCCATCGCGATCAACAGCTCGGCGACGTCGTACTCGGCGAAGAACGAATCGAGGAAGCTGCGAAGATCATCGCCGGTGAAGGTGTATGTGAAGGTCGCCTTCCCGACGGCCGCTCGCACGTGGCCCGTGCATTTGACCGTTACCGTGGTCGTTCCGGCGCCCGCATCTGCCGGCTCGGACTGACTCATATCCCAACATGCGGTCCGGACACCCTAAGGTACAAAGTCGAACGTGTTCGGGGTACGGGCTCGCCATCGGAAAAGCGAGTCGAACCGGCGCGGCCCTGGGTGTTACGCGCCGCCGAAGACGTTCGACAGCTGGTCGCGCCACTCCTTGACTTCCTGTACCTCCTCGCGGAGCGATTCGACGTCGTCTTCGACCTCCTCGAGCTCGAACCGTACGCTTTCGGCGTCGTCGACCCGCTCGTCCAGGGCCTCCAGGTCGCTTTCGAGGCGCTCGACGTCGTCGTCGATGGCCGCGAGGCCCTCGACGTCCTCGGTCACGTTGCCGAGGCGGTCCTCCATGGACTGGCGCTCGCTCGCCGCCGAATCCAGACGGTCCTCGATCGCTTCGAGATCAGTTTCGAAGGCCTGGATCTCGGATTCCAGGTCATCCAGGAGTTCCTGTGCGTCGCCGTTCTCGTCGATGAAGCTCTCGAGGGCGTCGGTGTAGGCTTCCAGATCGGAGACCCGCGACTGGAGGTGATCGACGCGCACCTGATCGCTGGGGGTCCATTCTTCCACGACGGCGTCGCGGATCGCCTCGAGGTCCTCGTCCTCGACGGTGCCGTCGCGGATCTCGCTCGCCAGGGCCGCTGCGATCGAGTCCGTCTCGAGCGCACCGCCCCCGGCCGCTGCTGCGGGGGTCTCGGCTTCCTCGGCCTCGGCTGGCTCCGCCGACTCGTCCGCCTGGTCAACCTCGGCGATTGCCTCCGATTCGGCCTCTTCGAGTGCCTCGGGCTCGGCGTCGAGGTCCGGGTCCTCAGCGGTCACCTCGGCCTCGGTTCCTTCGGCGGCCGCTTCGGCTTCGGCAGCTACCGGTTCGGCCTCGTCTTCGTCGGGCTCGTCAGCTTCGGCTCCTTCTTCTTCCGCCTCGAGGTCCGGTTCCGCTTCTGGCTCCGGTTCCGCCTCGGGTTCAGGTTCCGGTTCTGGTTCCGTTTCTGTTTCCTCGTCCGCTTCGATTCCGAACTTCTCCCTGAGGTCGGTCCCACTGGCTTCGGCTGCCTCCTCGTCCGCACCGAGTTCCCCGGGCTCTTCCTCGAGGGGTTCGGCCGGTTCCTCCTCGCCCGAGGTTGGTTCGTCGGCTGCGTCCGCCGCTGTCTCAGGCTCACCGATGATCTCCGCGTCGTCGTCGGCCAGCGCTTCGGCCCCGGTCTGGGGGGTGGCGTCGGCCTCGGCCGCCTCTGGCTCTTCTTCCTCCAGGCCGGGAACGGTGTCACGCTCGCCAGCTGCGAGTTCGCGGACGACTTCGGAACTCTCCCGGGGGACGACGTCGTCGATCTCCTCTTCCTCGATGGCGTCCGGATCGACCTCGATGTCGGGTGACTCGAGGAACGGCGTTGGCTCATCATCATCCGCCATCCGGATGCCGTAGACAGTCGTGAACGCCTCGCCGGCGTTGACCGTCCGGTCGAAACGGACGACGCCCTCGCCGGTGGCGGTCCAGTGTTCGCTGCCGTAGTCGGGATGGAACCCGATCTGTTCGATCCCGAACCCTTCCGGAATCTCGTCGGTGATCCGGAGGCCGACCGGGTCGCTCCGGTCCGATTCGACCTGGAAGGTCACGGCAGGTACCGGGAACCCCTCAGCGTCGAACGATTTCGTTACCGTGATCCCGTCGGTCTCGACCACCGTTTCATCACTCACGGTGACCACCTCCTCGGGCGTACATACATGCCGTTGTCGACGATGAACTACTTAAAATGCCCGGCGTCGTCAGACGTCGACCCGGTCACCGATCTCCACGATTTCGAGCGATTGGGGGTACTCGAAGGTCCTGACGTGGTCGTGAAGGGCGCGCGGATCGGCGGTCAACCCTTTCCACATGTCCCAGTGTGTCGGCAGCAGGCGGTCGAGTTCAAGCGTCGCGGCGGCTTCGACGATCTGGTTTTCGTCGTTGTACCAGCGGGTCCATTTCGGCTCGCGGGTGGTCTTGTCCGGGATCATCCCCACGCTGCCGAACGCAAGGGCCCCGAGATTCAGGTCGTGGCGCTCGGCGACGCCTTCGAAGTCACCGCTCGGCTTGGAATCGCCCCCGTGGAAGAAGGTGGCCCCTTCGTATTCGAGGACGTAGCTGACGGGGTGGTTCGCGTCGGGATCGTGGGCTGGCTCCACGTGGACGGTCACGCCACCGGCCTGGATGGTATCGCCCTCCGTCACCGCCTCGAACTGGTCGGGTTCCACGCCGTAGTCCTCCGCCCAGCTTTCCTCCTCGAGTGCTTTCTCCACGCTTTCGTCCGGGCCGAGGAAGGTCGCGCCGGTCCCGGCAAGGATCGGCGCCTGGCTCGGGCCGTGGACGTGGTCGGTATGCTCGTGGGTCGCGAGCACGGCGTCGGCCCGGTCCACGTCTTCGGGGTCGAAGGGGACCGGAATCATCCGGATCGTCCTGGGCGGGTCCCCGGTGCCCAGATACGGGTCGATGAAGATCGTGGTGCCGTCACCGGCCTTGCAGACGAAGCCGTTACAGCCGAGGTACCACACCGCGAGCCCGTCCGGCTCGGCAGTGTCGACCGCTCGCGGCAGCCAGTCCGCCCAGTCCGAATGGATGCCCATATGGAGTCCTCGGTCGGCCAGGAGTAAGCCCTTGTGTCTTCGTGCGCCCGAGGTACCGGGAGGTGGGACAGCCCGCAGCCAGGGGACCGGGGGCCCTTGTGGACGGACCCGGGTTCGTCGAACCGGGCAGGTTAAACCGTCCTGACGGGTAGGACGGCCCAATGAGCGAGGAGGAGCGCAGCGTCGGGGACCTGCGCAACACCGGGATGTCCCTGAAGTACGACCGGGAGTGGGATTACGAACTCGACCGCGTCGCCGAGGCGGTCCAGGATCGCGACGCCGACTCGGTCGGGTTACAGTTCCCGGAGGGGTTGAAACGCCGGTCCCCCGGGGTTGCCGACGACCTGCGGGACCTGCTGCCGGCGGACGTCCGCATCTTCATCTCCGGGGAGGCCTGTTACGGCGCTTGCGACCTGGACATGGAGCTGATGCGCCGGACTGACGTCTTCGTGCACTTCGGTCACTCCCCGATGAAGGAGTCCGGGAACATCATCTACGTACCGCTGTTCTCGAACGTGGCGGTCCTGCCGATCGTCGAGGAGGCCATCGAGAAACTCCAGGTCGGCGAGGTCGGGCTCGTGACCACCGCCCAACACATGAACAAGTTCGAGGAGATGCAGGCCTTCCTCGAGGAGGAAGGGTTCACGGTCCAGACCAGGCGGGGCGACGAGCGGCTCACCCACGACGGCCAGGTGCTGGGGTGCAATTACGCCAGTGCGGACGTGGACGCGGACCAGATACTCTACGTCGGCGGCGGCAAGTTCCATCCGGTCGGCCTCGCGATGGAACAGCGGGAAAAGCGGGTGATCATCGCGGATCCGGTGAACAACGTCGTCACGGAAGCCGATGCCGACCCGTTCATCAAACAGCGATATGGGGCCATCCACCGCGCGATGGACGCGGAGACCTGGGGGATCATCGTCAGCACCAAGATCGGACAGCGGCGGTGGGAGATCGCGGAGGAGATCGTCGAGGCGAACGACGACGCATACCTCATCACGCTCGATGAGGTCACGCCGGATCACCTCCGGAACTTCGGTCTCGACGCGTACGTCAACACCGCCTGCCCGCGGATCACGACCGATGATGGGCCGCAGTTCGACGACCCCCTGCTCACGCCCCAGGAATACCGCATCGCGATCGGCGAGGAACCGATGGACGCCCTCGAGTTCGATACCTTCCACGGGACATGGTGACCGCCACTTTGGCTGCGTTCGGAACCGGCCCACGACACCGCACCTGGGACCGAGTATGTCCCTGAAGGGCTCCATCGAGCGCCGGCTCTCGGCAGTCTCGGACTTCGCGGAGCCGGATCCCGACCTGGAACAATACCGGACCCCGGCATCCGTGGCGGCCCACCTGGTGGCGCTCGCTGACATCCAAGACGACTTGGCGGGGGCGATGGTGCTCGACCTGGGGACGGGGACGGGGATGCTTGCGCTCGGCGCCGCGCTCCGGAACCCGCGTCGCGTGCTCGGGATCGAACTCGACGGGATCGCCCTCGAGGACGCCCGGCGGAACGAATCTGCGGTCGAACCCGGGACCCCGGTCGACTGGATCCGGGCCGATGTCCGGTCGCTCCCACTCCGTCCGCCTCGCTGCACGGTCCTCGCGAATCCACCGTTCGGGGCGCACGCGGACAATATCCACGCGGATCGCGAATTCCTCGAAACCATCGCCGCAGTCGCCGACGTCTCGTACACGATCCACAACGAAGGAAGCCGCGAGTTCGTGGAAGCCTTCTCTATGGACCACGGGGGGACGATCACGCACGCGTACGCGGTCGAGTTTGCGCTGCCCCGGCAGTTCATGCATCACGAGGCGGACTCCCGGACGATCCAGGCCGAACTCTACCGGATCGAGTGGACCGGGGAGCCCGAGGGCTCCGCCTGACGGTCCCACCGCCCCGTCACTGGTAGGACTCCCGTTCGAACATCGGGACCCGGGTGTCGTTCCGAGACGCGTATACGACGGTCTCCGCTCGCTCGAAGGTCAAGCCGCCGACCTCGACGGTGCCGTTGACTGCAGGCATACGCGTGCTCGTCTCAGGCAAGGAATCAGCCGATGGTGTACGATTCGACTGGTGGACCGCGATCATGAAGACTCCGTCTCTCGGCACCAGCGAGATGTTCCGGCCCGCGATCACCGGCGCAGCCTGTACCGGGTCGCTGTCGAAGACCGCTGTGAACTCTCCATCCGGGGGCTGCAGGGAAACGGTATAGACCGTGCCACCGCCCGAAACGCGCCAGCCCTGCCGCTTCGCATCGACGGTTTCGCGCCAGCCGATCCCCCCGAGCGGGACCGCTGCCCGACCCGAGTGACCCAGTTGCCCCGCCGAGACCGCCTCGTCCCAGATCTGCCGCTCGCGGTTGACCACGATGACGCCGCTCGCGTTCACGGTGGTGGCCTCGCCGAGCACGGAGATGTTGATAGCTCCGATACGTTGGTTCGGCACTTCTTCCGCGTACGCGACCTGATACTCGCCGACCTCGATCGGGTCGCCGGGAAGCTGGGAGTCACCGATGGTCGTGAGATTCAGCGGTGCCGCCACGAACCCCATCGTGATGACGGGGAGTGCGAGCAGGGCGACGGCGACCTGTCGCCTCGTGATGCCCTCGATGACTGGTCGGTCGCTCGCTCCCACGGCGATCGCCAGCAAACCAGCGAGCGCGAGAAGCAAGAGGAGGCCCGGTCCCCGGTACAGGACGTAGGAACTTGCCCCCTCGAACCACCAGATGGCCCAGAGGGTCAGCGACGACCCCGCGATGAGGGTGCCGAGCCAGATGCGGCCCGCGCCCGGCCGGTGGCCCTCGCCGCGGCGGATCACGACCGCCATCCCGAGCAGGACACCCACGAGGAATCCCAGCAGGTGGCCCTGGATCGCGATCCCGGCCCACCACGGTGGACCGAAAGAGGGGCTCGCAGAGGCGTACACGATGGGTTCCCGCAGCGTCGAGTACAGGGTGCCCACGAACTCCCGACCGACCAGTGCCACGACGGTCACCATCGGATAGCGGACCAGGGCGAAGCCGGCCGCGGCGAACACGACCCCGGAGAAGCCGATGATGGGTCCCCAGGCGAAGGCGCTGGTCGCCAACCCGGCGAGAACGACGCCTGCTGGAAAGAAGAGGAGGGCCCGGAGGTAGGGGTTCGTCCGCCAGGAACCGAAAGCGTGTGTGCCCCTGGCGGTCGGGAAGTGGCCGACCGCGTACTCCGCGATGGAGCCGAAGACCAGGAACCCGATCAGGTTGCCCAGCAGGTGGCCGAAACCCTGGTGGGCGAACGGGGCGGTCACCATCCCGAGGGGATAGAGGTACGACCAGGAGGTAAACGGGATCGTGACTGGCGAGTACGGATTCGCGAGCCCGTCCTGGAGGAACAGGTACACGGCGACGACCAGGCCCATCGCGGTGAGGGTACCGACGGGAATCCCGAGCAGTAGTCGCCCGCGCAGTCTTCGGGCGACGGCCGCGATGTCAGCGTCGAGGTGTGTAAGGAGTACGACCGAGAGCCCGAGCGCGAGGAGGATCCCGAGTTGCAGCCCGAGCGTCAGGTCCATATACCGGATTGGACACCCGATCGTACAAAAACCCACGCCGTCCCGGCGAGTCAGGACCCGTTCGGCGAGTGTGGGCGGTGCCGACGGAACCGCTCCGAAACGTTCAAACGAGTGACTGGGATACAACCGGATATGGATCTGCGGGTCATCGAGAAGGCCGAGGACGAACTCACGATCGAGATCGCGGGGGAGGACCACACCTTCATGAACGTTCTCAAGGGGGCGCTGCTGGAGACAGCGGGCGTGGCAGCGGCCACGTACGACATGAACCCGGAACAGTCCGGTGGCCAGACCGAACCACTACTGACGATCAAGACCGAGGACGGCACCGATCCGCTCGACGCTCTCGAGATGGCGGCGGGCCGTATCAAAGACCAGCTTACCGAGTTCCAGGACGCCTTCGAAGCCGCGGCCTAATCGGCGCCGGAGACCCGCCCGGTCAGAGTCGGACCGGAATCCCGTTGTCCCGCAGGTACTCTTTGGTCGCCTGGATGCTGTACTCCCCGAAGTGGAAGATCGAGGCCGCGAGCGCCGCGTCGGCACCGGCCTCGAACACCTCGACCATGTGGGCCGGCGAGCCACACCCCGAGGAGGCGATGATGGGCGTCGAGACCGTGTCGGCCACCGCCGACATGAGCGGAATGTCGTAGCCGTCCTTGGTGCCGTCCCGGTCGATGGAGTTGACGAACATCTCCCCTGCGCCGCGTGCTTCGGCCTCCGCGACCCAGTCGAGGACGTCGATGCCGGTCCCCTCCCGGCCGCCTTTCACGGTCGCCTCGAACCAGCCCGATTCGCCGTCCATCTCGACGTAATTCTCCCCCTCCTCGTCGAAACGCCTGCGTGCGTCGACGCTGAGCAGGATGCACTGGTTGCCGAAGGCTTTGGCACCCTCCGTGATGAGTTCGGGGCGTTCGATCGCTCCGGTATTGATGGACACCTTGTCCGCGCCCGCGCGAAGGGTCTCCTTGATGTCCCCCGTTGTCCGGATGCCCCCGCCCACCGTCAGCGGGATAAAGACCTCGTCCGCGATGTCCTCGACCACGTGCAGCATCGTCTCGCGGCCCTGGGCGGAGGCGGTGATATCGAGGAAGACGAACTCGTCGGCTCCGGCTGCGTTGTACTCTTTGGCCATTTCGACGGGATCGCCGGTGTACTCGAGGGCCTCGAACTGGACGCCGGTATAGACGGCCGGGTCCCCGTTCTCGTCGAGGTCGACGTCGATACAGGGGATCACCCGTTTCCTCAGCGTCATCGCCCTTGCACCCCGCCGGACCGCGCCGCGGTGACGTAGCCACTGGTCATCGACAGGACCTGCGTGCCCTGCCGTCTTCGGGGTTTCGGACTTGCCGGGTCCGCGGCGATCACTCCTCTGGATCGGGCAGCCACCAGCCGGTCCGCTTACTCGCGGTCACGCCACTCATCCCGCCCGCGAGAATGGCGAAGCCAGCAGCGATGGCTCCCACACCCACCAGCAGCAACCCCACAGCCGCGATCCGGACGAGTCCCGGCGAGAGCACCGCGACGGTCCCAGCCACGATGGTCAGGATCCCCGTCGCGATGCCGACCCCACAGAGCGCCCGTCGCCGCGCGCCCACCGGGCACGGTGCCCGATACCGTCCCGAACTTGTTCCGTGTCTGTCAGTACCGCGTCTCGCACTGATACCTGTGACACCCCGTCTCTAGACTCTATTCAGCACCCAATATATAATTGCGCACACGTGCAGGATCGATGAAACGTCCGGTGACGGCGGTGCAGGACCTTGCCGGGCCGTACGGGGTCGTGGCCGGAGCTCGCCTCAGATCCCGATGATGGCATCACATTGGGGACAGACCGTCACGACGGCCTGCCCGCTCCCCTCCGAGCCGGGAATCGCGTCGGTTTCCTCGAGATCGATTGTCTGGGCGATCACGTGATCGAGCTCGGCGTCGCAGGTCGGACATCGTGCCATACAGACCGACGGTTGACCAGGCGGTTAAGCGTACTGTCAACCCCGCTTGAGCAAGAGCAAACGTGTTTTCCGGGAGTCTCCGTTGGACCGGGGCCGGCCGGACGCGCTGGCCCTCTGGCTATCGTCGCTGGCCTTCGATACAGCAAAGTGCCCCGCCCGACAACCCCCGCCCATGACAGACGAGGATTCCGAAGCGGACGCCGAGGAATCGAACACCGAACGGGTCACCTCCCCGATGCAATCCTTCGGCAGCCGAGACGTCGTCATCGGCCTGGTCGTGTTTGCCGTGGGCGCCCTGTTCGCCTTCCTGCTGCCCTTCGTCTTCTGACGGCCCATTCAGGACCAGCGACTCCCGGGGCCCGAACGGCGGGAACGTGACCGACCGCACGGTGGACCGGGGAGCTTTTCATGGGGGCCCGATAACGGCCAGCCGTGCTGACGGTCGAGCTCCACGCGCATTCCGCGTTGTCCTACGACGGTCGGGACCCGGTCGATATGCTCTTAGCCCAGGCCGCCGCCGTGGGACTCGACGCGCTCGCCGTCACCGACCACGACGAGTTCGAAGCCAGCCGCGAGGCCGCCGACCTGGCTCCCGAGTACGACCTCATCGGTATTCCGGCCATGGAAGTTACCTCGAAGGCGGGCCACGTGCTCGCCATGGGCATCGAGGAGCCCGTCCGGGCCGATCAGTCCTTCATGGACACCCTCGACGCCATCCGGGACGCCGGCGGGATCGCCATCATCCCACACCCCTTCCAGAAGTCCCGGAGCGGTGTCGCACCGAACGTCTCCCGCGACGAGCTGGCCACGGCCGATGCGATCGAGGTGTATAACTCCCGGCTGCTGACCGGGCGGGCCAACCGGCAGGCCCAGACCTTCGCCGAGAACCACGGACTGCCACAGACCGCGGGTTCGGACGCCCACATCGCCGAGATGGTCGGCCAGGCGATCACGGCTGTCGACGCCGACTCGGAGACGGCGGCCGGGATCGTCGACGCGATCCGGGCCGGCCGGACCTCCGTCGAAGGCCAGCGGACCCCCTGGCACATCAGCTTCCGCCAGGCTGCGGGCGGGGCGAAACGGCGGGTGAAAAACCGACTCGCGGACATCTTCTAACAGTCCGGGGCGCCCGGGCGCAGTTCTGACGGCACTCGATACGGGCGAACCGTTTGCCGGCGACTCCGGTTTCCGCGGCCGGTTGCCCGACGGGCGTCTGGTGCGGGACCTCCTCAGTCGCGAACTAATGTGGGTGGATCGGGGAACAGCGGAGACGGCTGCTGATTCGGGCCCAGTATGGGCCGTCGCTCCGGCACCTCGCTCGGCGCCCGAGATGGCACCGGCGAGGGCGGTACTGGAAGATGGCGAGCTCCGAACGGTCTTGGAACGTGCTGTCCAGGTCCCGGGCTACTCCCCGTTGCCCACCGCACGAATCGCCTCGGCGCCCAACCGACGGACCTCGGGGGTCAGGCCGGGATGTTCGGACAGGGCAATCTCGTCGAACCACTGCCAGTGGTCGTCCTGGAGCTCCTCGGCCCCTGCGGGCTCGATGTCGCGGTCGGTGACCGACCCGAAGAAGATGAAGTCGATGTGCTGGTGACCCACTTCGCCCGCCGCGTACTGGTGGATGTCCTCCAGCAGCAGGTATTCGGGCCCCGGGAGTTCCCGGACGGTGCCCGTGTCGATCGTGGTTTCGGGTTCGAGCAGTTCGACGGACTGGCCCGTCTCCTCGAGGACCTCGCGTCGTGCAGCTTCCCGCGGGAGTTCGTCGCGGTCGACGTGGCCCCCTGGGGGCAGCCACATGTCGAGTCTGTCGTGGCAGTGGAGGGCGGTCGCACCGTCGGCGACGACGTAGGTGGTCGCAGTGAAGTGCCGCGTGGTCTCCATAGGCTGGGGTTCGGCGGGGACGCTTTCGGTGTTACGGGTCGCGGAAGCCCCGGTCGTAGGTGTCATCGACGTCGGCCGCCTCCAGGAGTTCGTGGTACCGGTTGCGGATCGTGACCTCCGAGATGTTCGCGACGTCGCTGACCGCATCCTGGGTCACCCGCTCGTTGGCCAACAGCGAGCCCGCGTAGACCGCCGCCGCGGCCAATCCAACCGGGCTCTTGCCGCTGTGGATGCCGGCTTCTTTCGCACTCGTCAGGAGTTCCCGCGCGTGGTAGCCGACTTCCTCGGAGAGTCCCAGTTCCGAGATGAATCGCGGGACGTAGCTCTCGGGGTCGGCGGGTTCGATCTCGAGTTTGAGTTCGCGGACGATGTAGCGGTAGGTGCGGGCAATCTCGGAGCGGTCGACCCGCGAGACCATCGCCACCTCGTCCAGGCTTCGCGGGGCGTTGGCCTGTCGCGCGGCGGCGTAAAGTGCGGCCGTGGCGACGCCTTCGATCGATCGACCTGGGAGGAGATCAGCCTGGAGGGCGCGACGATAGATCACGGAGGCAGTCTCGCGAATGTTCTGGGGGAGGCCGAGCGCGGAGGCCATCCGCTCGATCTCGCCGAGGGCCTGTTTGAGGTTCCGGTCGCGGGAACTGGTGGTCCGGAAGCGCTCGTTCCAGGTGCGGAGCCGTTGCATCTTCTGACGCTGGCGGGAGGAGAGTTGGCGACCGTAGGCGTCCTTGTCCTGCCAGCCGATGTTGGTGGACAGCCCCTTGTCGTGCATCATTTGGGTCGTCGGGGCGCCGACGCGGGACTTTTCGTCCTTCTCGGCCGCGTCGAAGGCACGCCATTCCGGGCCCCGGTCGATCTCGTCTTCCTCGACGACCAGCCCACACTCCGAACAAACTGTCTCGCCGCGCTCTTCGTCGACCTCCAGGTCGCCGCCGCACTCGGGGCAGCGTTCTTGTTCGACGGCCCCGGCCTCGTCTCGCTGGTCCTCTTCGCCGTCGCGTACTGTTTCTCGGTCTCCCTCGCGGTCCCGCTGGTCCTCGGACCCCGATCGCCCCGCCGCCTCGGGCTCCCGTTCGCGCACCCGCGTCTCCTCGTCTCCGTCGGAGCTGTCGGTCATGTGGGCGGACGTGGCGATATGTTGCATCTACAAGGCCAAAAAGCGTGGTGACAAAGCAGCCCTTTCCGCTGAATACCGGGGCATCGAAACCCTTACCGACGGACGCCGCCTTCGCCCGCGTATGACCGATTCGCCTGTCGACACCTCCGACGTCGAGCACGTGGCGGGCCTCGCGCGGGTGGATCTCGACCCCGCGGACGTCGAAGCGTTCGCGGAGCAGTTCCGGGAGATTCTCGATTACTTCGAAGCACTCGAGGACGTCCCCGAGGTCGACGCCGAGCCCGAACTCGTCAACGTCATGCGGGCCGACGAGGTGCGGGACTCGCTATCCCAGGACGCGGCCCTCGAGAACGCGGAGTCCGCGGAAGACGGCCGCTTCAAAGGCCCACGGGTATCATGAGCGTCAACGCCTTCATCACGCGGGCGGAGATCGACGGGACCGACGAGGGCCCGCTGGCCGGCCGTCAGGTCGCGGTCAAGGACAACATCAGCACCGAAGGGGTGCGGACAACGTGTGGCTCGGACATGCTCGCGGACTACGTCCCGCCCTACGACGCGACGGTCGTCGAGCGCCTGAAGGCCGCCGGTGCCACCATCGTGGGCAAGACCAACATGGACGAGTTCGGCATGGGAACGACGACGGAGACCTCGGCGTTCGGGCCGACCCGGAATCCCGTGGACGAAGACCGGGTCCCCGGTGGCTCCTCCGGCGGGAGTGCGGCCGCGGTCGCCGCAGGTGATGCGGACCTGGCGCTGGGCACGGATACAGGGGGCTCTATCCGCTGTCCCGCCGCCTTCACCGGTACTGTCGGAATCAAGCCGACCTACGGGCTGGTTTCGCGGTACGGACTCGTGGCCTACGCCAACAGCCTGGAACAGATCGGCCCCATCGCGAACTCGGTGGAAGACGCGGCTGCCCTGCTTGACGTCATCGCGGGCCCCGACGACCGCGAC
>Ga0207797_1001003_pt1 | contig 20983 bp, 19 predicted proteins | sample PRCRCaboRojoPR_6_FD_187275 | JGI IMG/M metagenome (GOLD analysis project Ga0207797, IMG submission 187275) | Marine sediment microbial community from Cabo Rojo, Puerto Rico - PR CR 10% Liquid 1 (SPAdes) | ecosystem: Environmental > Aquatic > Marine > Coastal > Sediment | place: Cabo Rojo, Puerto...
CCGCCTCGGCATCGAGGCGTAACCGCCGGACGCGCATCGTGAAATCGCGCATCGTGAAATCGCGCATCGTGAAATCGCGCATCGTGAAATCGGCCGAGGCATGGAAGCGAAATCCGCCGACAGGGGATGACATTGACGATGGCGTTTCGTATTGTGGGCCTCGGATGGATGAATCGGGATGGCGGGCGGCCCTCATCGCGGCGCAGAGCTTCTCTGACGCGCTGAGCGGGCGCCCGTCGTCGTTTCCACCGCTCGCCCCTTCGTCCGTTAACGTTCCGGCGTCATGCCCCTTCGCTCCTCGCTGGCTCTGCTCTTGACCCTGCTGCTCGCGGCTCCCGGCCCGGCTGCCGCACAATTCTCCGACCTGCCCATCCAGTGGGGAGCCACGCTCGGCTTCAACCTGGCCTCGCTGCAGAGCGACGAGGTCGACGTGAGTACGCGCACGGCGTTTTCCGGCGGGCTGGTTGCTCAGGTGGCGCTTCCCGGCCCGGTCTCGGTCCAACCCGAACTCCTGTTTACCCAGAAGGGCGGAGCCGTCGCGACGCGAGAAGGCAGCGGCGAAGTGCGCTACGGCGCCAACTACATTGAGCTCCCCGTGGCCGTTCGCATCGAAGGCCCTCAAATCCGGATGGTCCAACCGCACCTGCTGGGCGGCGGATTCGGCGGCATCAAGCTCTTTGAGCGCCAGACGGCCGGAGGCGGGGAAATCCGGTTTCCCATCGACACGGAAACCTCGTTCTTCCAGCGCACGAATGCGGGCGTGCTCGTCGGACTCGGGGCGACCTTGTCGGTCGGAGAGGGTCGCCTGGGCCTGGAGGTCCGCTACGCCCGCGGCCTCGTTGATGTGGGGCAGGACCTGGACGCGCAGGACTTCCCGCTCGCGCCGTTTCCGCGCGATGCTCGCACCGAAACGTGGCTTTTTCTCGTGCGGTTCGGTCTGTAAAGACCACCTCCGAATTGAGGAGAAGTGCAACACGCGTCCGGAACCTGCTCGCAGACTATTCCCCGGGCGCGACGACTCCCGCATCGCCTGCCGAGCGGCCACGGCCCCCGCTCGGTGCCCCACCGAGACGTACAGAGCTGGCCTGACCCCAAAATACGAAAGCGGCCCTGCCGGGAAAAGAGGCAGGGCCGCTTTGGTGTTGACGTCGGGATGACCGCCGGTCTACTGCTGCTGCGGGATGGAGTCCACGCGGCGATACTGCTGCGTGCCGCCCTTCTTCGTGGTTACGCCTTCCGGTTGTCCCTCTCCGGAGGTCGCGATACGACCGGCAGCAATGTCACCTTCCTGGTAGAACTGCGCCACGGCCCGTGCCCGGTCCTCCGAGAGGGCCTGCGCGTTGCGCTCGCCCGGCGCCGCGAAGCCTTCGACGCGCACGTCGAGGTTCGGGCACTGCGACAGGATGTCGAGGTTCTCCTGCAGTGCGCTGCGCCCTTCGTCGGTCAGCGTGCTGGAGTTCCGGTTGAAGAAGGCGCTGTTGAACTCGCTCACGCTGGTGCAGATCGGCGGCAGCGCGCGCTCGACGGTCATCGTCAGCGTGCGTGTGTCTTCGCCGGCATCGTTCGAGGCGCTCAGCTCCACCGTGTAGGTGCCTGGCTCGTCGTAGGTGTGCGAGGCACGGGCCCCGCTTCCGGTGGCACCATCTCCGAAGTCCCATGCGTAGGAGATGGGACTATCGCCCCGGGCGTCGGCCGAGAACGAGACCGACTCGCCTTCATCCGCCGGGTTCGGGGTGGCGTTCAGGCTCGTGATGCGCGCCGGCTGCGGCGGCCGTGTGGCGTTGACGGAGAGCGACCGGCTGGCTTCGCCCGCCTCGTTACTGGCCGTGAACGTTACCGTATACTCGCCGGGCTGGCGGAAGGTGTGCGACGTCGTCAGGCCCGACCCCGTCGAGCCGTCGCCGAAGTCCCAGCGGTACGTGAGCGGGCGAGTGGCCTCCTGCTCGTTCACCGTGGCCGAGAAGGTCACCGACTCGCCCGTCTGCACGTCGGTCGGGCCGTCCACCGCGAGAACCCGGGGCGGGGTGGTGGCCGTCTTGAAGTTCAGCTTTACGCCAACCCCCAGCAGCTCGCTCAGGCCGTCGAACGACGTGCCGGAGTCGGCGCCATCCATGGCGTCGTCGCCAAACGTGAAGTTGGCCCTCGATTCGGCGTAGAAGGAGGCCCAGTCGTTCAGCACGATATCAAGGCCGATGCCCACGGTGGGGCCGCCTCCCGAGTCGCTTCCGGTAAAGGACAGGTTCGCCCCGGCATCGATGTACGGGGCGACGGTCCACTTCTCGGCCCCGAAGGTGTAGCGCCCGAGCAGTTGGCCCGAAAGGCGGTCCGGGTCGGTGCCCGGCACGTCGTTGTTGACCAGCGGATACCGGCCGGCCTGGTAGCCCAGCCCTACGCCAAATGCCGGCGACACCTGGTAGCCCACTTCACCGACCCACGTGTACGGAAATCCGTCCCCATCGCTAAATCCTTCAAAGGGGTCCGCAAAGTCGCCCGTGTAGTCGGAAAAACCACCTCCCAATTTCAGGTAGAAGGTATCGCCAGCGCGCTTGGTCTGAGCGTGTGTCGGGTTTGCCGTGAAGGCAACGCCGATTAAAAGAGCGAGGAAGAGCGACGACAGCGTCCTGATCATAGTATTGGAGGGAGTTAAGGAAGAGTTGATGGGAAAATAGGTCCGTCAGTGTCTGAGTGGAAAGGGGGACAGATCCCCCCTAGGCCCCGCGGTGTGCCGCCCGCACGGAGGTGCTGTGCAGGGGGTCGGACGGCGTTGTGCGTGAGCCCGTTCCGTATTCACCGTTCCGTATTCAGTCGATGCTCCACTCTGCACGAAGGATTGGAAAAACAGCCGTAGGGTTGAAAAACAGCCGTACGGGCCTGCCTTCAACGACAGACCCGCACGATTCCATACTCATAGAACGTTAGCGCTGTGGAATGGAGTCGGCGCGGCGGTACTGGCGCGTCCCGCCCTTCTTGGTCGTCACGCCTTCAGGACGGCCTTGTCCCATGGTCATCATGCGGCCCGAGGTAATGCCGTTGTCCTGGTAGAACTGCGCGACGGCGCGGGCACGGTCTTCCGACAGCGATTCGGCGTTGCGCTCGCCCGGCGCCGCAAAGCCTTCGACGCGCACGTCGAGGTTCGGGCACTGCGACAGGATGTCGAGGTTCTCCTGCAGCGAGCTGCGCCCTTCGTCGGTCAGCGTACTGGAGTTGTAGCTGAAGAAGGCGCTGTTAAACTCCGTCACGTTCCGGCACACCGGTGGCAGTACGCGCTCGACCGTAAGGTTGAGCGTGCGCGTGTCTTCGCCCGCGTCGTTAGAGGCGCGAAGCTCGACCGTGTACGTTCCGGACTCGCTGTACGTGTGCGAGGCCGACGACCCCGATCCGGTCGAGCCGTCCCCGAAGTCCCATTCGTAGGTCACGGGCGTGTCGCCGCGTACGTTGCTGGAGAACCGGACCGTCTCGCCCTCATCCACCGGGTTGGGATTGGCGTTGAGGGACGTAATGCGAGCGGGCTGCGGCGGACGATTGACGGTGACCGTCATGGACTCCGACGACGACCCGCCTTCGTTGCTCGCCATGAACGTTACGGTGTACTCGCCGGGCTCGCTGAAGGCGTGCGTCGTGAGGAGCCCCGACCCGGTCGAGCCGTCCCCGAAGTCCCATTCGTAGGTCAGCGGCTCGTCTGCGTCTTCGTTAATGCTGGCCTCGAACGTGCCGCTCTCGCCCGTCTGCAGGGTTTCAGGTCCATCGACGGACTGCACGACGGGAGCGGTCGCCCCGCACCCGGTGAGAACCAAGCCCCCGATGATGAGAAGAGCGGGAAGCCAAAAGGTGAGTCGTTGTCGCGCATTCACAGGCATAGGCGTTTTCATTGGATACAATTATGCTGCGTCAGAGGGAGCGAAAGCCGAACGTGCATCAAGTACGAATCTGTCGGTCCAGGCACGGTCCGTCGAGGCCGACAGCGGCAAAGCATTGGTGTGGGAAAGGCGTTCTGAACATCCCAACCAGACCGTGAGGACAGCAGGGGCGCAAAAAACGATCCACGCCGATGCCGCCTTCACGACCGGGGCCGAAGCACGAATGTCCAGATGCGGCTGTTCGTCTGTGGGTGTTTCCATGGACCGATTCGTCCAGAGCAAGAAACGGAATGGCACGGGAACACGCAACAACACCGCGCTCCGCATCATGCTCTCGGTCTTTCCGCTGTTTCACCTGATGCACGTGTGCGTATCTGCTGTATACGATACGACACAGACGAAAACAAAGTGTACGGAGCGAATGCGGCTACGGAAGAAGTAAATAGCACAGAAATTTGTCAGAAGAGCCCCCTCCGGCGTCTCTGCCCTGTGTGCCGCGCGGGCACAAATGGAGGCTCAGCGCGAAATCGCCGGACGGTTGCACAGCCAGCCACGCGTTGCTGTCGTCCTCGGAGGCATCGTGCCCCACCGCTCGATCCAGATCTCGGAGGACCGGGGTCTGGGCCCGACCCTTCGTCGCAGGCCCGACGAGGCTCAGATGCTCTGCAGCCCCGCCCAAACGCAATGGCGCCAGCCCCTCGCAGGCAGCCTACTCGAGCGCGTCGACGTGCTTCTCCAGTTTGCTCTTGTAGTTCGCCGCTTTATTTTTATGGATGATGTTTTTGGACGCAAGGCGATCAAGATCGCCCTTCACGTCGTTCAGGAGTTCGCGAGCGGCGTCTTTGTCCTCAAGCTCCCGGAGCTGGTTCATCTTCGTGCGCACGCGGCTCTTCTGCGCTTTGTTGCGCTTGCGCCGCTTTTCGTTCTGCCGCATGCGCTTCTTGGCGGATTGATGCTGTGGCATAAGTCCGTGGGTTGTTGTCCAGAAGGTTCCGAATGTGGTGCGTGCGAAATGGGCCGATCTGTTCCCACTCGCACCGTATAGGTAGCCTACCGATGAAGGTTGCGATCCTGAGGATGTTTCCGATGCACTAGAAAATCAAACACCGTCATCGGACGCCGGTGCCCGCCTTACAGTCTCTGTGCCCCCATGTGGTCGTTTCTTTCTGATTTGGCCCGCGACCTGCACGCCACGTACACCGTGGTGGTGATGGATACCGACCGGACCAAGCCGGCCCGGCAATACCGGGTCCGGCCGCGCCGCCTGGCGTATCTGTGGGGCGGCAGTCTGCTCGCCGTGGGCCTCGTGGTGGCCGCGCTGCTGGCGTTTACACCGCTCCGGACGTTCATCCCGGGCTACGCCACCGAAGCCATGCGGCAGGAGGCGCGTCTGAACGCCATGCGCGCGGCGGCGCTGCAGGATTCGCTCCGGATGCAACGCCAGTACATGGAGCGCCTGCAAAACCTGATCACCGGGCGCGTCGGGCCCGAGGGATCGGACGAGGCAGCGTCGCCGGCCCCCGAGCCGACCCCCTCCCCGCCGCGTCGCTCTTCGGATGCGCCGGCTCCGCACTCCCGCAACTGGGCCGACCACCGGCAGCCCGCCGTCTCGATGTCGAGCCTTCCGTCGGGCGGACCGCCCTCGCCCTCGTCCGCAGGATCGGCCGGGCCGGCAGTCCTGAGCGGACTGTCGTTCCCCGTCCGTCCGCCGGTCGAGAACGGCTTTCCCACCCGGGGATTCGACGCGCGAACCGGCCATTACGCCGTGGATATTGCCGTGTCGAAGGGAACCCTCGTGCGCTCCATCGGCGCCGGATACGTCATCGTGTCCGACTGGACGCAGGACGGCGGATACACGGTTGCTGTCCAGCACGCCGATGGGTATCTTTCGGTGTACAAGCACAATCAGCGCTTGCTGAAGCAGGTCGGCGATCATGTGCGCGCCAACGAAGCCGTAGCGGTCAGCGGAAACACCGGCGAGATCACGACCGGCCCCCACCTGCATTTTGAACTGTGGCACCACGGACTGGCTCAGGACCCCCGATCGTTCGTTGCGGGCTGGTAATGTGGCGCAGTTCTTGATCTTGCCTCCCACCCTGCCGGGCCGCAGCGTTTGCGGCCTTTCACTCCCCCTTGCTTTAGGATTTGCCGTTAGTCATGGCCTTTTTCGGAAACGACCGTTCCTCCTCTTCCCCCTCTCCCTCCGCTTCCCCCCAAACCAACGTGAGCCTCGTCGCAGAAGGAACCGTGTTCGATGGCACGCTCAAGGCCGAGAGCGACGTTCGGACCAGCGGCCGCGTCATCGGACGCATTGACGTGCAGAGCAAGGTCGTCGTGGCCGAAAGCGGCGTCGTTGACGGCGAGATCCACGCCGCCGAGGCGAGCATCGCCGGTCAGGTCAGCGGCGACATCGTGGTGGACGGGCGCCTGATTCTCCGCGAAACGGCCCGCGTGGACGGCAACATCCAGGCCGAACGCCTGGTCGTGGAGGACGGGGCCACGTTCACCGGCGAGTGCTCGATGAGCGGCCCTCTTCCCACAGCGTCGTCCGACGGATCGGCCTCCGAGGAGGAGCCAGTGCCCGATGTGCCCACCCCCGCGAACGGTGCCGCCTCTTCCGCATCCGACGCGACCGCCTCGTCCTGACGCCCCCCTACACGACCTTCCGGAAGATGGCCTTCATGTCCAGTTGAAGCGCCTCGGGGAGCGGTACCGTGGTGCCGTTTACGCGCAGTCGACCCGTCTCGGCATTGGTCAAGAGGAGAAACTCTTCCTTCGTCAGCGCCACCTGGTGCGGTCCGGTTCGCGGACTGGGGTTGGTCACCTCTTCGGTCGTCAGCACTTCTCCGTCGGCCTCGATGCGGACGGTGACGGTGGGCTCCCGTACGCCGATGATCGTAAGCGACCACCGCGTGGTGTCCCGGCCCTGCACCCCGATGGCTCGGAGCGAGATGCCCGCCCCAGCGGCGTGCGGAAACATGCTGAGGGTGGTCTTTTCGCCGACGCCCGGCCCCTCCACCGTCGAGATCCGGGGACGTTGAGCCGCGGCGGTTCCGGCCAGCGTGCCGGCGAGAAGGAGAAGCCCGACCAGACGGCGGATGCGTGGATGCCCCATGACGGTTTCTACGGTTGTGGAACAGCAAGAGAATTCTTGAACGCAGTCGCAATAATCAGTGGTTCCCCACGCCCATACCAAAACCTCGGACGCCGCAGCCGATGGACTGGACGCCCGAGGGGCATGTCGAAACCGGACTGCTTGTGGCTACGCGGTGGTGGGAAGCTGCGCGTCGAGTTTCTTCGCGATCTTTGTCTTCGGTGCCACGCCAATCAGCTGATCGGCCGGCTTTCCGTCTTTGAAGATGACAAGTGCCGGAATGGAGCGGATGCCGTACTCCATGGCGATCTGCTGGTTGGCATCAACGTCGAGCTTGCCGACCTTGACCCGTCCGTTGTACTCGTCGGCCAGATCCTCAACGATGGGCGCGACCTGGCGGCAGGGCCCGCACCATTCGGCCCAGAAGTCGACCAGCACGGGCTGATCGGCGTTGAGGACTTCGTCTTGAAAGTTGTCGTCGGTGAAGGTGTGGAGAGTCTCAGCCATGAGGGTCTGTGTTGGAGTGAAGATTCAGCGTTGAGAGGCTCGCGGGTGGCGGTTCGCCGGTAGAAGGTTGCGAGGATGAATGCGGCGCCGGCCGACCAGCATCGGCCGTCCGGTACGCCGTCGGAGCGGGCGCTATGCGGCCGGAGCCGCCGCGTCCTGCTCGTCCAGGGTCGGATAGTCGATGTATCCCTCTTCGTCTCCGCCGTAAAACGTATCGGGATCCCAGTCGTTGAGCGGGGCCGTTTCGGCAAAGCGGCGCGGGAGATCGGGATTGGCCAGGAAGCGCCGGGCGAACGCCACAAGGTCGGCGTGCCCTTCCTGGAGTGTCTCTTCGGCGCGCTCGCGGTCGTAGCCGCCAGCTACCATCAGCGTGCCGTCGTAGTGCGGGCGAAGAAGGCGCCCGGCCGGCGCACCATCGACGGGGTCGTTCTCGGCCACGTGAACGTATGCAAGCGGCGCGGCGTTGAGCTGATCGGCCAGATACCCGAAGGTTTCGTGGGGAGTCGCATCGTACATGTCGTTGAACGTCGAGCCGGGCGACAGTCGGATGCCGACTTGCTCGTCGCCCCATTCGTCCGTGACGGCCTCGACGACCTCCAGCGCAAACCGCGTTCGGTTCTCGACAGAGCCCCCGTAGCGGTCGGTGCGGCGGTTCGTTCCGGTCTGCAGAAATTGATCGATGAGGTATCCATTTGCGCCGTGGATTTCGACGCCGTCGAATCCGGCCCGACGCGCATTCGCGGCACCGCGGCGGTACTGCTCGACGATCTCCTGCACCTCGTCGGTCGTCACGGCGCGCGGCCGGCTGTGCGGTTCCATCTGCCCGTCCTTCGTGAAGCCGTCGGCCTCAAGCGGAACCGGCGACGGCGCCAGCGGCGGCCTGCCGTCGTGATACGACGTGTGGGAGACGCGCCCAACGTGCCACAACTGCAGGAAGATGCGGCCCCCTGCATCGTGCACGGCATTGGTGACGGCCTGCCAGGCGTCCACCTGTTCGTCGCTGTGGATGCCGGGCGTGTTCGGATACCCCTGCCCGCGTGGGTGCACCTGCGTAGCCTCGGTGATGATGAGCCCTGCCGTAGCCCGCTGCCGGTAGTACGTGGCCATCAGGTCGGTCGGGACGGCTCCGGGGGCCCGGTTGCGGGTCATCGGTGCCATGATCACGCGGTTCGGAAGCGTGAGCGGCCCGAGGTCATAGGAGGAAAGGAGCTTCATGTAGAATGCGTGTCTGGATTGAGACTGGGCGTCGGTTTGTTTTCTCGTGGCCCCTGGGCTTTCTCTCCAACGAACGGTCTGCGGGAGCAGCGGCGTGGAGAAGCCGGAGGCCAAGCGATCTAGAGGGAGTGCAGTGTCTCCACCACCTTGGCCGGACTGGCACGCTGCGTGTAGTCGGCCTTGACGAAGGCATAGCGGACGACCCGATCGGCATCGATGACGTACGTCGCGGGCATCGGAAGGCGACTGCTGTCGTCGGCGTTGGCCGCCGCCAGGTCCACCCCGAAGTTGTCGTAGGCCTCTTGCACGGCCTCGGGAAGCGTGAAGACGAGACCGTAGCCAGAGGCCACTTCGTTGCCCGCATCGCTCAACACTTCGAAGTCGAGATTCCCCTTCTCCTTGGTGGACAGCGACGCATCGGGGGTCTGCGGCGAGACGGCGAGAAGCTGCCCGCCGGCCTGCTTGATCTCGGGCAGCGCCGCCTGCAGGGCCTGCAGTTCCAGGTTGCAGTACGGGCACCATCCGCCCCGGTAGAAACTCAACACGACCGGGCCCGTCGCCAACCGGTCGGACAGCCGCACGTCCTCGCCAACGGCGTTTGGAAGTACGAAGTCGGGCGCCGTCTCGCCGCCTTGAACGGCCTGCTCGGCGAGACCTCGGGCCTCCAGATCCTCGGTGGCGGCCTGCAGCGTGGCCATCGTGTCGGCGGGCATTTGCTGCTGTGCAGCAGCACGCTGCTCGGCGAGGGCGTCCTCGAGGGGGGGATGTGCGGTGGATGGCATCGATACTTGAATGATCGTTCCAAAAAGATGCGGACCCAGTGGCGGGAAAACCCTCCGTCTGAGAGACCGCGGTGAGAAGGAAAGCGTTGGCCTGGTGAAAGCGTTGGCCTAGGGGCCGTCAGGCGCGTGCTCTGTCCCCTGCAGGCCCCGTAGCGACGCATCCACAACGTCCTGCAAAGCGCCTCGATCCGGGCGGGTTCGGGCCAGCACGCGGAGGCCCTGAATCGTCGTGAGGAGGCTCCGGGCTCGGGCCCGAGGGCGCGTCTGCGCCGGAAGGGTGCCGCGCTCCACGCCGCGACGCAGCACCTCGCACAGGGCGTCTTCGATGCGCTGGAAGTTGGCACGGACTCGCTTGGCCGCCTCGTCGTCGTGGTGGCCGCGCTCGGTGGCGGCGTTGGTCAGCAGGCAGCTGCCCTGCTTCGGGCACGACGCGGCCTCGTCGGCCACGCGTTCCAGCAGGGCCCGAAGGGCGGACGGCGCGTCGTCCGCCGCATGAAGGGTGTCCATCAGCCCGTCCATCCACTCGTCCTCGTAGCGGCGCAGCGCTTCGAGGTACAGGGCATGCTTGCCGCCGAACGTGTTGTAGAGGCTGGCCCGGTGGATGCCCATGGCTTCGACGAGATCCTGCACGGAGGTGGCCTCGTAGCCCTGATGCCAGAAAACCTCCAGAGCCTCGTCGAGCACCGCTTCGCGGTCGAATGTGCGCGGGCGTCCGGTCATGCGGGAGCGGGGGATGGCTTCAGAATTCGCTTTCTGGAATGGGCAGTCTAAAAGAATGGTTCCGAACCTCTGGGGCGTATCTGTTTCGTCACGTTTCGGAGATTCGACTGGTGAAATATGCGCTGCGGGTGCGGCGTCCGTCAGCCCCGTTCGTCCTTCTGGAGCGTCCGACGCACGGTCGACTCGACCTGCTGCATGTGCTCGGTGAGGTTGGTGTAGCCGATGTGCCGATACGCCACGTCCCACCGGGCCCAGGCCACACGCCGGATGTCCTCGTCGCGGGCCGGGGTGAAGGTGCGCGCGATGGTGCGCATCTGGTACCAGTGCGTCGTCTTCACCTTGTACGTGTCGTCGGCCTGGAAGGCGTGCTTCGTCGTGCCGAGGGGCCGCAGGGTTCGGAGCCGGTCGATGCCGACCTCTTCCCGCACCTCCCGCAGCGCGCAGGCCTCCAGGGTTTCGCCCGGCTCCTGCTTGCCTTTCGGGAGGTCCCACACACCTTTCCGATGGATGACCAGCAGGGCAACATCGTCGTCGAGCGGGCACGTCACGTAGCCCCCTGCGGCGACCACCCGTTGGGGCGGCGAGTACGGGTTGATGTTGCGAATGGCACGGGCAGGCACCGACGCCACGTGCACCCGGCTGTTCGTCGCCCGATGGGGCGGATGATCCATGGCGTGCGTGTCGACGACCAGAACGTGCGCGTCGGCAAGCTCGGGCACCGCCTCGAGGGCGGTCCACAGGGTCAGCTTCTCGCCGGCGTCGGCGGCAAGTCCGTCTCGCGCCACGTCGTCGAGCGAGACCGTGTCCGGGACCGGGGCGAATAGCAGCATGTCGGGTCGGTGTTCGGCGGAGGGCGTCGGGCGACCGGCGCGTGGGCCGAGATCCATTACGCGACGGCGATCGGTACAGACATCGGTACGACCGACGGCTCAAATCGTTGGGCAAGAACGAGAACCTCGTGTGATCCCCGCCTGCAGAGCAGAGGCGACGTCCCGCGCAATGTTTGAACGTTGTAAACAGGGGAACCGACGCCCGCAGAGGCTGATTGGACGATGCTGATTCCCCCGGTTCTCCGCGCGCCTTCTGGATTGATCCCGTCGCCTGACGCCGATGTCCATCGACGCGTTGATCGTCTTTGCGTTGCTCGTCGTCGCGATGATCCTGTTCGTGTCGGATCGGGTGCCGTTCGACGTCGCGGCCTTGATCATCCTGGCCACGCTCCTTCTCACCGGCATTGTCTCTCCGCGAGAGGGGCTGTCCGGGTTCAGCAACACGGCGACGGTGACCATCGGCGCCATGTTCGTCCTGAGCGAAGCCCTCCGCCGGACCGGCGCGCTCACCCGCGTGAGTGATCTGTTTTCGGAATACGGGCGCGGCAACTTTTGGCTTACGCTCAGCCTCATGATGGGCGTGATCGGGATCGTCAGCGCCTTCATCAACAACACCGCTGCCGTCGCCATCTTCATCCCCGTGGTGATCGGGGTGGCGTCGGACCTGCGGATCAGCGCGTCGAAGCTGCTCATGCCGCTCTCGTTTGCCTCGATGTTCGGCGGCGTGTGCACCCTGCTGGGCACGTCGACCAACATTCTCGTCAGCTCCCTGGCGCAGCAGCACGGCGCCGAGCCGTTCGGCATGTTCGAGTTTACGCCGCTCGGCATCATGTTCCTCGCCGTCGGCTTCGCGTACATCTACACCGTCGGCATCCCGCTCATTCCGGCGCGCCGCGAGGGGCAGGACCTGACCTCCGACTACGAGATGCAGGCGTACCTCACCGACGTGGTGATCGACGAGCGAAGCCGCTGCGTGGGGGATACCCTCGAAGAGTCGGACCTTGTCGAAGACCTGGACCTCGACGTCCTCCAGATTCTCCGCAGCACCGAGGCGCCCATTCAACGCAACCGCGACGCCGCGCTGGAGGCCGGCAACGTTCTGCGCATCCGCGGCAGCATCGAGGAAATCGAAAAGCTGGTGGAGCGCGAGGGCGTCTCGTTGCGTCCGGCCCGCGAGTGGCACGACGTCGACCTGGAGGGCGGTCCCGATAAACTCGTGGAGGCCGTGGCCGCACCCGACTCGTCGCTGGAGCGGGAGCGCATTTCGGAGGTCGACTTCCGAGATCGCTTCGGAGCCGTTCCGCTTGCCATTCGTCGCCACGACGAACTGCGTCAGGAGGACCTGGGCGACGTGCGCCTGGAAGGGGGCGACGCGGTGCTGCTCGACATGCGAGAGGAGCGGACGCGCGAGGTCGAGGACGATCCGTCGTTCGTGCTCGCCACCGAGGTGGACGTTCCGCAGTACCGGTGGAGCCGCATTCCCGTAGCCATCGCCATCCTGGCGGGGGTCGTCCTCACCGCAGCCTTCAACGTGCTCCCGATCGTCGTCAGCGCCCTTACCGGGTGCATCCTGATGGTCCTCACCGGCTGCGTCACCACCGAGGAGGCGTATCAGGCCATCAACTGGAAGGTGATCTTCCTGCTGGCCGGGGTCATCCCGCTCGGGACCGCCATGGAGAACTCCGGCGCGGCCGATATTCTTTCGGAGGTGCTGCTGGGCGGCCTGCAACCGTTCGGCCCCACGGCCGTGCTCAGCGGCTTCTTTCTCGCGTCGATGATGCTAACCAACATCATCTCCAACCAGGCCACCGCGGCCCTCCTCACCCCCATTGCCATTCAGGCCGCCCAGACCCTGGGCGTGAACACCCGCCCGTTCCTCATGGCCATTACGTATGCGGCCTCGCTCAGCTTCATGACGCCCGTCGGCTACCAGACCAACACCATGATTTACGGGCCGGGCCAATACAAATTCACGGACTTCACGAAGGTCGGAACGCCGCTTAACATCATTTTGTGGATCCTCGGCACGTTCCTCATTCCCTGGATCTGGCCTTTCTAGCAGCCCCCCGTTTTTTCCACCCTCCGCTCGGCCGGCCGGGGCGGGGTGCCACTCTTGGCCTGCCGCAATGCCCGGCACGTCGTTTGCTTCTGTTACCCCTGATCGATGCTTCCCATGCCGACGTTCCGTCTTTCGAAGCGACGCTTTCGCGTCTGCCCTCCTTCCTGGGTCCGCGGCGCGGTGTGCCGCCATGCCCCACGACGCGCCGGCCGAGCGACCCCGAACGGGCCCCGCGGTCTCGTTCGGCACACTCCTAATCCGCTGGCTCTCCGTTCTCCTCGACGCTCTTGAGCGCACACGCAATGTGGACGCAAGTCCGAGACTGGACCCAGCAGTCGTTGCCTATTAGCTCCTGGCTGTCCGACTACAGCCGGGAGGCCCTGCGCAGCGACGCCCTCGCCGGGGTCACCGTTGGCGTGATGCTGATCCCGCAGGGCATGGCGTACGCCGTGATCGCGGGCATGCCGCCCATCTACGGGCTGTACGCGGCCCTTCTCCCGCTGCTCGTCTATCCGGTGCTCGGCACCTCGCGCCACCTTGCTCTCGGCCCGACGGCCATCGACATGCTGATCATGGGAGCCGGGCTCGGTGCGCTCGCGCAGCCCGGCACCGATCGCTACGTGGCGCTAGCCATCCTCCTTACGGCCATGGTTGGCCTGGCCCAGATCGCCATGGGACTGATGCAGTTTGGCTTTGTCGCCAACCTGCTCTCGCGACCGGTTATCGCCGGGCTTACCACGGCGGCCGCGTTCATCATCAGCTTCAGCCAGATCGGCAACCTGCTCGGCGTGGAGCTCGGTCGGTCGCAGTACGTGTACGTGCTCGTCGAGCAGGCGCTGCAGCACCTCGGGGACGTCCACCTCCTGTCCCTGGCGCTCGGTACGGGATGCATTCTGCTTCTGGTTCTGCTTCCCTGGTGGATGCCGCAGGTTCCCGAAATGCTGGTTGTCGCGGTCGGTGCCACCCTCGTGAGCTGGGCCTACGCCCTGCCGGACGCGGGCGTCGCGATCATCGGCACCGTGCCCAGCGGGCTTCCGGCCTTCGGCGTTCCCGAGATGGGCATCAACGACCTTCGCGAGCTGCTTCCGGCCGCCTTTACGCTTGCGCTCGTGCAGTTCCTCAACGTGGTGACGCTCGGACGCACCTTTGCGGCCCGCCACGGCTACACGATCAACGCCAACCGGGAGCTCGTCGGGATTGGGACGGCCAACCTGCTGGGCAGCCTCTTTCGCAGCATCCCGGCGTCGGGCAGTTTCTCTCGCTCGGCCGTCAACGAGCAGGCCGGCGCTCGCACGCCGCTCGCCAACGTGTTTACCGCGCTCGTCATCGGCCTCACGCTGCTCTTCCTGACGCCGCTGTTCCACTACCTGCCCATGCCGGCGCTGGCGGCGATTATCATTGTGGCCGGCTTCAACCTGATTGACCTCCGCGAGCTCAAAAACCTGTACGAGGCGCGGCGGCGCGACTTCACCATTGCCGTGTTTACCGCGCTCTGCACGCTCATCGTGGGCATCCAGGAGGGCATCCTCCTGGGCATCGGTGCCAACGTGGTCGCCGTGTTGTATCGCATCAGCCGCCCCAACGTCGCGGAGCTCGGCCACGTGCCCGGCACCCGCCTCTTCCGCGACCTCGACCGGTTCAGCCAGGCCCTGCGGATCCAGGACATCATGGTTCTGCGCGTGGATGCCGCCTTCTCGTTCGCCAATGCCGAGTACTTCAAGGACTTCATCCTGGAGAAAAGCGAGCGCGAAGGACGAAGCGTGAGCGTTGTGGTCGTCGATGGCACCAGCATCAACGACCTGGACACCACGGCCATCGAGGCGCTGGAGTCGACCCTCGAGACGCTGGAGAAGCAGGGCATCGAGCTTCACCTGACGGGACTGATTGGTCCGGTTCGCGAGGTGGTTCGCCGCTCCGGATTGCACAGCATGTTCGGCGAGAACTACTTCCACATGGACCCGCACGACGCTGTTGTCTCCATCCTGGAGCGCTGGGACGCCGAAGACGGAGGCAACCGGGTGGAGCGGTACTTTGCAGAAACCAGCCCGCGGAAGAAGGAGGCGACGCCCGCTGCCTCCTGATGCCCCAAACGACACTTTGGGCCCCCACGCACATTGGACCGACGATGAACCGAGGACCGCAGTCCTCGTGTACGTCCGTATTCTTTTTCCTCGCAGACGCCGTCGAGCGCACGCGCGATGTGGACGCAAGTCCGAGACTGGGCACAGCAGACCCTCTATATCACCTCCTGGCTGCCCGACTACACCCCCGAGGCCCTACGCAGCGACTCCATCGCCGGCATCACCGTCGGCGTGATGATGATTCCGCAGGGCATGGCGTACGCCGTGATCGCGGGCATGCCGCCCATTTACGGCCTGTACGCGGCCCTCGTGCCGGCCCTCGTGTATCCGCTGCTGGCCACCTCGCGGCATCTCTCGGTCGGCCCCACGGCGATCGACATGCTGATCGTTGCCGCGGGCCTGGGCACCATGGCGCAGGCCGGGTCGGGCGAGTACGTGATGCTGGGCCTGCTGCTCACGGCCTTGGTGGGCGTGATGCAGATCGCGATGGGCTTCATGCAGCTCGGGTTCGTCGCCAACCTGCTGTCGCGCCCCGTCATCGTGGGGCTCACCTCGGCCGCCGCACTCATCATCGGATTCAGCCAGCTCGGGAACCTCCTGGGCGTGGATCTGGGATCGTCTCAGTACGTGCACGTGCTTCTGTGGAACGCGGCGCAGCACCTGGGCGACGTGCACCTGCTCTCGCTGGGCGTCGGGCTCGCATGCATCGTCCTGCTCGTGGGGCTGCCGCGCTGGATGCCCCGCGTGCCCGAGGCGCTGGTGGTGGTCGTCCTCGCCACCGCAGCAAGCTGGATCTACGGCTTCCGCAGCGAGGGGGTTGACGTGATCGGGGCGATCCCGACCGGGCTCCCCGGCCCTACACTCCCCTCGCTGTCGCTGGTGGACATGCGGACGCTCCTGCCCACGGCGCTCACACTTGCCCTCATTCAGTTCATGAAGAACGTGTCGCTGGGGCGGGTCTTTGCGGTGCGCCACGGCTACACGCTCGATGCCAACCGCGAGCTCGTAGGCATGGGCGCAGCGAACCTCGTCGGCAGCTTGTTCCAGGCCATTCCGGCCTCCGGAAGCTTCTCGCGGTCGGCCGTGAACGAGCAGGCCGGCGCACGCACGCCGCTGTCGAACGTGTTCGCCGCCGGCGTCATCGCCCTGACGCTGCTCTTTCTCACGCCGCTGTTCTACTACCTCCCCATTCCGGCGCTGGCCGCCATCATCATGGTTGCGGGCTTCGGGCTCATCGATGTCGACGAAGTCATGAACCTGTTCGAGGCCCGGCGCCGCGACGGGGCCATCGCGCTCTTCACGGCCGCCTGCGTGCTCGTCATCGGCATCCAGGAGGGCGTCCTGATCGGCATCGGGGCGAGCGTCGTGGCGATGCTCTACCGCGTGAGCCGTCCCAACGTCGCGGAGCTCGGCCACGTGGCGGGCACCCGCCTCTTCCGCGACCGCGAGCGCTTCGAGCAGGCGCTTCGCATGAAAGACATCATGGTGCTGCGCGTGGACGCCGCCTTCTCGTTTGCCAACGCCGAATACTTCAAGGACTTCATCCTGGAGAAAAGCGAGCGCGAGGGGCGCCGGGTGAAGGTCGTGATCATCGACGGCACCAGCATCAATGACCTGGACACGACGGCCATCGAAGCGCTGGAGTCGACCATCGAGACGCTGGAGAAGCAGGGCATCAAGCTCCATTTTACGGGCCTGATCGGCCCGGTGCGCGAGGTGGTGCGGCGATCGGACCTGTACGACCTCCTTGGCGAAGACCACTTTCATCTCGATCCGCACGAGGCCGTTCTCGCCATCCTGAAGAAGTGGGATGCCGAGGATCAGGGCGACCGGGTGGGGCGCTACCTCGCCAAGACGCGGCCGCAGAAAAAAACGACCACACCCGCCGCATCGTAAGCGGCGCGCGCCGACCCAACGCCCCGACAGGACGCAGCACGGACTCATCCTGTCGGGGAGGAGGATCCTGCCGGGAAAGGGCGCGAGCGGCGGGTCAGAACCTTCGCTGATCAGCCAGGAGCGGGTGTTATTGTCCGCCTCCTCCGCCCTGTGGGCTCTGCATGCCGCCCCCCTGCTGCTTCCGCATCTTCATGATGGCGGAGCGCATCTTGGTACGCAGGGCCGAGTCGCGGCGAGCCGTCTGCATGATCTGCTGGAACTTCTGCACGCTCATGCCTTCCTCCTTCACCTTCTTGCTCATGACCTGCTGCTGTTCTTTCATGAGCTTCCGGCGTACCTCCGCGACCTTGCTGGAGTCCATGTTCTGAGGGTTGCCGTACTGCTGACGATATTTCTGCTGCAGCTGCTGCATGGCCACGACGACGCGGGCAACCGACTGAATCTGACCGTCCGTCACGTCGGAGGGGGAGATGCTGGATCCTCCCTGACCGCCCATGTTGCCCTGGCCGAACGCGAACGGCGCGACGGCGGCGAGGGCAAGTGCGACAAGACCGATGCTGAGCGTGGAACGAAAACGAGCAAACATAGCACAATGCGTTTTAGGAACGGGATCGCGACGCCGGAACGCGTAGCGAGCTAGCCATAGACCACCCGTTCCGGAAGAATAAACTCACGGCGTGAAGAGACCACGCCGGGTGGTGTTTCATACCGGGAGAGGGCTGAACACGGACTTTGCATTCGCGTGCCGCCGTGCGAACGGAACGACGGCCTACCTGCCGGCCCGCCCCGCGGCCCACTGCAAGCCGCCGTGCACGTGTTGGCGAAAGAGGGGTTCGCGGAACGACGCCGCGGTGTGCCCCCCGGCCGTATACCAGGCCCGGCCGTCGCCAACCCGGCGGCACCATGCAATGGGATGGTCGTCGCCCATCGTGCCGCCGTCGTACGTCGACGCATCGAGCGTGGCGAGAACGCGCACCGAGTCGCGCGGGTTGGTTCGGAAGTCGTACCACTCGTCGCGCCGCGACCACGCGGCCGGCAACATGCGCGTGGAGGGATGCGATCGATCCTCGACGCGGACCGTCGCCGCCTGCACCGGCGGATGCCCCTTAAAGTACGCCCCCACGAGGCGTCCGTACCAGGGCCAGTCGTACTCGGTGTCCGAGGCCGCGTGGATGCCCACAAAGCCGCCGCCGTTCTGGACGAAGGCCTGTAGCGCACGCTGGCCCGGCGGCCCGAGGACGTCGCCGCTGGTGCTCAAGAACACAACCACGTCGACCGCTGCGAGGCGCTCGCGACGGAAGACGGTCGAGTCTTCCGTGGCCGCGACCGTCCAGCCCTTCTCGTCCCCCAACGCGGTCAGCATATCGACGCCGTCCGGGATGGAGGCGTGGCGGTAGCCGTTCGTCTTGGAGAATACGAGGACGGAGAGCCCATCGGTCGTATCGGCGGGCGGAGGCAGGGACGATCCCGAGCTCGAAGGGGCCGCAAGCGACAGAGCAGTGACGAGGAGAAGGGCGCGAGCGAGAAGCATGAGAATGGCGGCGTTCGGAGAGCGTCTGTCAGTGGGTTTCACTTGACACCGCCCGAAGAGGTTCGCACTGCGGCCGTGCAACGGTTCCGGGGGGCGACCCAACAGACTCCCGAACGCTCCGGGACGGCACCGGGCGTTGGCCGCTGCGTCGACGTCGCCGCCCTTCCGCGAAATGCCGACCGTAGTGTCATGACTGGTTCGCCTCTGTCCCTCTCGTCCGAGACAGCGACGGACCGTCCCCGCGTCGTGATTGTCGGGGCCGGGTTCGGCGGCGTCGAGGCCGCTCAGGCCTTGAAGGGGGCACCCGTCGAGGTAATGCTCGTGGACCGCAACAACTACCACAAGTTTCAGCCCCTCCTCTACCAGATTGCCACTGCGGGCTTGACCTCCGGCAACGTCACCATGCCGGTGCGCGACCTGCTGCGCGGGCAGGACAACGCTCGCTTCCGTCGGGCCACCATCGCCGACATCGACCCGGAGGCGCAGCGCATCTACGCCAAGGCCGGGGCGAGCATGACATACGACGTGCTGGTTCTGGCCGTCGGCGCCGTGACCAACTACGTGGACATCGAGGGCGTCCAGGAACACGCCTTCCCGCTGAAGGACATCCCCGATGCGCTCAACCTCCGGAACCACGTGCTGGAGTGTTTTGAGACGGCCGACTGCAACGTGGCCCTGCGCAACTCGTGTGCCCTCGACGCCGTGGTCGTGGGCGGCGGCCCTACCGGCGTCGAGACCGCGGCGATGCTGTCGGAACTGTTCCGGCAGACCATGTGCCGCGACTTCGAATGGGTCGAGCCCGATACCGCACAGGTGCACCTCGTGGACCGGGGCTCCGATCTCATGGCGGCCTATCCCCCATCGCTCCGCGAGTACACACGGCACTCGCTGGAGCAGCGCGGCGTGGACGTGCAGTTGAACACGTCGGTGGAGGCGGTCAGCGAGGAAGGCGTCCAAACCGACGACGGCTTCGTCCGGGCGGGCACCGTCGTGTGGGCCGCGGGCGTTCGCGCCCACCCGCTCGCCGAGACCGTGGCCGACGCCCTGGACGTCGACCTGGCGCGTGGCGGGCGTCTGCCGGTCACCCGCGCCCTGCACGTACCGGATCGCCCCAGCCTGTACGCTGTCGGGGACGTGGCCGGAGCTCGGAACGAGGGCGGCTCCCTTTATCCGCAGCTCGCCCCGGTCGCCATCCAGCAGGGCGCTCACGTGGCGCACCAGATTCAACGGCAGTTGCGAGACCGGGAGCCGGAGCCGTTCCGGTACCGCGACCTTGGGAAGATGGCCACCATCGGCCGGAACGCCGGCATCGCCGACCTTGCCGGCGGCATTCAGTTCAAGGGCGTTGTCGCATGGCTCATCTGGGCGCTCGTGCACGTCACCAAGCTGCCCGGTCTGCGCAACCGGCTCATCGCGTTCCTGAACTGGGTGTACAACTATCTGACCGACGACCGGAAAGCACGCATGATCGTGGACACCATCCCGATGCACCGGACGGCCGAACCAAGCGTGCGCCGCATCCGCCGGAAGCTGCAGTCGCTCGAAAACGGCGAGTCGGTTTCGTAGGAGTCGGAGACGTCGTGCGCTCGGAGCGACGGATGCTCTGCTGCGCAGAACGGGGGAGCCGGGGGTCATCCCAGGTCCGGTCCTACGTTCAACAGGGTGACGAGCATCATCGCCAGACTTGCGAGCGCAACTATGACGTGGACCGCCTTGCGCTCCGTGACGATCAGCAAGCCGTAGACGCCCACCACGGCAAGATTCAGGAGGGCGTTCTGCACGATCGCAGTCTCCTTCAGCGAGGCTCCGACGATGTTCCCGACGAACGCGATGACGAACAGCACAATCAGCGTGCCGAAGAACCATCGCCGGTGGCTGGCTGAGAAGTAGAAGGCCTCCAGGTCCAGCCCGGCCGATCCGGTCGAGGCCGGTTCCGCCGACGGGCTCTCCCATTGCACGTCAGGAAGCGCAAACGCACACACCAGATACAGGCACAGCCCCATCAGCACGACCAGCAGAAACGCAACCGGGTTGGCCCAGATGTCTGCCTGCAGCAGATCGTAGGCGCCCCACCAGATGTTGATGACGAGAAGAAGGGCGAACACAACCCAGAGGAGCGGCAGCCAGTGCCAGCGCACCGGAGGGACGGGTCGGACCAGGTTCCGGAGGCTCTGCGCGAGGTCGGTCAGGCCCAAACCCAGGATGATGGACAGAAGCGTAATCAGGTGCTCCAGCTGAGACATGGCGGCGGGCGCTCAACGAGAAAGACGAAAGCGAGGGACAACAAACTCTCCACGGGCTTCAATCCCAATGCTTCCCTCCGAGGCGCCGGCGCCGTCCTGCCTGAATCCGCCAAAAATCGTTACGTTTGCGTTAGACTTCCTCTTGACAACCCCGGGGTCGATTTTGCT
>Ga0207797_1001004_pt1 | contig 20970 bp, 20 predicted proteins | sample PRCRCaboRojoPR_6_FD_187275 | JGI IMG/M metagenome (GOLD analysis project Ga0207797, IMG submission 187275) | Marine sediment microbial community from Cabo Rojo, Puerto Rico - PR CR 10% Liquid 1 (SPAdes) | ecosystem: Environmental > Aquatic > Marine > Coastal > Sediment | place: Cabo Rojo, Puerto...
CGCCAACCCCGTCGGCTCCCCCTTCGTCACCATGTTCAGCGGTCGCACCACCGGGTACTCGTCGCTCTGCGCGTTCGCCACCGTCGGCTCCACCCCATCGATCGCCAGCGCCTTCACGCTGTCGTCCAGGTACCCGAAGGAAATATAACCAACCGAGAGCGGCGTGCTCGCCACCGTCGTCTTCACCGCGCCATTCGAGGGCTGCAACAACGCCGTGTCCACGATCAACGCGTCGTCCCCCATCACCATATCCTCGAAGGCGCCGCGCGTCCCCGAGCCTTCTTCTCGGCTCACCACCACGATGTTCTCGTCCGGCCCGCCGACCTCGCTCCAGTTCGTGATCTCACCCGCGAAGATCTGCCGCGCCTCGTCCAGGCTCAGCCCGTCCACCGGCACCTCCGGGTGCACCACGACCGCGATCCCGTCCCGCGCGATGGTGTGCGCGATCAGGTCCGGGTATTCCTCTTTCTCCGAGTCCTTCAGCGCCCGCGAGGCGTTCCCAATCGGCGTGGTCCCTTCAGCCGCCGACTTCACGCCCACGCTCGACCCGCCACCTTGCACATCGATCTCCACGTCTTGGTGCATCCCCATATACGCTTCGGCTAGGGATTGCGCCAGCGGCTGCACCGTCGACGAACCCGCAATCTGCAACTGTCCGCCAGCCTCTCCGGATGGCTCAGTCGGCGCTTCAGTTGGTGCTTCAGTTGGCTCCTCCACGGGCTCTTCCGTTGGAGTCGCCTGCTGACAACCTACAACGGTCGCGAGCAGAGCCACAATAAGCAACCCCGCCAGCAAGAGACTAACCTTCTTACGTTGCGTAGACATTTCTTCTATCTTCTCCTTTAGTGTAAACGATCCACTTATAAGACGACGGCGCTTTCACACGTGGTCGACAGGTATACTATGCTCGGCCAGGAATTGTCGAATCTCCGGATTCTCGGGAACACTGATGAGTTGAACTTGCTTCTCACGCCAGAGCACGAAGTGATAGGTATTCTTCCCTTTTGAGTTCGAGTTCCAGCGCGGGCGCGCATAGACCGGCGGTTCGACCTTCCAGCCCTCAGTTAGCATCTCCTCCAGGCTAGCACGAGAAGTGTACCGCGATTTGGCTTTGGTCATTCTCCTGTCCCCAATCACGTCCGTCATCCAGTACAGACACTCGAATAGGAAAGCCTGGATAATTCGCCAGCCTTCCCCAGACACACGCCATCTAGCCCACCCATCGACAACGGGTATGCTAGCACGCCAATCTTAAGAGTGTTTTCGGAACCGTTTAAGGAGGTGTTACAAGTCTGTTAACGCGAGGTTAACGCGGGGAGAGCGACGTGGAAGGACGATCCTTGATTCTCGATACTCTCGGCCCAGATGTGTCCATTGTGAGCCTGAACGATATGCTTGGCAATTGCGAGCCCCAGCCCGGTGCCGCCGCCGCTCCGTGCCCGGTCAGCCTTGTAGAAACGTTCGAAGATCCGTGGAAGATCGCTCCTCGGAATCCCTACACCGGTGTCCTCTACCGTGACTAGCACCCAGCCTCCAGGCTCTAGGTCGGCTAATTCCTGGTCCAGGTCTTCCTCGTCGACCTGGCTGAGCTCACGAACCACCACCCCGATCGAGCCTCCCGCTGGCGTGAACTTGATGGCATTGTGTACCAGGTTCGTCACGACCTGCTGCATTCGATCAACATCGGCCAGCACAGATAGGGGGACAGATGGAACGTCCAAGCTCAGTTCAAGCTCCGCCCGCTCTGCCTGTGGCCTAAGGCGCTCGACCGGCGGACCAACCACCTCAGTCATGCTGACCGGCTCCAGGCGGATCGGCGCCCGACCGGATTCAATGCGCGACAACTGGAGAAGCTCCTGCACCATCTGAGTCAGTGCGTCGACTTCCGTATCCATCCGATCCAGGAACCGCTGGGCCGCGGGCGGATCCTGCAACGCACCGTCGCGAAGGGTGTCGACCAATGCTTTCAGCGAGGCCATCGGGGTCCGTAGCTCGTGCGAGATGTTGCTGATGAAATCACGCCGCACCGTTTCCAACCGGCGCATGCGTGTCAGATCCTGGAGAATGATCAGGCAAGATCTATCCTCGCTATCCCGAAGCGGCGTGACAATGACCTGCAAAAAGGCGTCCCGACGATCCATCTCCACCGGCTCGACTTGCTCCACGCCTTCCCTGTAGCATCGTCGCCACAGCTCGATGATGCGATGATCACGCGCGGCCTGCGCAAAAGAACGTCCCAACGCTCTTTCGACACCCGTGCCGAGAAACGTAGCCGCCGCCGGGTTGATCAGGCGTACCAACCCTTGATCATCCGTAATAAGCACGCCATCCGCCATGTTGTCCAGGACAGCAGACAACCGATTCTGCTGCTCCGTCACCGAGTTGATCGTCTCCTTCAGACGATTAGCCATCTCGTTGAACGAACGGGTCAACTCGCCAATCTCGTCCTGCGTGGCCGGCAAGAGACGGGCATCCAGATCTCCCGCCGTCATCCGACGGACGACGCCGGTCAGTCGCCGCACCGGTCGGGCGATCCGCTCGGCCATCACAATCGCCAGCACCGCTGCGCCGAGGCCAGCTATCACGGCGGCGATCAAGGTCACCCGGCGGAGGCGAGCGACGTGCGCTTCGACCTGGCTGACCGGAAGGGCAACACGCGCGAAGCCTCGAACGTCCTCCCCTGACCTCACTGGAATAGCCGCGTACATCATCTCGTAGCCCACCGTCCGGCTGAAGCGCATACTGCTGCCCTGCCCATTCTCCAGTGCCTCTTGCACCTCCGGCCGGCGCAGGTGATTGTCCATCTCGATCCGATCGGCGTGCGATTCGCCCAGCACGATGCCGTCAGCGTCGATGAACGTAACTCTGGCGTCGAGGAGGTCCGCATAGTGCTGAGCTAGCCCGTCGAATTCGCCTCCAGTCTCGTCCCATGCAGCGGCCTCTCCAACAGCATCGCCAATCAATCGCGCCTCAGCCACCAGCTTCCCCCTTAGATCAGCCAGGTGGGACTGTCGAACCAGATCCGAGAGGTAGAAGGACAACCCACCCATGGCTACCAGAATCAACAGGAGATAAGGAATGGCGATGCGCCAGCGGAGGGTGCGGAACATACCGAAAGCCTTTTGCATACTCAGGAGTCAGACCAATGGGAACTAGCTGCTGCCGCTAGCCCTCGAAGCGATAGCCGACGCCGCGCACCGTGACAATCCGGGTTGGATTCTTGGGATCAGGCTCGATCTTCTCCCTCAGCCAGTGCACGTGCACGTCGACGGTGCGGCTACCTCCGTCGTAGTCCCAACCCCAGACCCGCTCCAGAATCAGATCGCGAGAGAGGACCATGCCGCGGTGTCGTGCCAGGAAGACCAATAGTTCATATTCCCTGGGCTTCAGATGGAGGGGCTCCCCGGCCCGTTTCACCTCACGGCGGGACATATCGACAGTGAGGTCGCCAAACGTGAGTGTCTGCTCGTCGATCACCTGGGCTTCCGCCGAGAGTTCCTCCCGGATAAGCCGCTCACGCCGAAGAAGAGCCTTCACTCGAGCCATGAGCTCCCGCATACTGAAGGGCTTCGTCATATAGTCGTCGGCCCCAACCTCGAGACCGACAACCTTATCGACCTCCTCGTCACGGGCTGTGAGCATGAGGATAGGCACGCTCATTTCCTGTCGCAGCACGCGACACACCTCAATTCCATCCATACCCGGCAACATAAGATCGAGGACAATCAGGTCCGGATGCTCTTCCCTGGCTATCGCCAGTGCTTCCCTTCCATCCATCGCTGTGAAGACCTCGTAATCTCGGTGAGATAGGTTGTATTCCAGAGTCTCCACCAGTGTCGGCTCGTCTTCTACGACAAGTATCTTCTCACTCATCTGTTTCCCGATTCTAACGCTAGCAAGAGCTACAGAGCATCAGCTGGGCTCTTCCTTGCCGGCTCCCACTTCAGGATCAGTATAACCGGTCGAGACAGGTGCGTCAACGCCATCGGCGCGACCAGCCACCATCCACTGGATGGTGGGGAAGCGAAGAAAGCCTAGCCCGTATTGAAGATCAATGCTTCAACTCCGTTTCTGCCCGAAGTGCTCACGATCGAGAGCTGGATCTAAGAGCATCATCCGATAGGCACCGATGTGCTGGAAGCCCAGCGCCGCATACGCTCTCTGTGCTGGAATGTTCTCCTCTCCGGTGAACAGAACGGCCGTTGTCACACCCTCGGCACGCGCGTCGAGCAACGAGGCCGCCACGACGGCACGACCGTATCCCCGGCTGCGCATATCCGGCGGCGTCCACACACCACCCACCTGAACCGCCTCTTCAGTGGCGGTATTGAATGAGCTACACGCCACCGGTTCACCTTCGACCTCCAACACCCAGGTGTGCCTCTGCCTTATCAGGCGCCTCACGGTCGACCGAGTCCGCTCTCGCGACTCCCCTGTCTCTGATTCGCCCAACGTCTCCGCGCTGTAAGACACTCGCCACGCCACCAGGAACGCCAGATCGGAGCGTTGAGCCCGGCGGGCCACAGCCTCACCCGACGCCAATACGTCCGGCACAACTAGCTCATCCAGCGCCAGTGCATATAGTTTCTCCGTCTCGTCGAGCTGGATTCTGGACGCACCGATATCCAGCCCATTCTTGACCGCATCTACCTGCTCATCTGGGCCGATGAGACCACCGATCGGACGTCCGGAAACCTCGACCGCCTTCCTCCAGAGCTCATCCACATAGACAGGTGCTTGGAAGACAAGAGCATTATTCCAGTAGTGCGCCACCACACTGACAATCTTCCCTTCGGTAAACACAGCAGCGTACGTCCCCTGGTAAGGTTCACCCTTATCCTCCAGCCCCGCCGCTCGCATATTCCCGAGTAGGAACATCGACGACGCGATGCGAGGCAACAGGAAAGCTTCCAGGGCGCCCTCGTCGCCTGGTTGAAGTATCCTGATCCTCGGTTTCTCCACCATCATCCCACCTACGACACCCGGGTAAAGATGTGCACTATGCGTCCTCTATCCTCAATGATCCGCCCCAGCTCAAACCCCAGGCACGGCATGGCCGCCAGCGAGGCTTCGTTGAACGCTCCCACCCAGGCCTCGACTTCAAGTCCCTCGGGCAGCCTCCTGAAGGCCTCTTCGACCAGCTGGCGTGCCATACCCCGCCGCCGGAAGCCCGCCTTGACCAGAACCGATACGTGCACAGCCTTGGGATTCCGATATACGCCTACGTAGCCGACCATCTCGCCAGACTCCGTCTCCGCAACCCGGACCACCAGGACCTTGGGGCCGAACAGTTTGGACATAGCGCGCTCACGCGTGGAGATTCGTCCAATGGGAATCTCGCGTGCCCATTCCGACTCTTCTGCGAAGTCTTGGGAGAGTTGAATCAGGCCTTCAACGTGGCGGGCCTTGGGGGAGAGAATCTTCATTCGGCTTTGCCCTCAGCAGGAGATAGCGACTTGTCCCCTTCGACTAGACCTCTCAACCTCAGCACCTGACGACCGTCTCCGCCGCGTCCGTACGAGATGGGACCCTGAGGGACCTCGCTGTTCACCTCTAGGGAACCCTGGTCCATAGCTTCCCAGATTGTCTGAAAGGGCGCGGTGCCCGCCACCCACTTCTCCACGATAACGGTCCCGTGCCCTGGCAGAACGGTGAAGACCACCTGACGTGGGTCATTCGGATTCTGGAGCGCCTCGGAGCGGGAGAAGGCGTTCACGATCCCGCGAGCTTGAGCTCCCGTGGCACACGTCACCGGGAAATGATGATACGCCGCCGCCATCGGAACGTACTCCACGACCCGTGCATCATACGCGCTGATCCCGCGATGCCCATGGAGCTTCGAGCGTACCACCGGCACCTCAGCGGCGACCTGCCAGCCGCCGCCCAGCGTGATCTTAGGAAGAGGCTCATCCATCGCGATCATCTCCACCGCCTCGGAGGATGGTGGCGCGTTCGACCTCCCTTCGACGTGACGAACCAGAGCGCCGCTCCCGTCAGACTGCAAGCCGACGATCACCGCCAAGTCGTCTTCAGAGATGCTTCCCTTGTACACCGGACGAGCGCTGCCTGTGACTGTCGCGATCAGTGCGTCCAGGTTCGGATCCCAGGTCGAAAAGCATCCCTCGCTGTACTGACTCGAGACGGCACTTGCGACCGCCGGGACGTTAACCAGATCGGCGATCCGAACCATCTCGGTGAAGAAGTCGCGCAGGCCAAGCTGCCGACCCGCCTCGCACATCTCCTCGGGTGTGGTCAAACGCTCCCAGACAGCACGGGGGACTGGTTCGCCGATTGCCACGTGATCAGTTACTTCGTCCGTGCTCTCGGCCGTCACGATCCGCTTCACGACATCCTGGCCAAGATAATCAAGATCATTCGCCGGAATACGGGGGTGCGCCCCAACAAGATTGAAGAGGTAAGCTTCGTCCGGAGAGTCATCCCCCACCACCAGCAGCACGTCGATGCATTTGGCTTGACTCTGGACGACTCGCTCCAGCGCAAGGATAGGACCGCCGCGCCGCCCCTGCTCAAAAAGAACCTGATACGCGTCTTCTGCCAGGCCGGGAAATTCGTAGTCAGACGCGTCAGGCGGTGACTTCGGCAGGACCGATCGCAGATGGTCCAAGGCGCGCCTGAGCTCATCTCGCTCGACGTGCACCACCGTGTAGATTGTGGGCGCGTCCGTCAGATCAAATCGCCGTCGAGCGGTGAATAGCAGCGCTTCCCGCCAATTCAGAGGGTCACCGAATAGAGCCGTCGTCAGGATCACGTCGGTGCTCTCATCAGGCGTGGCCTGAACCCTATGTCCTTGCCGCCGGAAAGCTTCCAGCAGCCTCGCAACCGCCTCATCCAGCACTCGATTCCTGGGACCGGCCACAAAGCTGACGTTCAAAGCGCGCAACCACCTATGTACAGGCTTTTCAACGGGAAGTTTGTCGGCATCAACACTCATCATTCCCTATCTCCTCCTAAAGCACGACAGCGGCCTCGACGGCCGTCGACCTACCACACCGTGAATCAGCTCCGTCTACAGTCAGTCCAGGCGGGTAACCTGGACCGCTCCAGGGCATAAGCCCCTCTGACGCAAGAGCCCCCTATACACCTCTATCCTCTTTCCCAGCCTTCCAGGTGGAACAGGCGCACGATCCAATCACCCAGACGGGGCGAGAGGGCGTTGACCAGGTGAAGTGCCCGGCCTTGAAGTGGCATGATCACCTCCGGTTTCGGCTGTCGGACAGCCTCCACGATAGACCGGGCCACTGCCTCAGCCGGTATCTTGGCCGAGACTCGTGGGACCTCCAGGGTGTCTATCAATGGGGTGTCCACACGACCGGGGAAGACAGTGGTAACGTGCACCCCACTGTCGTGGAGTTCTTGGCGCAGCACCTCGCCATAGCCAGCCAGGGCGAATTTCGCAGCCACGTACGGGGCGTCCCGCGGCAGCCCTTTTTTCCCGTCCAGCGAGGAAACCAGCACAATGTGCCCATCACCTCGCGCTAACATGTGAGACTGAACAGCGAGCACGGCATAGAGGGCACCGTAGAAGTTGACCGCCATCGAGCGTTCCACTTCCTCCACGGTCAGCGTGCGAATGGGCGAGCGAACGTAAGCGCCGGCGTTCGCTACCAGAATGTCGATTCGCTCGTAGCGGGCCAGCGTCTCCGCAATCAAACGGTTCACCTGGGTCTTGTCGGTCACGTCCGTCGGGACAACCAGGGCCTCCCGCCCCTCCCTGCGGATCTCATCGGCCAGCTCAAAGAGCGCCGACTCCGTGCGGGCCCCCAGCGATACATGAGCGCCTTTCTCCGCCAGCGCCAGCGCCGTTGCACGTCCAATACCACTCGAGGCACCAGTGACCACCGCGACCTGGTCGAGCAAAGGGGCCCGACCATCGGCCCATCCACTCATTGACACGTCCCCCCTGCTGGTCCAGGTACTGCGAACACCCCAATGGCCCCAAATCCCGCGTGTGATGCCACCACGGCTCCCGCCTCCCGGATCAGAATTCTACCTCGAGGGAAATCAAATCTTTCCGCCAGTCGATCAGCCAAGTCCTCCGCTTCCTCTCTGTTCCGAGTGTGCGCCACGGCCAGATGCTCCAGCGGGCCCAATTCCTCGACCATTTCCACCACGCGATTCAGGGCACGCCGGAAAGACCGTGCCACGCCGAACAACTGCAGACGTCCCTCTTCGAAGCCCACGATCGGCTTTATGTTCAGAACCCGCGTCATACGATCGACAATCGCAATGAAGCCATCGGCGCGACCACCACTTCGTACGTACTCCAACGTGTCCAGCACAACCACCGTTCGGATCCGGGACCGGAAGTCTTCCAACAAAGCCACAATATCCTCGATCGAGCGGCCCGCTTCTGCTGCCTTTGCCGCAGCCATCGCCTGAAGGCCCACACCCAGGGAAAGCGAGTGGGAATCGAAGACCTGCACCGTTTCACCAAATCGCTCAGCCGCCAGTTGCGCTGTCTCGGCTGTCCCGCTGTGCTTCCCCGTCAACGTGATACAGAGGACCTTCTTCCCCTGCTCCACCAGGCCCCTGAAGATCTCCTCAAATGTTCCGGGAGATGGTCGCGAGGTCTGCGGCGCAGGCCCTTCCACAGCCCTCTCCCAGAAGGCCTGCGGCGGGAGTTCGCCGTCAGAATAGCTCTCGGTGCCAAAATGAACGACGAGCGGTACAACGACGATCTTGAGACGATTCAGCAGCTCACGGGGGAGATCACAACTGCTGTCTGTCACGATACGGATCACGCTATTATGCTGAACTCTATTCATCTCTCTCCTTACCAGATTGATCTACAAGCGATTGTACTATGCTCCAGGGGTAAGAGCAACCAGATACCTTCCGAAAGGCCTTCCATCGCCACACCATCACGCATCAAATTGGAGTAGAGGGTGGATATGATATAATTGGCAGTAGGAGGTAATCATAATGGTGGAGCCAACCCTGAACATCGGCATCGAAGAAGAATACCAGATCATCGATCCGGAGACTCGAGAGCTCCGTTCGTACGTGCAGCAGTTCCTGGAGCAGGGCAGAGCGATTCTTCCGGATCAGATTCGGCCCGAGTTCCTGCAATCTCAAGTTGAAGCCGGGACTCAGGTCTGCCGGGATGTCGACGAAGCCCGCAAAGAACTGATCCGTATTCGCCGTTCTATCCTGCAGCTGGCGGAGGACGCCGGCTCGTGGGTGGCCGCAGCAGGCACGCATCCCTTCTCCTCCTGGGTCAAGCAACGTGTCTCACCCTTTGGCCGTTACCCGGAGCTGGTCCGCTTCCTACAGGATGTCGGACGTCAGCTGCTTATCTTTGGAATGCACGTCCATATCGGGATTGAGGACGACGAGTTGCTGATCGACGTCATGAATCAACTTCGCTATTTCCTCCCGCACGTGCTGGCGCTCTCAGCGAGCTCCCCCTTCTGGCACGCTCGGAACACAGGGTTGAGATCATATCGCAGTGTCGTCTTCGAGAATTTGCCGCGAACCGGAATCCCACGACAGTTCGAGTCCTACGCCAGCTACCGCAGCTACGTCGACACCTTGATGACAACCGGCAGCATCGCCGAACCGACGCACATCTGGTGGGACGTTCGTCCCAGCGAGAAGTTCCCTACGCTGGAGATTCGCATCCCAGACATGTGTACCCGCGTCGAGGAGACGCTCTGCATCGTCGCTCTGATACAGGCGATCACGGCCAAGTTAGTGCAGCTACGGCAGGCCAATCAGTCATGGCGACTCTATCCCAAGGCTCTCATCGACGAAAACAAGTGGAGAGCGCTACGCTACGGCGTCGAGGGTAAGCTCATCGATTTTGGCAAGAAGAAAGAGATCCCGTTCCCTGAGCTCATTGGTGAGATCCTCGCTTGGGTCGACGACGTATTGGATAATCTGAAGAGCCGGAACGAGGTCGAATATGTCTATACGATCCTCAAGAATGGCACCAGCGCGGACCGTCAGCTGGAGGTCTACCGCCAGACGGATGATCTCCGCGCAGTAGTCGATCACGTCGTCGAGGAGACGCAAGAAAGCATTACCTGAGATCATCACTTTGCTTGGTGTAATTGACACTTGCCACCCCGTGTGCTAAGATGGACGTCCGTATCCGCTCGAGACTCGGGAGCCCGGCCAAAGGCAACCGACCCTACAGGAGCGGCTCTAAGACTGTCACGCCTTTGAAGGAGAAGGTCCAATGACCAGTTTCAAGCTATTCAGCGTTCAAGGCATCGATATCAAAGTGCATATCACGTTTCCTCTGATCCTCGTCTGGGCCGCGTTCCAGTTCGGGTTTCTGGGCCAGCCGGGGTTCTCGCTTAATGGCGCCGCATTCGGTGTGGTCGTTACCCTGCTGCTCTTTGTTTGCGTCGTCATTCATGAGCTCTCGCACAGTTTGACCTCGACCTGGATGGGTTACCCGGTGAAGGACATCGTCCTGCTGCCGCTGGGCGGTGTCTCTCAGATTGAAGAGATGCCTGAAGGGGCAGGCGAAGAGCTGCTCATGGCGGTTGCCGGTCCGTTGAGCAACGTCGTGATAGCCTTCTTGTTGGGCTTGCTCAGCCTCTTCACCCCCACGAGTCTCCTTTCTGGCCTGCGCAAAATCGCCGCAGACCCTATGTCTTTGGGCTGGGAGGATACCCTCCCCTATCTTGTACTCACCAACTTGGCCCTTGCCGCGTTTAACCTCATTCCCGCGTTTCCGATGGACGGAGGACGGGTCCTCCGATCCCTGCTGGCGACGGTCATGCCCCAGACACAGGCAACCGACGTCGCCGTTCGGATCGGACAGGGGTTTGCGTGGCTCCTGGGCTTGGGCGGCTTGCTGACGGGCAACCTGGTCTGGATCCTGATCGCCATCTTCGTCTATGCCGGCGCAGCCCAGGAGGGTCGTATGACCCGGATTCGGGGCATCCTTGAAGGAATGAAGGTCCGTCAGGCTTTTTCCCGCAACGTGCAGACTGTCTCTCCTACCGATCCGGTCAGCCGCGCGGCCGACCTCACGCTTGAGAGCTTCCAGGCCGACTTCCCCGTCTGCAACGAAGGCCGGATTGTGGGGATCCTATCCCACACCGACATCATTCGCGCGCTCCAGCAGCGCGAGCCGGACACGCCAGTGCGGGAGGTGATGAAGACAGACTTTCCCACCCTCCGCTTGGATGATGGGCTCTTCGAGGTACATCAGCATATGCAACAGTCAGGCCTCGATGCACTTCCCGTGATCGAGGATGATCAGTTCGCCGGACTGCTCACGAGCAGAGACGTGAACGAGGCCTACCAGTTGCTCTCAATCAACCGGGAACTCCGGAAGCAACTCCAAAACGTCTAGTACCCGCTTGTGATCTCCGTCGCTGAAGCACGGCGTCTGTACGACGGCGAGGACGCCGTGCACGACTTCGACCACGTTCTCCGCGCGCTAAAGCTCGCCGAACGCATTGCGCAAGCTGAGAATGCTAATCTACGCGTTCTGCGAGCAGCTGTGCTGCTCCACGACGTTGATCGCCGTCATGCGGAGGCAGCTGGGATCGATCATGCGGTAGTGGCAGCCAGAAGAGCTCGGGAGATTCTCGCTGGTCATCCCGCGCCAAGCATCGAGAGGGTAGCCCAGGCCATCGCGGCCCATCGTTTCCGTACCGACCCGAAACCATCCACGCTTGAAGCCCAGATACTCTACGATGCTGATAAGCTCGATGCTATCGGCGCCATCGGCGTGGCACGAGCTTTCGCCTACGGTGGTGCTCACAGCCAGCGTCTTTGGGCTCCTATCGAATCCGTCGACCTCGAACGCTGGCGGGCAGAGGGAGATGATACGGACGTCCACACCCCCGTCCACGAGTTCGTTGTCAAGCTCTCTCGCATCAAGGACCGTCTCTACACCACAGCGGGCCGCGCCATCGCTGCGGAGCGTCACGACTATATGGTCGCCTTCTTCGAGCGCCTGGCGCAGGAGGTAAAGGGAGCTGTCTAGGTGAAACGTGATAGGGGATGGTATGTCAGGCAGGCAAAGCGAATGGGGGCGGGGCTGATCGCCATCCTGCTCTTTGTCTTTGCCCTCGAGATGATGAAATCGGGAGCTAAGGGCCTCACACCCGTGCTCAGAGGGCATCTTGACATCGAGCATGCCGCTGATTGCCTCGGGCTCGGCTGGCTGATGGCTTACGTCGTGCTCAGCGGTTCTCCTGCGGCCGCCATAGCGATGGCCCTCTTGAGCGCTGAAACCCTCACACAGATCCAGGCCTTTGCCATGGTGAGCGGGTCCCGCCTGGGCGCTTCCTCCATCGTCCTCCTCTTGGGGTTCATCTACACGCTCCGTGGGCATGAACCCTGGACAGTCCTGTCGACCGGGGTGCTCTCCCTCCTTCTCACCGCCTCAGTCCAATTCCCCGGGTTGCTTGTGGGTGTCTTCATGTTGAAGCAGGGCTGGCTCGACGCCATCTATTGGCCATGGCTGACTCACTTCTCAACCGGGATCAACGCAGTCATCAATCCAATTATGGGACCGATCACCCAGTTCTTCCCGCAGTGGGCCTTGTTCGTCCTCGGAGGGGCGGTGATCACGTTGAGCTTCCAGCTCTTCGATAAGGCACTTCCAGAGTTCCGCTTCAAGAGAGCCGGCTTGAACCGACCGTCGCGACTCATCTATAGACCCGAGATTATGTTTTTCATGGGGCTGCTGGTCACCCTATTGACCCTGTCGGTTTCCGTTTCGATCGGCATCCTGGTTCCTCTTTCCGCCCGTGGCTACGTGCGACGAGAGAACATCATGCCGTACATCCTCGGGGCAAACATCTCGACCATGATCGATACCTTGGCCGCAGCTCTCATCCTCGGCGCGCCACAGGCCGTGATCGTCGTGCTAGCCCATATGATGAGCGCTGTCATCGTGTCGCTGCCGATCGTGTTGTTGGCATACGAGCCGTACACACGCCTCATGTCGGGCGCCCTGGAATGGACATTGAGAAAGCGGAGGAACTTCGCGATCTTCCTGGGCATTTTCCTCTTGGTACCCATCGTACTTATTCTATCGTGACACCTGGCCTACTGCGGACCAGGAGAGAAGAGGTGAACGTGAGTATGCGTATGCTCCTTTACAGCGATGGTTCCCAACTCGGCAGCCAAGCCTTGCGCCTGGGGATACGCATCGCAAGCGCAATGGCGAACACGGTTGATATCGTGGCTATAAGCAGATCCACCGATCAAGAGGGGGAAGTAGTCGAACAAGCTGCGGTAGCGGCCGAGAAGCTGCGGGTTGCCGGTGTGTCTGTCACCGTCTATCCGCGCTCTGGGACCATGCTTGACGAGTTGCTAAACCAGGCTGAGGCGGTGGATTATGACCTGATCGTCGTCGGCAGCAGAGGGCGAAGAGGGATCAGGCGACTGATCGCCGGCTCCAGAGCGTGTAGTATCCTCAAGGGCACGACGACATCCGTTCTCGTGGTCAAAGGCAAGGAGCGTGAGAACATTGACCACATACTCGTAGGTTCTGCCGCCGGGCCTGAGAGCGAGGAGACAGTCCGTTTTGCAGCTCGCTTGGCCCGTGCGCTGGACGCCTCCGTCGCCCTCCTGCATGTGATGTCACAGGTCGCACTGGAGGAACATGCCAAAGCCGCTGATTTGGAGGCAGAGGCTGAAGAACTGATGGAGCGTGACGCTCGAGAGGGTGTACACCTCGAAAACATGCTGAAGATTCTTCACCAAGAAGGTGTGGAGGCAAAGGCCCTGGTACGCCATGGTCTGATCGTCGAGGAGATCGTGGACGAGGCCAGGAATGGCCATTTCGACATCCTCGCCATCGGGGCCCACACGGTACCAGGAGTCGAAGGACTGCTGTCAAGTGACCTATCGGAGCGAATCATGCTCTCTGCCGAGCGTCCGATCTTGATCGTTCACCAAGGCCGTGAGACATGAACGGAGTTCCTGATCCGGACACCGTCAGAGCTGTTTGACATCGGCGCCACCTCCCTATAGAATAGCCTCGATCGTGCTATACGAAGCTAGTTAAGGGGGATCAAATGGCGGAAAGACAGACTTCCAGTAATACAGACCCATCCACAACGTTGACTGCCCAATCCTCATTGCGAGCGGCCAAGAGCGCCTTCGAGGTCCACATGCACCACGAGGGCTTCACGGAGAACACGATCAAGGCCTTCCAATCTGATTTGAACATCCTTATAGACTTCGTCGGCGCCTGGACCGCCATCGGTGACATCTCTACCCGGGATCTCACCCGCTTCACTGAGTGGCTGGTGGAGGATCGAGACGCCCCCTGCAGCCCTAAGTCCCTGGCTCGACGCATCACGACGCTCAAGGTCTTTTTCGGCTGGCTCGCCGATGACGAGATACTGCCCCGAGATCCTGCGGCACCCGTTGTCCACAAACCGGTGCGGACTCCCCTGCCCGACATTCTCACGGACGACCAGCTAGATCGTGTCCTGCAGGTAACCGAGGCCCTCCGTCACGCCGAGGACTCCGATGCGCGCCCCCACCTGCTCGTGACACTTCTGCTTCACACGGGCATTAAGAAGGGCGAGTGTATGAGCATCACGATGAACCACATTGACCTCGACAATCCCGCGCAGCCGATCCTATGGATCCGCTATGCCAATCCTCAGCGGAGACACAAAGAGCGGAAGCTGCGCCTGCCGGCCTGGTGGGCCACAGTCCTGGCCGAGTATCGGGCCCAATACAAGATCGAAGAGACGCTTTTCCCGTGCACAGCTCGCAACCTCGAATACGTGCTATCCAACGTCGCCGAAGAGGCTATGCTCGACCAGGGCATCTCCTTCGAGATGCTCCGCTGGACCTGCGCCGTTCGCGACTACAAGGCGGGGATGAAGCCAAAGAAACTGCGTCAGAAACTCGGGCTCTCCAAGGTCACCTGGCGTCAGACGAGTCAGAAGATCGCCAAGCTGGCTGGCCCCGCGCTCTAACTCACTAGATAGTTCGCCCGTCGGCGGTCGATGGGCCTGCCTCCACGCGCCACTGCGTCGCCGCCTGCGCAACACAAAAGCCCTATCTTGCGTCCCGTCTACGTCCTGTCGCGCCCTCTGGCAACTCCGAGTCCAAGGCCTGCAACAACCCCTGTCAAGATTCCCTGATTCTGGGTCCTCCCCGACTAACTCTAATCCTACTGACAGTCTATCCCTCCGCACTTCGTTAACCTCGCTCTCCCTCGTAGTACGAACCTCCTATGTAAAGCCCTACCACTTTATGCTATATTATTGTCGTTCGAATTAGCACGTGCCATTCGATGTCAGGGGAGTCTAATATGTCAGCCACGCCCGTAGATTCACCAGCGCATCCTTTCCTCACACCAAAAGAGGTCTCGAACTTGCTCCAGGTCTCGGTATATACGGTTCGCCGCTGGATCAAGGAAGGAGAATTACCCGCGTATAAGGTCGGGCGTCTATGGCGCATCGACAAGGTTGACTTGGATGAATGGCTCAGCCAGCAGCGCCTGACCGACGTCAGCTGAAAACAAGTCAACAGCACCCGGCGCCAAGCAGCCCGCTGCTGTATACAGGAGGCAAGACCGGGCGGGAACGACCAACACGTATCTCTCATAATACCCCATGTCAATTGCTGATCAAGCCATCGAAGGGGATGTCGAAACGACGTCTCTGCACGTCGAAATCCTCTATTCCGTCATCAATCTGGGAAGCACGACGCTGTGGTCCGTCCTTAGCGGCTGGCTGCTCTACTTCTACCTTCCACCGGAGGGAGAAGGAGTACCGTTGGTCCCAGCTGCTCTCTATGGTGCCACAATGTTCGCCGTCCGCGCCTTGAACGCCCTCATCACGCCGCCTGTCGGCCATCTGTCGGATCACACCCAAAGTCCTTGGGGAAGGCGTCTACCCTTCATCTTTGCCTCGGGGCTCCCACTGGTAATCTTCTTCACCTTACTCTGGACCCCTCCGATTCAGGGTGAATCCACCTGGAATCTACTCTATCTGGCGATTGTCTTCCTTTTGTACAACATTGCTTATGTCTTCAATCAGGTTCCCTACATGGCCTTGCTCCCCGAGCTAGCGCTCACCGATCGACACCGGGTCCGTCTCTCGGCCTGGTCCTCAGCGACTTTCGTGCTCGGCATGGTCATTGGAGGAGCAGCTGGCCTGCTTATTGAGCGGATAGGATACAGGTCGGCCGCCCTAATCTACGCCGGCATAACGTTACCCCTCCTCTACCTTCCGCTCTTGGTGCTGCGAGAGCGACCCGGTCGCCAGATCGGCGAGCGAGAACGCCTGACCCTCAAAGATGCAGTGGCGGCGATGGCCCGCAACCAGGCTTTTCTGATAATGACCGCCACCGGCATCCTGTATTGGAGCGTCACGACGTTTGTCCAGGCAATCGTTCCCTTCATTGTCACCGAGATTTGCCAACTCTCCAAGGGCGACACGCTCTACTTCTATTTTCCGGCTATGGCAGCATCCCTCGTGTGTTATCCCGTGGTCACCTGGGCGTCCGAAAGGCTGGATAAGAGCACTGTCTTCTCGGCGTCCCTCCTCACATCTGGTCTCGTTCTCCCGGGATTGCTCTTCATCGGTGACTGGCTCCCTCTTCCGCTGAAAGCGCAGGGCATCATCTGGATCACGCTCCAGGCCGTCGCTATGTCCGGGGTAACGATGCTCCCACCCGCCTTTGGCGCGGAGATCACCGACCACGACGAGGAGTTGACTGGTCAGCGACGGGAGGGCATGTATTACGCGACCTGGGGACTGCTGGATCAAGCCATCAATGGCGTAGCATCGGCTGTTCTCCCACTTATTCTCCTCCTCGGCCGCAGCCGCTCGGCCCCCCGAGGGCCTCTCGGCGTGCGAATGGTTGGTCTGTTTAGCGGTGCTATGATGATTGCAGCTTTCGCCATTTTTCTGAAGTACCCGTTTCGACACAGTTCACCTGCGGAGGGATAGAAACGTGGAATCGCGAGTGGAAAGAATAGTCGAGCTCGAATGGGCAAACTATGCTGCTACCCTTCCCTCCGCCCGGATCACGCCTGGTCTGGATGTGGTGCTGCGAGAGGACATGATTCTGACCAGCAGCACACTGTTGCCAGCTCCGGATACAAACCATGCCTGTTTACTGCGAGCCACTACCAACACCGCGGATGAGTTGATCGCGGAGCTGACAGGTTACTTCCAATCGAGAGATTTGCCCGTCGCGGTCTACGTCTCACCAGCCTGTATACCTCGCGATCTCTACACCACACTCCTGGACAGAGGGTTTCGCAAGCTGGCGGAGGAAGAAGCGTGGCTGGTACTGGAAAACCTGCCCGAGTTCAACATCCCCCCTCTGCTCCCAGGAGCCCCAGTAAAACATGTTTCCGAGAATGAGGTAATGCCATTCGCCGAGGTCTTCACCACAGCTTTTGATCTACCCTCCAACTTCGCGCCTGCCATGGCCCAGCTTCTGAAGCCATCTGTAGCGCTGCCGAATGTGGATCATTACCTGGCTGTGAGTGGCGGTCAACCCATAGGAACGTGTTCTCTGCTACGCTACGAGACTTTCGGGGTGCTCGGAAGCGCCGGTGTCGTGCCGGACCAGCGGCGAGGTGGGGCCGCCACCAATCTCGTGATCCAGGCCCTCCGCGATGCCCGAGAGCAAGGTCTCGAGACCATTGTGCTCCAGACGACTGCTGGCACGTCGCTCGAGCGACTCCTGCGCATCAGCGGATTTGCAGAGGCATTCACTAGATCGTGTTACCTTTTGTCCGATGACTCCTCTGGTCAAGATTGACGATCTGAGAAAAACATATCGGACCGGTGCCGTAGCCTATGAGGCGTTAAAGGGCGTCTCGATCGACATCGCCGCCGGGGAGTTCGTAACAGTGATGGGACACTCGGGCAGCGGGAAATCCACCCTATTGCACTTGATAGGCGGGTTGGATCATCCGACATCCGGATCGGTAAAGGTCGGGGATCACACACTTCAAACAATGAGCGAGACAGCATTGGCTAAGTTCAGGAGAGGAAACATCGGCTTTGTATTTCAGTTCTTCAATCTGATCGACAACCTCACCATCCGAGCCAATGTTGAGTTACCGGCCCTGTTGTCCAACGGTCGCAGCGGATCCGCGCTTCGGGAACGGTCCGACGAGTTGCTCCAGGACCTGGGAATTGTCGACCAGGCCGAGAAGCATCCCTGGCAACTCTCCGGGGGCCAGCAGCAGCGAGTCGCCATCGCCAGAGCGCTCATCAACCAGCCTACCCTGTTGCTCGTGGATGAACCGACGGGCAATCTGGACAGCGCCAGCAGTGAGACTGTTCTGGAGATTCTCGACACGTGCCACAGCGAGGGACAAACTATCTTGATGGTCACCCACGATCCTCGTGCTGCTGCCCGGGGGCAGCGTGTTCTCTTCCTGCACGACGGACAGATCGTGGACCGAACGGCGGGCGGCAGTGCCGGGCGCATCGGCCAGCGTCTTGCGGAGATGGGGTGACCATGCGCGCAATCCTGAAGAAAGCCCGGGCCGACATCCTGAGCCGGCCGATGATCTCTCTACTCATCGTCATCACTGTCGCCATATCTGCAACCCTACTAACTTTGGCGCTGGCCACCTTGATGAACCTCAATGCCCCGTATGACCAGGTCTTTCAGGAGCTCAATGCCGCTCACGTCTGGATCTACTTAGACCGCGAGCGAGTTGGGCGTCGCGACGTTGAACGTATTAGGAGTCTGCCCGGGGTCGAACAAGGCACCGATTTGCGTTACTATGTGACGACCAGAGCAGACCTGCGGGGTAATCGGGTGCCCGTCAGCTTGCGGGCTATCCCCCTCGAGACGCCCCAGGTAAACCGATTGTTGCTTGAGGAAGGGCGGCATCTGGCACCCCGCCAGGTCGAGCTGCTCGCCAGCACAAACCTGGACGACCTTTACAAGCTCTCCACCGGCGAAACCATCGGCCTCACGCGCGCCGATGGGAAGAAGGTCGATCTCCCGGTCATCGGGTTAGCCTACAATCCGATGTGGGATACCTATCGCAACGATCAGCCACCGTACATCTACGTCAGTGAGGAGACGCTTAGACAGCTTCATCCGGATGAATCGACCTGGGCATGGTCGATGGGCTTGCGTCTCAACAACCCTCAGAGTGTAGAAAAGATGGTAACGCGCATTGAAACAGCACTGCACGGGGACGTTGTTGAAAGCTACACCGATTGGCGCGACGTGAAACGAGCGGCGGTATTCGGAGCGCGTGTGAACTTCATCTTCCTGAGTGCCTTCTCGTTCTTCGCCATCTTGGCCACGGTGCTCGTCATCGCCAGCAGCATTGGGTCGATTGTTCTATCCCAATTCAAGCAAATCGGAATTCTCAAGACCCTCGGCTTCACGAAGAATCAGATTCTGTGGCTTTACTTGGGAGAGTACCTGATTCTTAGCCTGATCGCCACACCAATCGGGCTGCTGCTTGGCATCGCATTATCACCCTTGCCTCTGAAGAGCGTAGCCGCCTCCTTGAATACCACCTTCCAGCCACCTCTCACCGTTCCGCTCACGGCTTCGGTCCTGAGTGCCGTCCCCGCCGTCGTCGTTGGGTCCACACTTAGCGCCGCGTATCGGGGCGCACGTGCCAACATCATAAAATCCATGGCCGTCGGAGCCGAGGCCCCTCGGAAGAAATCTTCTTGGGGCATCCGTCTGGCTACTCGCCTGGGCCTACCGATTGTACTCGTCCTGGGGCTGAACGATCTGTTTGCCAAACCGTTCAGGTCGCTTATGACGGGATTCAACCTGGTTCTGGGCGTCGTAGGCATCGTCTTCGGGCTGACGCTCAACGACACGCTGGGCACTTACAAAGCGAACCCCGCTCTCATGGGTATCGTCCAGGACGCAATGGTCACCCGGCGCAGAACCAGCGACAGAAAGACGCGCCATCTCCTCCGTGAAGCACCGGGGGTCGCTTCCTTCTACAGCGAGGTGCTTCTCGACGCGGAATCACCCCGAGGACGTTCGTTTCAAGTGAGAGCCATAGAGGGTGACTTGGGCGCCTTCCCTTTCCAGATCCAGGAGGGGCGGTTCCTTCAAGCGAACACACATGAGGCTGTGGCTGGTCGCGGGCTCATGAGCTGGTTGAAGCTGGAGGTAGGGGACGAGTTAACCATCACCTTCGACGAAAACCCGAACAGACCGACCACGTGGCGGATCGTCGGACAGTACGGGGAGCCCACGAACAGCGGAGAAATGATGATGGTCAGTCTACCCACCGCAAGTCGATGGGTCAGGGGAATCGAGCCCGATACCTACTTCTTGAAATTGGCACGGGACTCAAGAACGACGTACTTGAAGGAATACCTGAAACAAAACTCAGACGAAGATCTGAATGTCATGTTCACCAAACAGGCAATCCCGGACGATGTCTTATCTCTGCAGCTGGCCATCTTCGCTCTGGCTGCCATTCTCATCGGTATTGCCCTGATCAACGTTTTCAATACCTCCTTGCTTGCCATGCAGGAGAAGACGAGGGATATCGGAATCCTCAAGACGTTGGGGATGACGCCGGCTCAGGTTATAGCTATGGTGAACGCCTCGGCCGGGCTCCTCGGGTTGATCGCAGCGCTGATGGGGATCCCCCTTGGGTTTGCACTTACCAAGCGTCTTCTAGGGACCCTTTCAGAAACCTATGGATTTGGAGAGGTACACGTGGCGCTCAACCTCCTCTACGTCGGGCTGCTTATCCCGTTAATGGTCTTGGTCAGTATGGCTGGAAGTATACTGCCAGGACGAAGAGCGGCCGAGCTGTCTATTGTAAGAGTACTGCGCAATGAGTAGTCAAACGTGCCGAGAGAAGCCAAGGACGGAGTACAATGAAGTTCTTTGACAGCGTCTTCTGGGAGTTCGTACAGAATGTTCCGGTGATCGTGCTCTTCATCATTGCCGTTTGGCTTTGGGCGCGCACGCGGAAATCATACGCCGTCGCCTGTGCACTTTGCGGGGCTGTCGTCGGCTCGCTCCTTACTCGCTTCA
>Ga0207797_1001005_pt1 | contig 20968 bp, 21 predicted proteins | sample PRCRCaboRojoPR_6_FD_187275 | JGI IMG/M metagenome (GOLD analysis project Ga0207797, IMG submission 187275) | Marine sediment microbial community from Cabo Rojo, Puerto Rico - PR CR 10% Liquid 1 (SPAdes) | ecosystem: Environmental > Aquatic > Marine > Coastal > Sediment | place: Cabo Rojo, Puerto...
CACCCCCCCTACCCCCCTTTCGTCTCGCTTTTTCGACGGCTCAGTAGTACAGCTGTGCCCCCGACAGCGCCGCGAACAGCGCCAGCACGACCCCCGCCAGCGCCGCCGACAGCGTCGGCGTCACCACGCCGGCGACGAGCAGCCCGGCCAGGGTGGCGCCACCCCCGACCGCCAGCGCCAGGTAGTACACCGGCCAGCGGGGGGTGTCGTCCGTGCCGACGTCGAGATACGGGTCCAGCAGCCCCGCGTTCGGCCCCAGGGCCACCTCGCCGGCGTCCTTGTCGAACTCGATCATCTCCAGCTCGTCCATCTTCGGCAGGTGACACTGGTAGAGCCCGACGTACGCCCGCTTGCGTTCGCGGGCGCTGAGCTCCGTCGGCGTCGTGTCGTTCTCCGCGGCCGCGACGTGTTCGGTGACACGATCCAACTGGACCGGCCCGTCGGCCTCGTGGAGCAGGTCGAGCACGCGACGGCGGCGCTCGTTTTTCAGCACCTCGAACACGCTGTCGAGGCCGATACCGTCTCGCTGTCGTTCGCCCGCGGCTGACGGGGCGTCCGGGCGCCTTTCGGCGGGGGTGGTGCTGGAACTCATGTGGCGGTGGTTGCTGGTTGGCTACCGGTACCTCCCGATTGGTAGAACTTTCGGCCGACGTGCTAACGGTGCCCACACGGCGGTGGCAGATGGCTGTTGCGGTGCGCACAGGGGGTTAATCACCGCCTAACGCCGTTAACACGGGTGTAAACGGCCATAAGACGGATATACCAGTCCTGCCTCACGTCTCTCGTCCGCAATGACCCCGCGCCACGACCGGGGTGAGCTCCCCCGGCGAGCCAGACTCCCCGAGGAGCCCCTGGAGGTGACCGGCTCGCCGGCGACCCCGACGAGCGCGCTCGTCCTCGAGGCGATCGGCGAGGCGACGGGCCTGGACCCCACCCGCCGGCCGATCCCCCTCGCCGAGTACGTCGACCCGGACGCGCTGGACGCGCTGTTCGACGGCACGGACGCGCGGCTGGTGTTCGGGATGTGGGGGATGGAGGTGGTCGTCCACGGCGACGGCCGGGTGGTCGTCACCCCGCCGGAGTGACCGGAACGGTTTACGGCCCGAGCCCGTAGGGGACGTGTGTCACAGCCGACGGACGCCCGGAGCCGGAGGAGCGGCTGATGTGGCCCTGGGAGCACGCGGCGCTGGGGTACCTGCTGGTGTCGCTTGCCACGAGGGCGACCCGCGGCCGGCCGCCCGACGAGGCGGCAGTGGTGGCGGTACTCGTGGGGACACAGCTCCCGGACCTGGTCGACAAGCCGCTGTCCTGGGGGCTGGGCGTCTTCCCGACCGGCCACGGCGTCGGCCACTCAGTGTTCGCGGGCGTGGCAGTCGGCGCCCTGGCCTGGCGGGCCCGCCGCCACCGCGAGCCGGTGCTGGCGCTGGCGCTCGGCTACTGGTCGCATCTCGCCGGCGACGCGCTCGACCCGCTGCGCGACGGCGGCGGAATCGCCGTCGAGCGGCTGCTGTGGCCGGTCGTCCGCGCGGAGCCGTACGCCCGGGACTACGGGCTCGCGCGCGGGCTTGTCTACCTCCGGGAGTTCGCCGGCGGGCTGTCGGCCGGGGACCCCGCCGTGGTGGTGTCGCTGGCGGCGCCGGCGGCCGGGCTGGCGCTGTGGCTGGTCGACGGCGCGCCCGGGCTCGGGGCGGTCCGGCGGCTCACCCGTGCCGGCCGAAGACGGCTCCTACCCCCCGGGGGTCGCCGGTAACGCGTCTATTACTAACCGGGGCCGTTCCCCGCCCCCTGTGGATGAGCGAACCGGCCCGACGGACGCCCGACAGGGTGGAGTTCACGCGCGACTGGTACCGGGGGTTCCTCGAGCGGCTCTCCGAGCGCTACCAGCTCCGGCCGTTCGGCACGCCCGTCCCGCCCGGGACGGCGCTGTTGCGCCACGACGTCGACCTCTCCGTGCCGGCGGCCGTCGAGATGGCCCGCCTCGAGGCCGACCTCGGCGTCAACAGCAGCTACTTCCTGCTGGCGGGGTCGCCGCTGTACAACCTGCTGGCCCCGGACACCCGCGAACAGGTCCGCGAGATAGAGGCGCTCGGCCACGACGTCGGCCTCCACTTCAGCACCCACAGCTACTGGCCGGCCGGCCACCGCCCGAGCGACCGCGCGCTGGCCGCCCGGGTGCGCGCCGAGCAGGAGGCGCTCGACGCCGTCGCCCGGGACCCGGTGGACGCCGTCTCCTTCCACGTCCCGCCGGAGTGGGTGCTCGGCGCGTCGCTCGACGGCGTCGCGAGCACGTACGCGCCGGCGGTCTTCTCGGAGATCGGCTACCTGGCGGACTCGGGCCAGCGCTGGCGCGAGCAGTCCCCGCTGGAGGGCGAGCACTCCGAGCGGCTCCAGGTGCTGACCCACCCGGGGCTGTACGGCGAGGAGGACGCCCCCTTCGGCGCCCGCGTGCTCGGGGCGGTCGACGCCGCGGCCGACCGGGCCCGCGAGCGCACCCGCCGGGAGTTCCTCGGGGAGGGGCCGGGACGATGACGGCGCCCGGAGGTGGTCGGGATGTATAGGGGGATGACCGTCGGCGTCGTCGTCCCGGCGTACAACGAGGAGGGGAAGGTCGGTGGCGTGATCGAGGAGCTGCCGGGGTTCGTCGACCGGGCGTACGTGGTCGACGACGGCTCGACGGACGGCACCTGGGCGGAGATCCGGACGGCCGCCGAGCGGCGCAACGCCGACCACGACGGGGAGTTCGAGGAGCTGGTGGTGCCGATCGCCCACGACCGCAACCGCGGTGTCGGCGGCGCGATTAAGACCGGCTACCTGCGGGCCCGCGAGGAGGGGATCGACGCGACGGCGGTGCTGGGCGGGGACGCCCAGATGGACCCGACCGTGCTGCGGGCGTACCTCGACCCCATCGCGGACGGGGAGGCCGGCTACGCCAAGGGCAACCGGTTCACGCGGCCGGCCGACTGGGCCGCGATGCCGCGGTTCCGGTTCGTCGGCAACGTGGTGCTGTCGTATCTGACGAAGATCGCCAGCGGCTACTGGGGGCTGATGGACTCCCAGAACGGCTACACCGCCATCTCGCTGGCGGCCCTGGAGACCACGGACATCGAGGGGATGTACGAGTACTACGGCTACTGCAACGACCTGCTGGTGCGGCTCAACGAGGCGGGGGTCCGGGTGGCGGACGTCCCGCGGTCGGCGGAGTACGCCTACACGGACGGCTGGTCGAGCCACATCGACCTCGGGGAGTACGTCCCCCGGGTGTCGGGGATGCTGCTGCGCGGGTTCGCCCGCCGGGTCGGCCGGAACTACCTGATCACCGACTACCACCCCGCCGGTCTGTTGTACACCGCCGGGACGGCGCTGTCCGGCGTCACCGCGCTCGGCACGCTGGGCTCGCTGGCCCGGCGCGACCGCGAGGGGTCGCTGGCGACGTGGCTGCTCGGGCTGGCGGTCGGCGTGGCGGTGTTCCTGTACGCCACCCTCCTCGACCAGGCGGCCAACGAGCACCTGGAGGTGCGGGTGCCCCGCGAGGGGGAGGAGCACCCTGCCGAGACAACGGAGCCCGAGCCCGAGCCGGCGGGCGACGGCGAGACCCGGGCCGTGGAGGGCCAGCGATGAGCGACACCCCCGACCCGGTGACGGTGCTGATGACCGGCGCCGGCGCGCCGGGCGCCTCCGGCGTCGCCCGGAGCCTCTACACCAACGGCGAGCGGCCGGTCCGGGTCGTCGGCGTCGACATGGACCCCGACGCCTACGGCTTCTCGCTGGTCGACACCGGCTACACGGTGCCCGGCGGCGACGAGGCGGGGTACGTCGAGCGGATGCTGGAGGTGGCGGCCGAGGAGGCCGTGGACGTCGTGCTCCCGTTGACGACGGCGGAGCTGTCGCCGCTCGCCGGGGCCCGCGACCGGTTCGACGCCACGGTGGCCGTGTCGGCGCCGGACGCGCTCGCGACGGCCAACGACAAGGGGGCGCTGTACTCCATGCTCGCCGACGAGGGGTTCGACTGCGCGCCCGCCTTCCGGCGGGTCGACACGGAGAGCGGTCTCGTCGCGGCCTGCGAGGCGCTTGGCTACCCGGACCGGCCGGTGTGTTTCAAACGGCCGGTCGCCAGCGGGATGCGCGGGTTCCGCGTGCTCGACCCGGACGCGGACCGGCTCACCCGTCTGCTGGAGCAGAAGCCGGACGCCGCCGTCACCACCCTCGAGGAGGTCCGGCCGGTGCTGGCCGGCGCCGACCGGTTCCCGGAGCTGGTGGTGATGGAGTACCTCCCCGGCCGGGAGTACAGCGTCGACGTGCTCGCCCAGGGGGACACCGCCGCGCCGGTGATCCCCCGGACGCGGGCGCGGACCCGGGCGGGCATCTCCTTCGAGGGGGTCGTCGAGGAGAACGACGAGCTGCGAGCGGCTGCCCGCGGGGTCTGCCGGCGGCTCGGGCTGGAGTACAACGTCAACCTGCAGTTCCGTTACAACGCGGCCGGGGAGCCCCGTCTCATCGAGATCAACCCCCGGGTCTCCGGGACTATCGTCGCCTGTGTCGGCGCCGGGGCGAACATGCCGTACTACGCCGTGAACTACGCTCTCGGGGACCCCGTGCCCGAGCCCGACGTCGAGTGGGGGACCCGGATGGTGCGCTACTGGCAGGAGCTGTTCCACGGGCCCGAGGGGGAGACCTACCACGTCCCCCGGGGGAGCGTCGGATGGCACCCCTGAGCCCGGTGTCGGCGGTGTGTTTCGACCTCGACGACACGCTGTACCCCTACAGCGCCTACGCCCGCGCGGGGCTGGCGGCGGCCGCCGACCTGGTGGCCGAGCGCACCGGCCGTTTGCTCCACGCGGAGCTGGTGGAGCTGTACTTCCGTGACGGCGTCACCGAGGGCACCTTCGACCGGCTGGTCGCCGAGCACGGCCTCGCCGTCGACGTCGGCGAGCTGGTGGAGGCGTACCACGGCGCCGTCGGGCCGTTGGCGCCGTACCCGGACGCCGAGCGGGCGCTGGCCGCCCTCGAGGACCGCGAGCTGGCGGTGGTGACCGACGGCCGCAACGGCCACGCGAAGCTGGACCGGCTGGGCATCGCCGACCGGTTCGACACCGTCGTCGTCGGGCCGGCGGCGGGCGTCTCGAAGGACGGCCCCGAGCCGTTCGAGCGCGCCCTGGCGGCGCTGTCGGCGTCGCCGGAGGCGGCGGCCTACGTCGGCGACGACCCGCGGGTGGACTTCCGGGTGCCCAACGAGCTGGGGATGTGCACCGTCCGGCTGCGCCGGGGCCGGTACGCCGGGCTCGACCCCGCCGAGCCGGCGGCGGCGCCGGACACGGAGCTGCCGGGGCTGGACCCGCTGGCGGCGCTGCTGGGAGTAACACAGGGGTAGCGACCCAGTAGACGGGGCGAAACCGGCCGCTCGCTCGAAAAGCCGGCCATAACAAAGGCCGGGTAGGGGAAGGCGGAACTGATGGGCGGCGACTCACCCGACACACGACTGCGGACACTGCTGGTGGGGCTGGACGGCGCCTGCTGGTCGGTCGTCGACGGCGTCCCCGAGGGTGACATCCCCCACCTCAGGGGGCTGGTCGACCGTGGCGTCGCCGGCCCGCTGACGGCACAGCTCCCCCCTTGGACCGCGAGCGCGTGGCCGTCGATCTACACCGGCGTCAACCCCGGCCGCCACGGCGTGTTCGACTTCCTCACGTTCGACGGCTACGACTGGGACGTCGTCAACCGGAGCGCCGTCCGCGAGCACGCGCTCTGGGAGCTGGCCGACCGCCACGGGCTGACCAGCGTCGTCGTGAACGTCCCCGTGACGGGGCCGCCGCGGCCGTTCGACGGCGCGCTGGTGCCGGGGTACGTCTCCCCGGACCCGCCGGACTGTCACCCGCCGGGGATTCTGGAGTGGCTCCGCGACCGGGTCGGCGACTACCGGGTGTACCCGGACGCCGACGACGACCGCGACAGCCGCGTCGAGGAGTACCGCGAGCTGGTGCGGCTGCGCGGCGGGGCGTTCCGGGCGCTGGTCGAGCGGTTCGACCCCGCGTTCGGCTTCCTGCAGTTCCAGTCGACGGACACCGTGTTCCACGAGCTCCCCGGCGACGAGCAGGCGGTCCGGGCGGTGTACCGCGCCGTCGACGAGCAGCTCGGCGAGGTGCTGGCGGCCTGCCGGCCGGAGACGGTCGTCGTGGTCAGCGACCACGGCATCGGCGCCTACGACGGCTACGGCTTCCGTATCAACGAGTTCCTCCGCGACCACGGCTACCTCGAGGCGACTCGCGGCGGCGAGGGGATGCCGTCGTGGGCGTCGGTCGCCCGGGGCCGGCTGCTCGCGGACGCCGAGCGCACGCGTACCGAGCGGGCGCTGTCCTCGGCGGCAGCCCTGGCGGCGACGGCCGGGCTCACCAGCCAGCGCATCGAGCGGCTGCTGGAGCCGCTCGGGCTCGCCGAGCCGGTCGCGGAGCTGGCCCCCACCGAGGCCGTCCGGGCCGGCACGGAACAGGTTGACTTCCCCGCCTCGGAGGCGTACGTCCGCTCGCGGCTGGAGCTGGGCGTCCGGCTCAACCTCGAGGGCCGCGAGCCCGAGGGGCGGGTGCCGGCCGGGGAGTACGACCGCGTCCGCTCGGAGCTGCGTGAGCTGCTGGCCGGCGTCGAGACGCCGGACGGCGAGCCGGTGTTCGACGCCGTCCACCCCCGCGAGGAGGTGTTCGAGGGGCCACACGCCGACAACGGGCCGGACCTGGTGACGGTGCCGGCCGGCTACGACCACCTGCCGACGGCGGCGCTGCTGGGCGAGCGGTTCGGCCCGCCGCCGGAGCCTTACGAACACAAGCCCCAGGGCGTCGTCGTGGCGGCGGGCGCGGCGGTCGACGCCGACACGGCGCCGGAGGGCGCCCAGGCGCTCGACGTGGCGCCGACCGTGCTGTCGACGCTGGGCGTGCCCGCCAGCGAGCGGATGGAGGGGACGGCGCTCGCCGCCGTCGGGGCGCCCGAGCGGGCGTCGTACCCACCCTTCGAGGGGGTCGAACAGACCGGCCGCGACAGCGCGGTCGAACAGCACCTCGCGGACATGGGCTACCTGGAGTGATGGAGATACGACGCGCCGACGGCACGGCACAGTGGAACGACCTCGTCCGGACCTCGCCCCAGGGCACACCGTTCCACCTCCGCGAGGCGTTGGCGACGGCCGCCCGGCACACCGGCGGGCAGCTGTACCGGCTGGTCGGCTACGAGAACGGCGAGCCGGTCGGGCTGTTCCCGCTGACGGCGGTCCGGAAGGGCCCCGTGACGGCGGTGCTGTCGCCGCCGCCGGGGTTGAAGATGAGCTACGGCGGGCCGTTGTTGCTGCGGGCCAACTCCCGGGCGACCGCCGAGCGGCGCCACCGGGCGTTCGTGGACGCCGCCCTCTCGTACGTCGAGCGGGAGCTGTCCCCCGTCTACGTCCACCTCCGGACGGCGCCGGGGTACGACGACACCCGCATACTGGCCGATCACGGCTTCGACGCCGCGCCGCGGTACACGTACGTGGTGGATCTGACCCCCGGCACCGACCGGCTGCTGCGGGCGTTCTCCAGCGACGCCCGCCGCAACGTCCGTGACGGCCCGCCGGAGTCCGTCAGCGTCGCGGTGGGCGGGGACGGCGAGCTCCGGCGGATCATCCGGCAGGTGCGCGAGCGCCACGAGGAGCTGGACGTCGAGTACCCCCTCACGCCGGGGTTCGTCTCCGAGCTCCGGCGGGCGCTGCCCGACGGGACCCTCCGACCGTACGTCTGTACGGTGAACGGGGAGTTCGCCGGCGGCCGGGTCACCCTGGAGGCAAACGGCACCGTCTACGGCTGGCAGGGCGGCGCCAAGACCGACCACGACCTCCCGGTGACGGATCTCGTCGACTGGGAGGTGATCCGCGAGGCGGTCGACCGGGGGCTCTCCGGCTACGACCTCGTGGGCGCGAACAACGCCCGCACCAGCCAGTACAAGGCGAAGTTCGCGCCCGCGTTGGTGCGGTACTACGCTCTCGAGCGGGGGAGCCTGCCGGTCCGGGCGGTAGCACGGCTCTACCGGCGGCTGCTCTGACGGCCGGCGGTATCCGGCCGATAACAATGACCCCCCGGGAGCGAGCCGCGCCCGGATGAGCCTGGATTTCACCTACGACAGCTACGACGGGCTGCTCGAGGCGGTGGCGACCGCCGGCGTCCCCTGTCTCACCGTCCGGGAGTACCTCCGGCGGGAGTCGCTGCCCGAGGGGTTCGTCGTGCTCCGCCACGACGTCGACCGCAAGCCGGACAACGCCCTGGCGTTCGCCCGCATCGAGGCCGACAGGGGGGTCGCCAGCAGTTACTACTTCCGGGCGGCCGGGGGGTTCGACCGCGAGACCATCGCCGCCGTCGAGTCGCTGGGCCACGAGGTGGGCTACCACTACGAGGACCTCGACACCGCCGACGGTGACCACGAGGCCGCCCGGGCGTCGTTCGGGGAGAACCTCGACCGGCTGCGCTCGATGGCCACCGTCGACACCGCCTGCATGCACGGCAACCCCCTGACGCCGTACGACAACCGCGACCTCTGGGGGGAGGTGTCCCCCGAGGCGTACGGGCTGGTCGGCGAGGCGTACCTGTCGGTCGACTTCGGCGAGCTCCACTACTACTCGGACACGGGCCGGACCTGGCGGTCGGGTGACCTGAAGGTGAAAGACACCCCCGTCGGCGAGGCCGTCGAGCCGACCCCGGCGGCCTCCACCCCGGAGCTGGCGGAGCTGGTGGCCGCGAACCCGGGGCGGCGCTACTACGTGCTCAGCCACCCCGATCGGTGGGCCGACGGCCTGGGGGAGTGGGCCGTCGAGGCCGCCTTCGACACCGCCAAGAACACCGCCAAGCGGCTACTCGTGCTGGCGCGGTGAGCGGTGGACGGCGGGTCACGGCGCCAGCCCGCACAGCCGTGCGGTCAGCCGGGAGACCGGTCCGCCCCGGACGAGCCGGACGGAGCTGCGCAGCTCCGCGCCGAGCTCGGCCCGGTGGCGGAACACCCGGGGGTCCTCGGTCCCCAGCAGGTCGTACTCGGTGTACCCCCGCCGGACGGCGTCGCGCAGCAGCCGGTCGTACAGCAGGTCCTCGGCGCCCGCGGCCGACGTGTCCGTGGCGCCGAGCCAGCCGTAGACGGTGTCGCCCAGCTCGAGGGTGACCTCGGCCCCGACCAGCCGATCGCCGTCCCGGCAGGCGTACACCCGCATGCAGCCGTCGGGCAGCACCCGGTACAGCGACCGGAGCAGCGGCGGCTCGGGGGTCAGCGTCCCCCTGTGGTCGGCGTACCGGTCGGCGATCAGCCCGAGCACGTCCCCCGCGGGACCGTCCGTCTCGGTGACCCGTGCCCCGGGCCGTTCCACCGGGTCGAGCGCCTCCAGGCGCTTCTCGTCGGGTAGCCCGACGACGTACGTGTGCCGGACGGCCGCGTCGAAGTCGTTCCAGACGAACGGCCGTTCGTCGTCGTACGCCGGGCTGGTCCGGAGCTGCCAGTAGTCGGGGTCGACGTCCTCCTCGACCCGCTCGAGGACGCTCTCGACGAACGAGCGGTTCCAGCGCTCGCGCTTGCGCCGCTTCAGCCCGTCCGGCCCAAGAAGCGCCGGCCCGCCGTACGGGACCACCCCCGGGGGCGGGGAGAGTGCCACCGCCGTCGCCCCCCGTCGCAGCGCCAGCACCGGGAACAGCCCGGTCGGCTGCTGGCCCTTGTAGCCGACGTAGCGGTACAGCCGGGCGCCGACCGCGACGGCACAGCGCTCCAGGAGCTCCGAGCGGTGGAACGGTGTCGCCTGGCCGCTCCGCTCGAGGAGGTCGTTCCACGTCCCGGGCGCGACGGTCTCGATGCGGTCGGTCATCAGGTGGGGCGGCGCTCACTGGTCGGTCGCGGGCTCCACATCGGTGTGCAGGTCGGTTCTGCGGGACTTGGTTATGACGAGCTTATCCGAGGTATGGTGGTTCCACCGCGAGCGGAACGTCGCGGCCGGTCGCCCGTCCCGAGCGCCCCCGGCCGACGGAGCGGCACCGCCGGTCAGCCTCGGTGACACGACCGCCTCCGGACCGGCGGTCCCGGTGGCGCGCCGGGTAAGTGTACTCTACCGGCGAAAGGCGCGCTAAAACAAAACCCCGTGACACCCAACCGGGCCGTATGTCCCCCCTGACGCGCCGGTCGGTCCTGAGAACGGCTGGCGCAGCGGGTGCAGCGGCCGTGCTCGCCGGCTGTGGCAGCATCACCTCCGGCGACGGCGCCGCTCCCCGCGACAGCCCTCACGACGGCCCAAGCGGCGGTAGCCCCGGCCGCCGGCCGCCACAGAGCTCCGAGTTCGACAGCGTTGTCGACGTGAGCCAGGCCGCAACCGGCGGGCCGCTCGACGCCGTCCTCCGGGAGAACGCCGGCGACGACACGCTGCTGTACCTCCCGGAGGGCCGCTACCGGATGGAAGACCCGTTCGAGTTCTACGAGTTCGAGCGGCTCGCTATCGTCGGCCGCGGGGCGACCGTCGTCCCGCCGGAGGGGTTCCGGGGGGCGTTGCTGGATCTCGGCCGGCCCGGGGAGGCCAGCGGGCTGCTCCTCGAGGGCATCGAGTTCGACATCCGGGGGGAGAACACCGGGCCGCGGCCGCTGCTGGCGCTGGTCGACGACGACCTCACCATCCGCGACGTCTCCGTCCGCGGTCGCCAGGAGCTGAGCACGGAGATGATGCGGGTGGACGTCACCGACCCGGAGGGGAGCGGGCTCGTCGAACGGCTGCGGCTCCCTGACGGCGCGGCCCCCGGCACCGGCGTGACGGGCGTGCTGGTCGACGAGCTGAACCGCGGCCACCTGTCGTTCGTGGACTGCTACATCGAGGGGTTCGACGACAACGGGCTGTACGCCGAGCCGCCCGAGGGGTCGATCGCCGTCGAGGGCGGACGCTACGCCAACAACAACGTCTCGTCGGTTCGGGTGCGCGGGAACAGCACGGTCCGGGGGGTACACGTCGTGTGTGACCGCGCGATCGACGGGTTCGACAACATGCGCGGCATCAGGCTCCGCCAGGGCAGCGACACGCTGGTCGAGAACTGCACGGTGGAGTTCCGCGACGTGAGCGGCAGCGACGGCGCCATCACCTGTGGCCACTGGCTGGAGTCGGCGACCGTCCGCTCGACGCGGGTCCACATCGACACCGACGGCGTCAGCGCCATCAACCTGAAAGACCCGGAGGACGACACGGCGGCGGACGGGCCGATCGTGTTCGAGGACATCGAGATAACCGGGGAGGCCGGCCAGGAGGCGACCGTCGAGGTGAGCGAGCGCGAAGGCTGCACGTTCGACCGGGTCAGGCTCCGCCAGGAGGGGGACGCCCGCGACGGGTTCTTTTTCGACGAGGGGCGTGGAACGGTCAGGGACTGTGTCGTCCAGGTGTCCGGCGAGCCGTTCGTCCTCCAGGACGGAGCTATCGTGGATCGCGTGAACGTCCAGACGACCCGGACCACAGGCTCCGGGGGCCGGGACGACCGCCGACGCTCGGGGGGCTGGCTCCCCTGGCTCTGACCGACCGGGGGTCGTCCGGTCGCCCCCGGGCGCGGTTGACGCCTCGTGGGGCCCCGTCACGGGGCGCGTAGACAGTGTCTACTGCCGGTAGAGGGTGCCTACCCGTGGGCGGTCACCCCAGACACCGGTCGGCGACGTCGCCCATCGTCTCGACCCGGAGGTCCCCACCGTCCCGCCGGTCGGCGACGTGGCCGAGCACCCGGGCCACCCGCTCGACGTGGCGCTGTTCGACGAGGTTGTTCGGGTGGAGCCACAGGTGGAACAGCCCCTCGCCGTCGGCGGCGGCGTCGATGCCGCGCTCGGCCTGGCGGGCGACGGGGTCGTCCCAGGCGGCCTCGGCGGCGGCCCGGAACCGCCCCTCGAAGCCGAACAGGTACAGCGACGCCGGCACCGCGACCATCCCGAACTCGTCGACCCGTGGCTCGACGAGCCGGGGGTTGCCGCCGACCAGCGAGCGCAGCTTCCCCACCGGGTCGCGGCGTGGGGCGCCCCACTGCTCCCCGTGGGCACGGTAGGCGCGGTAGCCACACTCCGCCAGCACCTCCCGGTGGCACATCTGGTTGCGCGGGAACACGAACGACCGCATCGGCATGGCGAGCCCGCGCTCGCTGGCGGCCATGGCGGCGGCGCCCAGCTCGGCGCGGACGACCTCGTCGGTCACCGCCGGGCTGTCGAACACGACGTGTGAGAAGGTGTGACAGCCGATATCGTGGTCGGGGTCGGCCTCCAGCAGCCGCTCGATCAGGTCGCCGCCGAACCGGAGGTCCGGACGGTCAGCCCACCCGTTGCGTTCGTGGGCGAACCACCCCGGCGGTGTCGGGTGACCGTCGTGGTTGCCGTCACAGTCCTCCAGCAGCAGGTGGCCTACGACCGCCCAGGTGGCGGGCAGCCGGTGGCGCTCGAACAGCTCCGACAGCGCCCGCCAGCCGCTGCGGGCGGCCTCGATGCGCTCCTCCGGGAGCGGCTGCTGGTCGTGGAACCCCCAGCCGAGCTCCGCGTCCACGCTGATCACGACCGATCCCACGGGGACCACCTCCGGCTCATTCCCGACAGACGGACTCCGGAGCCAGTTTGTTATACCCCCGTTTCCGGGGACTCAGCACGGCGTCCCCGACCGACGCCGACGTAACGTGGCCCTATGTGGGGAAGCTGGGGCATAACAAAACGCCGGCGCGGGGTGCGAGCGAACACCCACCCCGCCACCGGCGGGCGGATCAGCACCCATGTCAGGCACCAACAGGAGTCGGCAGGACCACCTCGACGCCGTCGTCGTCGGCGTCGGCAGTATGGGCCAGCAGCACGCCCGCGTGTACAGCGAGCTCCCCGGGGTCTCTCTCGTGGGAGTGTGTGACGAGGACGCCGAGCGCGCGGAGTCCGTCGCCGACCGGTACGACACGACGGCGATGGACCGCGAGACGGCGCTGCGGGCGGCGGACGTGGCGTCGGTGGCGGTGCCGACGGAGTACCACTACGAGACGGCGCTTGCCTGTGTCAACCGTGGCGTGGACGTGCTCGTCGAGAAGCCACTGGTCGACGACCTCGCGCTCGGCCGTGACCTGGCCGCCCGGGCGCGGGCGGCGGACGTCACCGTCCAGGTGGGCCACGTCGAGGAGTTCAACCCCGCGGTGCGCGTGCTCGCGGACATCGTCCCGGAGCTGGAGGTGGTCGCCGTCGACGTCCAGCGACTCGGCCCGCCGGTCGACCGGGCGATACGCGACAACGTCGTGCTGGACCTGATGGTCCACGACATCGGCATCCTGCTGTCGTTGATCGGGGCCGACATCGACCGGCTGTCGGCGGCCGCCCGCGACGACCGCCACGTCACCGCCCAGTTCCAGTTCGACGACGACACCGTCGCCGTGCTCACCGCCAGCCGGCTCGCCCAGGAGCGGGTCCGCCAGCTCTCCGTGACGGCGATGGAGTGTCGGGTGAACGTGGACTTTCTGGCCCAGTCCGTGGAGATCCACCGCCGGTCGCTCCCGGAGTACGTCGAGGACGACGGCGAGGTGCGCTACCGCCAGGAGAGCGTCATCGAGCGGCCGATGGTCGAGAACGGGGAGCCGTTGAAAAACGAGCTCGCGTCGTTTCTGACGGCGGTCCGGACCGGCGAGGAGCCGCTGGTGAGCGCCGAGGACGCCATCCGGGTGTTGGAGGTGGCCCAGCGGGTCGAGCGCGAGGCGTTCAAGCAGCTCGAGAAGCCGGCGGAGTGAGGGCTCAGCCGGCCAGCGCCCGGGACAGCCGGCGTCTGAGCCGGCCGGCCGCGCCGGTCGGCAGGTCGGTGGGCGCCTTCCGGCCCTCCCGCTCGATGGTGTCGACGGCGAACGCCGTGACGTCGATCTTCTCCGCGAGCAGCCGCTGGCGGCGCCGCTCCCAGGTCTGCTCGGTGGTCGGGTCCGCAAGCAGCTCCTCGACCAGCGCGAGCGCCTCGCGGTCGTCGGCGCGGTTGTACAGCAGCTCGTAGCGCTCCTCCAGCTCCCGGAAGTTCGACAGGTCACCCTCGCCGACAAAGGAGTTCGACCGCACCGCGGGCGTCCCCAGCAGCGCCGCCTCCGTGGTCATCGTCTGGGAGTCGCCGACGTACAGCTGTGCGAACGCCAGCAGGTCGTGGGCCAGCTCCGGCGGGACGGGGTTGCGGTACCCCTCGAACTCCGGGGGGAGCTCCGCCTCGCTGGTGATGTACACCTGGCCGCGCGCTGAGAGCTTCTCGATCAGCTCGCGCTTTGCCGCCAGCGACAACCCCTGTTTGCCGACGTCGTGGTGGGCCTGCCAGGCGACGAACCGCAGGACGTAGTACGGCTCCTCCGGGTCGACCCCCGCCTCGCGGAGCCGGTCGGCGCTGGGCTGGAACCGGTCCGGGTGGAGGTACGCCAGCTCCTGGTAGCCGTCGTAACGGACGTGGCGCTCCCCGAAGTCGCGGTCGTGTGCCCGGGGCGTGCAGATGAGGTCCACCAGCGGGAGGCTGACGTAGTGTGAGGGGCTCCCCTCGGTGTCGTTGAACGCCACCGAGCGGGTGCCCGCCAGCGGGGCGACGTGGCCGATCTCCACCCCGCCGGTGGAGGCCATCACGTCCGGCTGGAACCGGCGGGCCTCCCGGAGCAACAGCGCCTCGTAGCGGAGCTGCGAGGCCGCCAGCGCCGCCAGCCCGTCGCCCTTGCGGGCGAGCACGCGGTGGTCGATGTCGAACGCCTCCAGCAGCTCGCTGGCGACCTCCTTGTCCCGGACGCGCACCCGGACCTCGTGGCCGCGGGCCTCCAGCTCCGGAACGACGTACCGGAAGAAGTGCGCCTGGGCCGGGTGGTGGATGCTGACGAGGATTCTCACGGCTTCCCTCCCACGGTGTGGACCGCGTGGTCGGTGCCGGACAGCTCCAGGGCGTCCCGGCCGTCCAGCACGAGCGTCGGCGCCAGCCCGTCCCAGTCGTAGCTGTGGAACTCCTCGTGGGGGGTGAGCACGGCCACCGCGTCCGGCTCGTGGGCCGCCAGCGCGTCGAGCGCGACGGGCTCGCAGCCCTCGAACGGCGACCAGTCCTCGACCAGCGGGTCGACCACCAGCACCCGGGCGCCGGCGGCCCGGAGCCCGCGCGCGATCGGGAGCGAGGGGGCGTTGCGCAGCTCCGCGACGTCGGCCTTGTAGGTGACACCCAGCAGCGCCACCGTCGCCTGCTCGATGGGGGAGCCGGCCGCTTCGAGCAGCCGCTCCAGCAGGCCGACCGTGTACGCCGGCATCGCCTCGTTGCGCTCGCGGGCGGCCTCCAGCAGCCCGGCCTCCACGTCGGGGTGGCTGGTCAGAAAGCGCGGGTACACCGGGATGCAGTGGCCACCCACCCCCGGGCCGGGGTCGTGGATGTCACAGAACGGCTGGGTGTTGGCGACCGCGATCGCCTCCCGGACGTCGATGTCGAACGCCGCCGCGTACGGGGCGAGCTGGTTGGCCAGCGCGATGTTGACGTCCCGGTACACCCCCTCGAACACCTTCACCGCCTCCGCGACGGCGGCGCTGCTGGTCGCCAGGACGTCGTTGTCCGTTATCTCGCCGTACACGAGCCGTGCGACCCGGGTGCTCTCGTCGTCGACGCCGCCGACCACCTTCGGGTGGGTGCCCCGGATGTCCGCCAGCGCCTGGCCGCTGACGGTGCGCTCCGGGCAGGCCGCCACGCCGAACTCCCCGGTGTCGAGCCCGCTGGCCGCCGTGAGCCGGGGGACCAGCTCGTCGCGGGCCGTCCCGGGGGGGACCGTCGACTCCAGGAGCACCGTGTCACCCGGTTCGAGCCCGGCGCCGACCGCCTCGGCCGCCGACCGCAGCGCCGACAGGTCGGGCTCGCCGCCCCCGTCCAGCAGTGTCGGCACGATGAGCACGTGCACCGCGGCCTCGCTCGCGCCCGCGACGGGGTCGCTGGTCGCCCGCAGCGCCCCCCGGCCGACGGTGTCGGCGACCAGGTCCGCCAGCCCGGGCTCCCGGCGGACGTGACAGTCGCCGCTCGCCACGCTCTCGGCGACCGCCGCGTCGGTGTCGACACCGACGGTGTTGCCGGTGACGTCGGCGTACACCGCCGCCAGCGGCAGCCCCATCTTCCCGAGCCCGTACACCGCCACCGGGACGTCCCCGCCCCGGAGGCGCGCGCGCTGGGTGGCGGCGGTCTCGTGGCTGCCGTACAGGCCTGCCCGGTCGTCGTCGGCTCGACTCACGTCCGCCGACGGCCCGCCACGCCGCTGTCACACCCGTCCGCCCGGCGCCGTCGTTCCCGTGGTCCTGCCATCACGGCTCCCAGGGCGCCGGTCCGGCGTATTGTTATTCCCCGCCTGTCCGGCGTAACCCGCAGCTGTGACCGCCGGCGCCGGCCACCGCTCCCCCGGCCGGCGCGCCGGCGGCGCGTGGCCGGACCGGTAGGCCCGGTATAACAATGAGCGCCAGGGAGGTGGGTGGGGGCGATGACCGCGGGGCCACCCGAGCGCGGCCCCTCCGCGTGGGTCGCCGGCGACGGCGACCTCCGGCCGGAGGACCACTCGTTCGCGCTCTGTCTCACCCACGACGTCGACCGGCCGTACCTCACCTACCAGTCGGTGTACTACGGGGTACTCGAGCGGAGCCCGGGTCGCCTGCTGGACCCGGTGTTGGGGCGCAACCCCTACTGGCAGTTCGACCGGATACGCCAGATGGAGTCGGAGCTGGGCGTCCGGTCGGCGTTCTACTTTCTCGACGAGCAGCGGCTGTTCCGCGACCGGCCGGTGTGGGACTGGCTCCGCCCGGAGGGGTGGATGCTGTTCGCCGGCCGCTACGACGTCGACGAGCCGGCCATCGCGGAGCTGATCCGCGAGCTCGACGACGGCGGCTGGGAGGTTGGCCTCCACGGCTCGTACCACTCCTACCGGGACCAGTCGCTGCTGCGCGAGGAGAAGCGGGCCCTGGAGGCCGTGCTCGGCCACCCCGTGCTCGGGGGGCGCCAGCACTACCTCAACTTCGACCCCGCCTGCACCTGGCACAACCAGTCGCGGGTGGGGCTGCGGTACGACAGCACCATCGGCTCCTCGACGGAGTACGGCTTCCACAACGGCTACCGGCCGATCCGGCTGTTCGACGACGAGTTCGTGGTGTTCCCGCTGACGCTGATGGACCAGGCGCTACCCGCCGTCCGGACGGAGCCCGGCCGCGCCTGGGAGGAGTGCGAGGCGCTGCTGGAAGAGGCCGCGGACAACGACGCCGTGATGACGGTGCTGTGGCACCCCCGGCGGTTCTCCGAGCGGTACTTCCCCAACTACGCCCGGCTGTACCGGCGGCTCGTCGAGCGGGCCCTCGAGATGGGCGCCTGGGTGGGGCCACCCCGGGAGTACTACTACTCGATGCCGGGGACGCCCGCCCGGTCGGAGCTGGAGGCGGCCACCTCGCCGGGTGACCGCGAGCCCCAGCCGGGGGTGACCGACGGGTGAGAGTCGAGCAGGTCGACAGCGAGGGGTGGGCGCGGGCGCTCCCCGACGAGGGCGCCGAGGTGTTCCACACCCCGGCGGCGCTGTCCGTCCTCGAGGAGCACGCCCCCGGCGAGCTGGTGCGGCTGGCGGCGTTCAAAGGTGACCGACCGGCGGCGCTGTTGCCGGTGTTCGTCAACGAGCGACCCGTCGGCCGGACGGTCGTGTCCCCACCTCCCTCGATGAACGTCCCCCGGCTGGGGCCGCTGGTGATGCCGGCCAGCCCGAAGCGGCGCAAGCGCGAGAAGCTCAACAACGAGTTCGTCGAGAGCGCCGTCGACCGCCTCGAGGCGGACGCCCCCGGCACCCTGTTCCGGGTCGTCTGCCCGACGGGGTACACCGACCCGCGGTCGTTCGACTGGGCCGGGATGAGCGTCGCGCCGAAGTTCACCTACACCGTCGAGACCGAGGGCGCCGACCCCGAGGAGCTGTTGTCGGGGGTCAGCCGGAGCCTCCGCCGGGAGATCCGCGACGCCCGCGAGGCGGACGTCCACGTCACCAGCGAGGGAACCGACGCCGCCCGCGAGGTGTTCCGCGCCACGGAGGCGCGCTACCACGAACAGGGGGAGTCGTACCCGCTGGAGTGGCCGTACGTGCGTGACCTGACACGGGAGCTGGCGGCGGCCGACCGCTGTCGGGTGTACGTCGCCCGCGCGGGCGGGGAGTTCCTCACCGGGGTGACGGTGCTGTACTCCGACGAGGCGGCGTACTTCTGGCAGGGCGGCACCCGCACCACCCACGACGGCGTCAGCGTGAACAGCCTGCTCCACTGGCGGATCATCGAGGACCTCGTCAGGGACCCGCCTCGGGAGTCGGTCACCCGGTACGACCTGATGGGGGCCAACACCGAGCGGCTCTGCCGGTACAAGGGGAAGTTCGGCGGCCGGCTGGTGCCGTACTACGCCGTCGAGACGGCGGGGCCGGCGATGGAGCTCGCGAAACGCGCCTACCAGCTGCTGGGGCGGTGACCGTGCGGGTGCTCAACGTCGTCACCAGCGAGGAGTCGCGGTTCTTCCAGCACCAGGTGGCCGTCCTCGAGCGCCAGGGGGTCGACTGTGCGACCCTGGAGGTGCCCGGCGAGCGGACCGAGACCGACGAGGGCACCGACCCCCGCTCGGTCACGGACTACATCCGGCTGTACCCGCAGGTGCTGCGCGCCTCCTTCGGCGGCTACGACCTGGTCCACGCCAACTACGGGCTGACCGCGCCGGCGGCGCTGGCCCAGCCGAACCTCCCGGTGGTGCTGTCGCTGTGGGGGTCGGACCTGTTCAAGACGTTCGGCCCGCTCAGCCGGCTGTGTGCCCGCCTCGCCGACGAGGTGATCGTGATGAGCCAGGAGATGGCCGACGCCGTCGGCGTCCCGTGTCACGTCATCCCTCACGGGGTGGACCTGTCGCTGTTCCGCCCGCTCCCCCGTCGGGCCGCCCGGGAGTCGCTTGGCTGGCGGCGCGACGCCCGCCACGTCCTGTTCCCGTACGCGATGGTCCGCGAGGAGAAGAACTACCCACGGGCAAAGCGCGTCACGGAGCGTGCCGCGGCCGCCGTCGACGGGGATCTGGAGCTCCAGACCATCCACGGGGTCCCCCACGACCGGATGCCGATGTACTACAACGCCGCCGACGCGCTGTTGCTCACCTCCCGCCACGAGGGGTCGCCCAACTCCGTGAAGGAGGCGATGGCGTGTGACGTCCCCGTGGTGTCGACGGACGTCGGCGACGTCCGCGAGCGGCTGGACGGGGTCGAGCCGTCGGCGGTGTGCACCACCGACGACGAGCTGGTCGCGGCGCTGGTGCGGGTGCTCCGGCAGGGCGGGCGCTCGAACGGCCGCGAGCACGCCCGCGAGGTGGGGCTCGACCAGATGGGCGACAGCATCCGTTCGGTGTACCGGTCCGCGCTGGAGTCGTAGCCAGGGGGTCAGCTCACTCGCTCTCCTCGGCGGCGGCGACGGCAGCCGGGGTGGCCCGCTCGCCGGCCGCCTCGCGGACCTCCTCCATCAGCGCCACCGTCCAGCGCGCCTCCTCGAGTGGGACCGCCGGTGGCTCGTCGGCCAGCAGCGCGCGGGCCTCGGCATCGAACTGGCTCGCCAGCGAGTTCCAGTGCAGCTCCGTCTCGCGGTCGTCGGTCAGCTCCCGCCTGGCCATCGCCCCCGCGTTCCGGGCGGTGCCGGTCACCCGGTCGAGCACGTGGTCGACGTTGCTCATCGCCCGGGTGACCGGGGAGGCGGCGTAGTCCCGGTCGAGCGTGACCGTGGTCTGGGACATCAGGTCCACCATCAGCGACGCCTCCTCGCCGTGGACCAACAGCAGCCGCTGGCGCTGGCCGCCGGACAACAGCTTCACCGAGCACAGCGCCTGCTCGTCGGTCACCCACTGGAGCTGGAGGCCGTCGTAGCCGAACCCCTGCTCGTAGTCGCCGTGCAGCGCCGTCGTCGCCTTGACCGCCTCCCGGTCGATCGGGTAGCCGCCCACCCCCAGCGCGACGTAGATCTGGTGGGGGATCCCCTCCTCGAACTCCCCGCCGACCAGCTCGAACGCCCAGCTGCCGCGCTGGGAGACGTCCGGACGGGGGTCGCCGGTCGAGATCATATCGAGCCCCCGGAGCTCCCCCAGCTCCCCGTCCGCGATGCGCTCGCGGGCCTCCTTCACGCCGATGGAGAACTGGTGGTTGTGGACGACCGACACCGGGACGCCGGTCCGCTCGGCGGCCTCCCGGATGTCGTCGATCTCGTCGACGCTGACCGTGGCGGGCTTCTCGACGAGCGCGGGCACGCCGGCCTCGAGGGCCATCACACAGAGGTCCCGGTGTGTCTGGACCGGGGTGCAGACGTGTACCCAGTCGAGGTCGGCCTCCGTCAGCATCGTCTCGGCGTCGAAGTACGCCCGGATGCCGTACTCCTTGGCGAGTTCCCGGGCCCGCTCGGCGTCGATGTCACAGATGCCGACCAGGTCGACCAGCGGGCTCTCCTCCAGCGCCGAGAGATGCAGTCGGGACACCACGCCACCACCGATCACTGCTGTACGCAACGCCATTGAGGGCCGCTCCCCCCGGTCGGACTTAGTAATGACTCCGCTACCCGGGTAGACGGGCCTCTAGTGCCGTCGCCGCCAGCGACTAGCAGCGCGCTACCGGATGCGCCGGGCCAGGGCCGCCGCCGCCAGCCCGGCCACCACAACCCCCTGCCCGACCACCAGCGGCCCGCCGAGCACCCGCGCGGGGACCACCGCGACCGTCGTCCCGGTCGTCTCGTCGACGGTCGTGGTGGCGGTGGTGGTCGGCTCAGTCGTGGTGGTCGTCGGTTCCGGGGTCATGGTCGTGGTGGTCGGCTCGGTCGTGGTGGTCGGCTCGGTCGTGGTGGTCGGTGTCTCAGTTGTCGTGGTAGCGGTGGTGGTTGTTGGAGCGGTTGTGGTCGTGGTAGCGGTGGTGGTTGTTGGAGCGGTTGTGGTCGTGGTAGCGGTGGTGGTTGTTGGAGCGGTTGTGGTCGT
>Ga0207797_1001006_pt1 | contig 20967 bp, 17 predicted proteins | sample PRCRCaboRojoPR_6_FD_187275 | JGI IMG/M metagenome (GOLD analysis project Ga0207797, IMG submission 187275) | Marine sediment microbial community from Cabo Rojo, Puerto Rico - PR CR 10% Liquid 1 (SPAdes) | ecosystem: Environmental > Aquatic > Marine > Coastal > Sediment | place: Cabo Rojo, Puerto...
CCAGGACGTGGACGTGGTGCTCCCCGCGGGATCGGCGCTCCGGGTGAGCACCACGCGGGAGGTCGAGGTAGTGCGGTAGATCCCGCGCTCCGGCACCCGGCCGGGGGATTACGGCCCCGGAGGCGAAGCGGGCGGGGCGTCAGCCCCCGCCGCCGAAGTCGATCCCAAGAGCGCTGCCGCCCCGCCGTGGGTCCGCCGCCCCCACCAGGGTCCCGTCCGGGGCGATGAAGATGCTCTCCACGTCGCCGGAGAATCCGTCCTCCTCGATCATCTCGTGCCCGCGGCTCTCCAGCTCGGCCACCACGGAGTCCGCCAGGCCGTTCTGCTCGTACTCCACCTCGTTCGGGAGATTCTGGTGGTGGAAGCGTGGCGCGTTCACCGCCGTCCCCACGTCCAGGCCGTAGTCGACGTGGTTGGAGATCTGCTGGTAGACGGTGGTGATGATCGTGGCCCCGCCCGGCGTGCCGGTCACCAGCTCGGTCCGGCCTTCGGGGTTCACGACGATGGTGGGGCTCATGGAGGAGAGCATCCGCTTGCCCGGCTCGATGGCGTTCACCTCGCCCTGGACGAGGCCGAAGGCGTTCGGCTGGCCGGGGTTCACGGCGAAGTCGTTCATCTCGTTGTTCATCACGAAGCCCGCGCCCCGCACGGTGACCGCCGAGCCGAAGTAGCCGTTCACCGTGGTGGTGATGGCCACGGCGTTCCCGGCGGAGTCGACCACCGAGAAGTGGGTGGTCTCGGTGCTCTCCAGCGGCACCTTGTTGAAGTCGCTGGAGGCGGAGACGGTGTCCATCCGGATCGATGCGGCCAGGGAGTCGGCGTACGGCTGGCTCGTGAGCATCTCCAGGGGCATCTCCTCGAAGTCGGGATCGCCCAGGTAGTAGTTCCGGTCGCCGTACGCGCGGCGCATGGCCTCCACGGCGACGTGAACGTGGTCGGCGGAGTGGTAGCCCAGCGTGTCCAGGCCGAAGCTCTCGGTGATGTTCAGGATCTCGGCGATGGTCACGCCGCCGGAGGAGGGCGGCGGCATGGAGACCAGCCGGTAGCCGCGGTACTCGGCCTCGATGGGCTCACGCCACACCGCCTCGTAGGCGGACAGGTCCTCGTGGGTGATGATGCCGCCGCTCCGCTCCATCTGCGCCACCAGGGAGTCGGCGATCCACCCCGTGTAGAAGGCCTCGCCGCCGGTCGAGGCGATGGCCCTCAGGGTCCGGGCCATGTGCGGCTGGCGGAAGGTGTCGCCCACGGCCACGGGCTCGCCGTCGGCCGGGAGCCACTTGGCGGCGCTGGCCGGGAACTGCGTCAGGCGGTCCGTCTCCCCGTCGATGTTGTCGTGCATCTCCCGGTCCATGACGATGCCCTCGGCGAACCGGATCGCCGGCTGCAGGAGGCGCTTCCAGGGCAGGGATCCGTACTTCTCGTGCGCCTTGCGCATTCCGCTAACCGCACCGGGGACGCCGGAGGCTCGCGGGCCCGTCCAGCTGGCGTCGGTGGCCTCGCCCTGCTCGTCCAGGTACATGTCGCCGGTGGCGGCGCCGGGGGCCTCCTCACGGAAGTCCAGCGACGCGGTGCTGTCGCCGCCGGTGCGGACCACCATGAATCCGCCGCCGCCGATGTTCCCGGCGGCGGGGTGCACGACGGCCAGGGCGAACTGCACCGCGATGGCGGCGTCCACGGCGTTGCCGCCGGCCCGGAGCATCTCCCGGCCCGCCGCGCTGGCCAGGCTGTCGGTGGTGACGACCATGCCGCCGCTGGCCGACGTCGTCAGGGCCTCGGAGGGGGGATACTCCCACCCGTCCGGGAAATTCACGGCAGCCCCGTCGCCGCCTCCGCCGGCGTCCTCCGCCGGGGCACAGGCCCCCAGGGAGAGGACGGCGACGGCGAGTACGGCGGTCAGGCCGCGGACGGCCCGTTCGGGCGAGGCGAGGAGATCGGACAGGCGGTGGCGCACGGTGGTCGCTCCCTTCGTCATGGATTCCGTCGTGTCTCGGCAGATGTCGTGGATGTCGATTCGTGGTCGGCTGGATCCGGTTCGGCCGTCGCGGTCGTGGCCCGGTGGCTCAGGCGTTCTCCACGCCGACCCTCGGGCACAGGTCCTCCAGGTCGCAGGAGCCGCAGTCGGGGCTCCGGGCGGTGCAGGTGGCGCGGCCGTGTCGGATCAGCAGCAGGTGCAGGGGGAGCCGGATCGGTCCGGGAACTCCGTCCCCGTCGTTCAGCACGCGGTGGGTCCTGTTCCGGGTCCCGCCCTCCGGGACGAGTCCGAGTCGCTCGGCCACGCGGTGCACGTGCGTGTCCACCGGGATCACGTCCCGTCGGAGCGAGAACGCCAGCACGCAGGCCGCGGTCTTGAGCCCCACGCCCTTGATGCTCCTCAGGTAGCGGAGGGCTTCCGCGTCGTCCTCCTCCCTCAGCCCCTCGAGGCTGGTCTCGCCGAAGTCCTCGTGGGCCCTCTCCAGTGTGCGGAGGATCGTGCCGGACTTCTGAGAGGCCAGGCCCGCCACGCGGATCGTCTCCTCCAGGCGCTCGCGGCCGCCGGCCCGGACGTCCTCCCAGTCCGCGTATTCCTCCCGGAGTGCTTCCCACGCGCGGTCCCGGTTCACGTCCGTGGTGTTCTGGCTGAGGATGGTGAGCACCAGCTCGTCCAGCGGCTCCCGCTGCGTCTTCTCCACCGGCCCGTGCACGTCCATGAGGCGGTCGTGGACCACGCGGGCCAGGTCGGACCGCGTGTCGGGCCGTTCGGCGGACGTGCGGGCGTGGCTCTCGATCCGGGCCTCCGTGGGGCGTGCGGACTCGACGGTCTGCGGGCGGGCGCCGAAGGTAGGGGAGGCGCGCGGGAGGGGCCAGCACGCGCCGTCGCTCCGCCGGACAACGGAACCGCGACCGGCGACGTCGAACGGGACGGAGCTTCGGGAGGGGACGGGGCGCGGGGAGCGGAATCGAAAGGGATCACCTTCGTGACGAAGGAGGCATGCTATGTCTCGGGACGAGCTCGCCGAGAGGGTCGACGCGCTGGAGGTCGCGAATCGCCGCTTCCGTGTCCTCGCCACGTTGCTGGGCCTGGGGCTGGTGGTCCTGGTGGCGGCGGGCTGGGTCGGTCCCGGCTGGGATTCCGGCGCGGCAGACGGCGTCGCCGCGGCGGAGGCGCCCCGGGAGGTTCGCGCCCGGAGCCTCGTCCTGGTAGACGACTCGGGCCGGCCGGCGGTGCGAATGGAGACCACGGACGGCTCGCTCCGCATCTCGATGCTGCGATCGGGAGGCCCCGGCGGTGTGGCGCCGCCGCCCGCCCCGGGCGACAGCAACCGGGTTGCGACCGGGGGCGAGGTGCCGAGTGCCGGCAGTTCCCTGGTCCTGTACCCGAGCCCGAGACCGGGCATCGTCCTCTACGGGCCCCACGGGCGCAAGGTGGTCCGCCTGGGCGAGGTGGAGGCCGTACGGCTGCGGTAGGCCAGCGGGACGGGGCCAGTCCGGCTACTCCCGCGCCATCATCTCCCGCGGGGCCAGCCGGTTCGCGGCGCGCACCGGGAGCCACGTCGTGGCGGCCACCGTGAGTCCGACGGCCGCCACCGCCGCGGCGTAGTACAGGCCCGGTTCGAGGCCCCGGAGCCCGGGGAGGAGCGCGCCCAGGGCCCGCGACTCCGGGCTCACCAGGACGGCGCCGATGGCTGCCCCGACACCCAGCGTCCGGAGGTTGTCCTTGAGGACGAGGGCCAGGACGTCCCGGCGGCGGGCCCCCACGGCTCGGCGGATCCCGAGCTCGCGCCACCGCCGCCGCAGCGTGAGGACGGTTACGGCGGCCAGGCCGGCGAGGCCCGATCCCCAGGCCAGCAGGACCAGAAGGACGGACGCGTCCCGGAGACGCTCCTCCGGCTCCCGGTGTTTCGCGAGCTCCCCCGTGAGGCGGTGGACTTCGCCTGTCTCCACCTCCACCGTCCCCGTCGCGCCGTTCCCCGCGCCGGAGAGGGAGACGAGCGCCGTGGCGGGATCCACCTCTGCCCGCGCGACGAGGGTGAGCCGCGAGGGACGGTACCGGAGGGCAGGGAGGTAGACCGCCGGCTCCGGCGTCGACGGGGAACCGAGGCCGGGGGGCTGGAGGTTCTCGACGACGCCGGCGACGCGGGTCCATTCGTCGCCGTAGCGGCGGCCGGGCAGCTGGAGGCGTGCGCCGACGCCGATCCCGTACCGTGCGGCGAAGGCGCGGTTCACGGCGGCCGCCGCCGGCGATCCGCCGTCAGCGCCCCCACCGGCGGAACGCCCCCGGAGCACCGGCACCCCGAGGACCTCGAACCAGCGGGGCCCCACGGCGTGGATCCGGGGACGGATCTGCATCACCGGGGCGGCCACGCCCCCCCTGCGGCAGCCCCGGCAGAGGATGGCGGCCCGGGTGCCGAGGCCCAGCAGCGCGCCGGAGGAGGCCAGGCCGGCGGCATTCCCGGAGTCGGGTCCGGGGAAGGGCGCGGGGCCCTTCTGGAGAGTCCGGAGCGTCACGTCGCGGATCCGGAGCTGGCCGGGGTCGCGCACGGCCGCGGGAGGGTCGCTCCCGCCTCCGGCTCCCCGGAGGAGCAGCCCGCTCCCCACGAGCAGGGCCACCAGCAGGCCGCACTGCAGCGCCGCCAGCCCCTTCTCCCACCGGGCGGGGCCGAGGGCGGCCGAGAGCCCCGCGGTCACGCTTCGCCGCCGCTCCCCGAGGCGCGTGCCGCCGGCGACCGCCGGGCCGACCAGGCCGTAGCCGGCGGCGACCACGACCAGGGCGGGTCCTGCGAGGGCCGCGGCCACGGCGGGACGGGGGGCGTAGCCGCCGACGGGCTCCAGCACGGCGGGCATCAGGCCGGGGAGGGCGAGGAGGGCCAGGGCGCCGGCCACTCCCCCGGCGACGACGCCGGCCGCCGCCAGCACCGCCCCCTGGAGCAGAAGGTCCCGCCGGAGCCGGGACCGCGTGGCCCCCAGCGCGCGCCGGATCGCAAGCTCGCGCCGGCGGCCGGCGAGGTGCTGCATCAGCAGGACGGCCAGGTTCAGGACGCAGGCGACGACGACGGCGGCGACCAGCAGGGCGAGGAGGATCAGCAGTCCCTCCAGCTCCTCGCCGCGGAGCCCGGCCGGGCCCACCGCGCCCTCGCCCCAGGGGACGCCCCCGTCCAGGGGGCCCGGCCCGGAGGCCACGATCCCCGGGGCCAGCCGGAGCGGCGTCCAGCTCTCGATCCGAAGGAGGAGGGAGGCCGGCAGGGAGACCGCGGAGGCGACGGCGAGCGTCGCGGCGACGGCGGCGGCGTGGCCGGGTCGGTCCAGGAGGGGGCGAAGCGCGGCGCGGAGCTGTTCCGCACACGTGGCGCCCGAAGTGGAGCCCGGCCTCACCTCGGCTGCCGCCGCCCCCAGCTCGCCCACTCCAGGTACTCGCGGACGAAGGGCGGATGCTCCCGCGCTTCCCCTGGCGTGCCCAGACCGTGTGTCGTACCTCCGGTCAGCCAGATGACGCGGTCCGCGAGGTCGAAGATCTCGGGCACCGAGTGTCCCGTCAGCACGATTCCGCACCCCCGGTCTCGGAAGTCCTTCAGGGTCGCTGTCATCTCCTCGGCGTCGCTCGGTGTGATGCCCCGGAACGGCTCGTCGGCCAGCAGGCACGCGGGCTGGCGGAGCTCGGCCAGGGCCAGGGCGGCCCGACGGCGCTCGCCGCCGGACAGGTGGCGGGCCTCGGTGTCGAGGGCGTCCTCGACGCCGTGCTCGCGCGCGGCATCCCGCCAGGACAGCCCCTCCGGGGCGCCGTGTCGCCGGGCCGCGGACGCCAGGAACCAGCGCAGCGGGCGCGATCCCGTGAATAGGCCGCGGTCCGGGACGTAGAACAGCCCCTCCCGGGCCAGCCGGCACAGCCGCGCGTGGCTGTGTGGGCTGCCCCGGAACATCACCGTACCGTAGTCGGGGCGGAGCACGCCAGCCGCGATCCGGAGCAGGGTAGTCTTGCCCGTCCCCTTCCGGCCCAGGAGCGCGGTGACGGTACCCTCGTCGACCCACAGGCTGGCGTTCCGGAGGACGGTGTTCCTCCAGTAGCTCTTGCCCACCCCGCTGGCGACCAGTACACGGGAACCGCCTCCGCTCTCCTCTTCCGGTTCATGCCCGGATTCGCCACGCGGGTCGTCCGTCACAGGAGCCTCCCGACGGAGGCCGCGCCGACCTCGAGGGCCGCCGCCGTAGCTCCCATGACCGCCGCGGCGACGGGTAGCGAGACACCCAGGTTGCCGAGGAAGAGGTGCTCCCCCCGGCGTCGCATGGCGACAACGGTGAGGATCGTCACGAGCGTGACGACGAGAACGGCCGACGCCGGACGGCCGAAGTCCACGCCGAAGGGGAGGAGCGCCGCGCGGATGGCTGCCCAGAACAGCGCCGAGCGGGACACGAGGGACCGGACCACGGGAAGCGGCGGCACTGACGTCCTCATGACGCCCCGGGACGGAGGGTGATCCGACGCGTCGGTACGTGACAGTAAATGTACATCGGGCGGCGGGGCGCGGCGAGTGGCGTCCGCTCCGCGGCTGCCGACCGCGGTTCCTTCCCATGACCGCCTGCCCCCCGGTATTGTGTTCCCGTCGACGAATCGGGAACGCCAGCTCCGGACACGCATGGGATCGGATCACGCCAGCAGCGACCGCGGGATCGACGAGGACGCCTGGGACGATCCGCGCCTGACCGAGGCGCGCAACCCCGAGACCGAGCAGATCGACCGGGCGGCGCCGCGGGATATCGTGGACATGATACAGGCAGAGGACCGGACGGTGCCCGAGGCCGTCGAGGCGGAGGCGGAGTCGATCACGGAGATGGTGCGGCGCGTGGTGGAGAAGTTCCGTCGCGGCGGCCGGCTGTTCTACGTCGGTGCCGGCACCAGCGGTCGGCTCGGCGTCCTGGACGCGGCGGAGTGTCCGCCGACCTTCGGCACCGATCCCGAGATGGTGCAGGGAATCATCGCGGGTGGACGGGAAACCCTGATCCGGAGCCGCGAGGGCGTCGAGGACGACCGCCCCGCCGGGCGCCGGGCCGTGGAGGGCTCCGAGATCGGCGAGGACGACTTCGTTCTCGGCATCGCCAGCTCCGGCACCACTCCTTTCGTGCAGGCGGCGATGGAGGAGGCTGCGGAGCGGGGCGCCGGAACGGGCTTCCTCAGCTGTACGCCACCGCCGGACCGGATGGAGGAGGTGGCCGACGTGCTGGTCACGCCGCTGGTGGGCCCCGAGGTGATCGCCGGCTCGACCCGCATGAAGGCGGGCACCGCCACGAAGCTGGTGCTGAACACGCTCACCACGGCGGCCATGGTCCGGCTGGGCAAGACGTACGGCAACCTGATGGTCGACCTGCAGGCGGTGAGCGAGAAGCTGGTGGACCGGAGCCTCCGGATCGTCCGGGCCGTCTGCGGCGTGGACGAGGGCCGGGCCCGGCGGCTGATCCGGGACGCCGGGGGATCGGTGAAGACGGCGCTGGCCATGGAGCGCCTGGGCGTGGGCCGGGCCGAGGCGGAGCGGGTGCTGGATGCGTGCGGCGGCTTCCTGGGCGAGGCCCTGGATCGCTACGAGGGAGCGGAGACGGTGCCGTACTACGCCTGCTATTCCGAGGCTCCCGAGGACCGGGGCGCGGTGGACCGCCTCGTGGAGCGGCTGGCGAACGACCCCGACCGGGTGGCCGCGGCCGTCGAGGAGCTCCCTCCACCGAGCAGCCAGCGGCCGGGCGCGACGTCCGGGCGGTGGGGCCCCCGGGAGCACGTGGCTCACCTCCACGAGTTCGAGTACGGTGGCGTTCGACCGAGGATCGAGGGGGCGGCCGGGGGAGAGACCTCCTTCGCCGACATGCCGCCCTCCGATCCGCCCCCGGGCGCCGACGAGTCTCTCCAGGTGCTGCTCGACCGCTTCCGCGAAGAGAGGCGGCGGACTCTGGATGCGCTGGAGGAAGCGATGGAGGAGGCGGGAGCCGTGGAGCTGCTCGGCCGTCGCTTCACCGTGGGGCAGGAGGAGATGACGCTCTATCAGTTCCTGCGGGGCGTGGCCCACCACGCCGAGGCCCACGCCGATCGCATCGGCGAGCGCCTGCATCCCTCCCTGCTCACCGCGGAGGAGGCCGCCCGCCGTCGGGGCGCCTCCGAAGCGGAAAACGCTTCCGGACGGCCACGACCGGCCGGCCCGGGTCCGGGGGAGACGGCGGGGTGAGCCTGTACCTGGGGCTGATGTCCGGCACATCGCTGGACGGCGTCGATGCGGCCCTCGTCTCCCTTCCCGGGCAGCGGGAGCGTCCGCAGTCCGCCGAGCTCGTCCACTTCCTCACGGTGCCCTACGGCACCGACTTCCGGCAGCGGCTCGCGCGGGCCGTGGAGGAGGCCGGCCCGGGCGAGATCTGTGCGCTGGACTTCGAGCTGGGCCGCCGCTTCGCCGACGCGGCCTCCCGGGTGCTGGAGGAGGCCGGAGGGGACACGGAGAGCCTCCAGGCCGTGGGGAGCCACGGACAGACCGTGTGGCACGCCCCCCCCGAGGGCGACGAGCCGGGCGCCACGCTCCAGATCGGCGAGCCCGCGGTGGTGGCCGAGGAGCTCGGCGTGAGCGTGGTGGCCGACTTCCGGGTTCGGGACGTGGCGGCCGGTGGGCACGGCGCGCCGCTGACGCCGTACTTCGACCGCCTCCTGCTCTCCGACCCGGACCGCGTGCGGGCCGTGCAGAACCTGGGGGGGATGGGGAACGTGACCCTCCTGCCGCCGGGGGGCGGCTCGCCCGGCTCGCCGGCCGCCGCGTCGCGCCCCCTGGCGTTCGACACCGGACCGGGGGTCGCCCTCCTGGACGCCGCCGTGGAGATCCTGAGCGGCGGGAGCGAGCGGATGGACGTCGGGGGGCGCCGCGCGGCCCGGGGCGCGCCGCTCGAGGAGCCGCTGCGCGAGTGGCTGGAGGATCCCTTCTTCGCCGAGGAGCCGCCGAAGAGCACCGGCCGCGAGCGCTTCGGCCGCGAGGGCGCGAGACGGTGGCTCGAGCGGCACGCGGAGGAGCGGCCCGAGGACCTGCTCGCCACGCTCACCGAGCTCACCGCTCGCTCCGTGGCGCTGGCGCTGGAGGGAGCCCCCATGGCGGCCGAGGAGCTGTACCTCTGCGGTGGCGGCGCCGAGAACCCGGAGCTCGCACGGCGCATCGGGGCGGCGGTGGGCGAGGACGTGGCGGTCCGGCGGCTCGAGGCCCTGGGCTGGAACGGCGAGGCCCGGGAGGCCGCGGCCTTCGCCCTGCTGGCGCGCCAGCACCTGCTCGGCATACAGGTGGACCTCTCCTGGGCCACGGGAGCGGCAGGCCCGCGACGGCTCGGCAAGCGGGTGCCGGTGTGACCGAACGGGAGGATCCGCGGAAGGACCCCCGTGGCGCCGCGGCCAGCCTCTTCCTCCCGGCCCTCAGGATGGACCGGGACCCGGAGGCCGACGTCCGCCGGGAAGGGGAGCGGGCCCTGGAGCTGGGGGCCGGGGGGTTCCTCGTCTTCGGCGGGCGGGCGCCGCGGGTTCGGGAGCTCGTCCGGGACCTGCGGGAGCAGGCCGGGCGCCCCCTGTGGGTGGCCGCCGACCTGGAGCGAGGAGCGGGCCAGCAGTTCGACGGCGCCGTCCACCTGCCGCCGCCGGCCGCGCTGGCCAGGACGTCGGATCCCGTCGGGGCGGCGCGCACCGCCGGGCGAATCACCGGGGAGGAGGCCGGACGACTCGGAGTCGACCTCGTGCTCGCGCCGGTGCTGGATCTGGACGTGGAGCCGCTGAACCCCATCGTGGGCACCCGCAGCTTCGGCGCGGACCCGGAGCGGGTGGCCCGCCTGGGGAGGGCGTGGATCGAGGCCTGCCAGGGGACCGGTGTGGCGGCCTGCGGCAAGCACTTTCCCGGACACGGCCGCACCACGTCGGACTCCCACCTCGGGTGCCCGACGGTCTCCGCCGACGCCGAGCTCCTCCGCCGGGAGGATCTGGCTCCCTTCCGGGAAGTCGTGCCCGGCGTGGCGTCGGTGATGACGGCTCACGTCGCCTACCCGCGGCTCGTGGGGGATCCGGACCCGCCGCCGGCCACGATGAGCCGGGAGCTGGTGGACGGACTTCTCCGCCGTTCGCTGGGCTTCGAGGACGGGCTGGTGGTCACCGACGCGCTGGTCATGGAGGGGCTCCGCGGGTCGGGCGACGACGAGGGTGACCTCGCGGCCCGCGTGATCCGCGCCGGCTGCGACCTGCTGCTCTATCCCGGCGACCTGGAGGCCGCCGTCGAGGGGGTGGCCCGCCGGATCGAGCAGGGCGATGCGGAGATCGTCGACCGGGTCCGCGAGTCGCGCGTCCGCTCCCGGCGGGTCCGGCGCCGCTTCGTCCGCCGCGAGGTGCCGGGTGATCCGGAGGAGCGGATCGGCGGAGAGGACGAGGTCCGGGAGGCCCTGAGGCTGGCCGTCGAGAGCGTCACCGCCGTCGGCCCCGGCGATCCCACCGGCGGGCTGGCTCCGGCCCGTCCGGTGGCCGTGCACGCGGTGAGCGACGACCTGGACCGCCCCGGCGAGGCTCCACCGGGTCCCGCCTTCGCCCGGGAGCTCGGGTCGCTGGGATGGACCGTGGAGCGGGCGGCCGACGCTTCCGCTCCCTCCGACGGGCGCCAGCGGGTGGTGCTGCTGCGCGCCACGCCGCAGGCCGACAAGGGGCGCGCCGGCGTCTCCCCCGAACGAGCCCGCCGGGTGAGTGAGCTCCTGGACGGGGAGGGGCCGGCGGCCCTGGTGGTGTTCGGCCACGAGCGTCTGCTCCGGGACCTGGGCCGGTCGGGCCTCTGTGCCTGGTCGGCGGAGGACGTGATGCAGCGAGCCGCGGCCCGCGCCCTGGCCGGTCTCGCCCGCGGCGGCTGATGGCGGCCCTCGACTGGTGGGTGGTGGCGGGCTACCTGGCCCTCACCGTCGGCATCGGCGTGTGGCTGGCCCGTCGCGCGCAGGGCAGCCTGGTGGACTTCTTCGTCAGCGGCCGCTCGCTGCCCTGGTGGCTGGCCGGCACCTCCATGGCGGCCACCACCTTCAGCGTCGACACTCCGCTCTACGTCGCGGGCCTGGTGGCCCGCCGCGGCATCGTCGGCAACTGGGAGTGGTGGGCCTTCGCCCTCTCCCACCTCCTCCTCATCTACGTCTTCAGCCGCCTGTGGCGCCGGGCCGAGGTGGTGACCGACGTGGAGATGTCGGAGATCCGGTACGGCGGGCGGTCGGCGGCGGTGCTCCGCGGCACCCGGGCGTTCCTCTTCGCCGTGCCCATCAACTGCGTGGCCATCGGCTACGTGATGCTGGCCATGCGGAAGGTGATCGAGGCCCTGGGCCTGTTCGGCGGGGTGCCGGCGGCGCTGCCCGGGGATCCGCGGCTGTGGATCGTCGTGGGGCTCTCGATCTTCGTGCTGGTCTACGCCGGCCTGGCCGGCCTGTGGGGCGTCGTGGCCACCGACTTCTTCCAGTTCTTCCTGGCCATGGGCGGCGCCCTGCTCGTGGCGGGCTACGCCGTGGTCGACCTGGGGGGCGTGGCGGCCCTGAAGGAGCAGATCGCGGCCATGGACCGGACCGCGGCGCTGGACATGGTCCCCCGTCCCGGCACCTCGCGCCTCCCCATGGGCACCTTCCTCGCCTACCTGGGCATCCAGTGGTGGGCCTTCCGACGCTCCGACGGCGGCGGCGAGTTCGTGCAGCGGCTGTCGGCGTGCCGCGACGAGGACGAGGCGGAGAAGGCGGCCTGGCTGTTCAACGTCCTCCACTACGTGGTCCGGGCGTGGCCGTGGGTGCTGGCCGGGCTGGCGGCCATGGTGATCTTCCCGGAGCTGGAGGACCCGGAGCTCGGCTACCCGAAGCTCATGCTCCGCTACCTGCCGCCGGGGGTGCTGGGCATCACCGTGGCCGCGTTCCTGGCGGCGTTCATGTCCACCGTCTCCACGCAGATCAACTGGGGCGCCAGCTACCTGGTCAACGACCTGTACGGCCGCTTCGTGGACCCGGAGGCCAGCGAACGGAAGCTGGTGGCGCTGGGGCGCCTGGCGTCGGTGCTCATCGTGGCCGTGGCCGGCACGGCGGCCTTCTTCGCCGACGACATCGGCACGGTCTTCCGGTTCATGATCGCCATCGGCACCGGCCCCGGCGCCGTGCTCATCCTGCGCTGGTTCTGGTGGCGGGTGAACGCGTGGGCGGAGATCGCCGCCATGGTGGCCGGCTTCCTCATCGCCGTGCTCTCGTACCTCCCGCTGTGGGGTGAGCTCGGCTTCGGGCTCCGGCTGGCCGTCACCGCCTTCGGCTCCGCGGCCGTGTGGGTGCCCGTGATGCTGCTCACCGAGCCGGAGTCCGAGGAGACGATCGAGACCTTCTACCGGCGTGCCCGCCCCGGCGGGCCCGGCTGGCGCCGCGTGCGCGAGCGGCTGGACCTGGAGCCGGTGACGGCGCTGGGTCGGGACCTGGGACGCACCGGGTGGGCGGCGCTCCTCCTGATCGGAGGCATGTTCGCCGTGGGCGGCGCCGCGCTCCTGGAGTGGCGGCAGACGCTGCTGGCCGGCGCCGTGGCGGTCACCGGACTGGCCGGGCTGCTGTGGATGCGCCGCGGCCGCTCCTCGCCGGCGGCCGCGGCCGAGGGCACCGGCGTGCCGGAGTCGGGGCCGGGTCCGGGGGGCGGCGGAGGACGACCCGATGGAGGGGGCCGACGCGGGGAGACGTAGCGGTGGGATGCGGAGGAGGGTAGATTTCTCCTACACGGGCGGCCTCCAGACCCGCCCCAGCGTCCAATCCCGCGGGAGCGTGCCGTGGCCAGGTGGCGAAAGCGTCGGGTTCTCGCGGTGGTCCTCGCCGTGCTCGCCATGGGCCTCGGCCTCACGGCCGCCGCCCTCTCCACGTCCACGTACCCCGGCCGGTGGGTGTGGTGGAACCGCTCCGACATCGACGACCTCCACCGCTTCCCCTCACGCCCGATTCCCGACGGCCCCTCCACGTTCAGGTTCGCTCCGTCGTCGTCGAACTTCGATCCGGTGGTGGCACTGGAGCGGGAAGGCCGGGCGGAGCGCGTGAGACTCGACGACCTGGCACGGGAGACCGGCAGCACGGCCCTCCTGGTCGTCCGACGGGACACGCTCCTCTTCGAGGGCTACTACGGCGGCCACGGCCGCGACTCGCTCAGCACCTCCTTCTCGGTGGCCAAGTCCGTCACCGGGCTGCTGGCCGGCATCGCCATCGGGGAGGGGCTCTTCGAGACCGCCGACGACCCGGTGACGGAGTACCTCCCGGAGCTGGCCCACCGGGATCCCCGCTTTCGGCGCGTGACGCTGAGGCACCTCCTGGAGATGCGCTCCGGCATCGCCTTCCGGGACCACGACCTGCCGTGGGGCGACAAGGCCCGGGCGTACTACGAGCCGCACCTGCGGAAGCGGGTGCTCGGCGAGATCCCCATCGCGGGACCGCCGGGCGTGGAGTGGTCCTACAACACCTACAACCCGATGCTGGTGGGGCTCGCCCTGGAGCGGGCCAGCGGCGAGAGCGTGGCGTCGTTCACCAGCACGCGGCTCTGGTATCCGCTCGGGATGGAGTATCCCGCGAGCTGGAGCACCGACGGGACCACCGCCCCCATGGAGAAGATGGAGAGCGGGCTCAACGCCCGGGCGGTGGACTTCGCGAAGATCGGACGCCTCCTGCTGGAGCGGGGGGCGCCCGACGGGCGGCGGGTCGTCTCGGAGCGGTGGATCGAGGCGTCCACCCGCGCCGGCCCCGGCTGCGAGCTGGAGAGCTTCCGTCCCGTCCCCCTCTGCTACCGCCTGGGATGGTGGATCACGCCGCCGGGAGACGGGCGCCGGTGGGCCGTGGAAGCGCGCGGACACCTGGGGCAGTACATCTCCGTGTTCCCCGAGGAGCGACTGGTGATGGTGCGCTTCGGCCGTGAGCCGGGAGGCGTCAGCTGGCCCTCCGTCTTTCAGGCCCTGGCGGACGCGACGGCGCCGTAGTCGGATCTCCCCGGCGCTGTCACGCGACGGGTCCTCTCCTATCTTCGGGCCGGGACCGAACCGGAGCACGAGACCGAGGGGACGCGGAATGACGGAGACGGAGGAGACGCGAGGGGCGCGGGCCGGGGCGCCGGGGCGAGACTGGAGCCGCGCGTCGGGTCTGATCGTCGTGGCGGCGTCCCTGGGGGCGCTGGGTTGCTCGCTTCCAGGCATGGGCGGCGGGGCCGGCGGCCCCGAAGTGGCCCGCCCCGGGGAAAGCGAAGCGCGGGCGAGGATTCCGGACCGGATCGTCGAGGCCGTCTCCCCGGCGCTGGACCCCCGCTACACCCGCTACCTGCCGCCCTTCCCGCGGGATAGCGGCGCGCTCCGACTCCGGGTGGTCTATCCCGACACCCTGGGACTCGTGGCCGATCACGACTCGGGCTTCGTTTTCGGTAGCGTGGGGAACGGCGACGCTCGGCTCGAGATCAACGGCACGCGGGTGCCCGTGGAGCCCAACGGATCCTTCCTGGCGTGGCTCCCGGTGCCCGGCGCCGACTGGGTGCCCGAGATGCGTCCCGACACGGCGGCGGACGACCGTCCCCTGGGGCAGCCGCTCTTCCCCGAGGACCGCGGTCCCACGTACGCCGACAGCCTGGGACCGGTGGGACACTACCGGGTCGTCGCCCGGCACCCCGACGGCACGGTGGATACGCTGCTCCACCCCGTGCGCCGGCCGCCGGACCCGCCCCGGCCGCCGGACGACGCCGCGGCGTGGATCGACAGCACCTCGGTGGGCGAAGCCCCGGTCCGCTGGGCCCTCTCCGAGGAGGAAGTGGAGGTCTCGGTACGGGCGTCGCCGGCGGCCCGGGTGTGGCTCGAGAGCCGCAGCCAGCGCTTCCCCCTCCGCTCGGACCTGGGCTCGCCGGTGCACAGCGCCAGGGTCAAGGCGTGGCGCCTGGCCGGGGCCGACGCCGCATCGGCCGGCGACACGCTGATGTTCGACGTCGTGGCGGCCGCCGGCGGGGACACGGTGCGCCGGCCGCATCCGCTCCCGATCCGCGTCCTGGACCCCGAGGCGCTGCCCACCGGGAGGCTCGTCGAGGAGCCGGACTCCGTGAGCGGGGAGTCCGGCGTCGTGATCGGCCGCACCCATCCGTACGGCACCTACTACTGGCGCTTCCCCGAGGAGACCCGCGTCACGCTGAGCGGGCGCACGGGCGAGCGCTACCGGGTGCGGCTGGCACCGGGCCTGGAGGCCTGGGTGGCGGAGGAGTCGGTGGATCTCACGCCGGACCGGGTCGATGGACCCTCCACGCGCGTCGACCGGGTGGAGGTGCGTCCACGCTCGGACCGGTTGCGGGTCGCGACGCGGCTGGACGACGCGGTGCCGCTTCGCGTCCAGCAGACCGGGCCCCGGACCCTGGCCCTCACCCTGTACGGGGCCACGGGAAGCACGTCCCGCGCCTCCTACGGGCCGTCGGATCCCCTGCTGGAGTCGGTGGACTGGACGCAGGAGCCGGGCTCCGTCTACCGGCTGGAGATCGGCCTCACCCGTGACGTCTGGGGCTACCGGACCGAGTATCGGGTGGGCGAGGACGGCTCAGCGCAGCTCGTCTTCGACATTCGCCGCCCTCCGGAGATCGACGCCGGCTCGCCGCTGGAGGGACGCCGGATCGCCGTCGACCCGGGACACCCCGGCGCCGGGGCCACGGGGCCCACCGGCTTCTACGAGGGCGACGCCAACCTGGCCATCGCCCGGCAGCTCGTGTCCATGCTCGAGGAGGAGGGCGCCGAGGCCGTCCTCATCCGCGACGACACGGTGCAGATGGGCCTGTACCAGCGGACGCGGAGGGCCAGGGAGGAGGGGGCGGAGGTCTTCGTCTCCATCCACAACAACGCGCTCCCGAACGGCGTCCGTCCCTTCCGGGAGCACGGCACCAGCACCTACTACTTCCACTCCCACGCCCGGGACCTGGCCCAGCACGTCCAGGGCGGGATGCTGGAGACGATGGGGCTCCGGGACCTGGGGGTGTTCTACGGCAACCTGGCCGTGGCCCGGGAGCCGTGGATGCCCTCGGCCCTGGCGGAGGGAGCGTTCATGATGATCCCCCGCCACGAGGCGGCGCTGAAGACGCCGGGCTTCCAGCGGCGCTATGCGCAGGGGGTGCTGGAGGGGCTGCGGGGCTTCCTGCGGGAGCGGGCTCAGTAGGACGTGCCCGGCTGCCGGTCGGCCTGCTCCCGCGCCCACTGACCGACCCACGGGAGCTCGGTCTCGCTTCCCCGGTACGCCTGCCACATGAGGTAGACCCAGACCACCAGACCCCCGGCGCCGAGGACCAGCGAGGCCAGGGCGTTGATCACGGGCCCGATGAAGGGGACGAACGTGATGATCCCCGCCGCGATCGACAGCCCGAACCAGACCACCGAGAAACCGATGGACTGGAAGGCGTGGAAGCGGACGAACCGCCGGTCCGGCTCCAGCAGGAGGAAGAGGAGCCCCGTCACGAAGCCGAGCAGGTAGCACAGCGGGCCCGCGACACGGGCCTCGAGCCCCGTGCCCGGCGGAGGCTCGCCCGGACTTCCGGTGGTGCGCTGGTTCCGGTCCATGGGAAGGCTCCGGCTGGAGGTACGAGTGTTCGCCCCCGAAGGTAACCGATGCCCGGAAGGGAGAGGAGAGGCATGGAGATCGAGGAGCTGGGGACGGCCGAGACGCCCGCGGTGCCGGAGAGCGCCTGGGTGGCGCCCTCGGCCGACGTCGTCGGCGACGTGGAGCTGGGCGAGGGCGCGAGCGTGTGGTACGGCTGCGTGCTCAGGGGCGACATCGAGCCGATCCGGATCGGCGCCGACACCAACGTCCAGGACCTGACCATGGTGCACGTGGATCGCGGCATGCCGGCCGTCGTGGGACCCGGCGTCGGCATCGGACACCGTGCTGTCATTCACGGCTGCGAGATCGAGGAGAACTGCCTCATCGGGATGGGCGCCACCATTCTCTCCGGGGCCACGATCGGCCGCGGTTCGGTGGTGGCCGCCAACGCCCTGGTGACGGAGGGCACCGAGGTCCCGCCCGGGAGCCTGGTCGTGGGAATGCCGGGGGAGGTGGTCCGCCCGGTGGACGACGATCTCCGGGAGCGGATCCGGAGCACGGTCGAGCACTACAGCGCCCTCAAGGAGGGACATCGAAGCGGCCGCTGGCGGCCGGAGAAGTAGAACCCGAGGAAAGACAGGAGCATTCATGGAGTACGGAGCCGGAGAGACGTGGAGCGGGACGGCGGCGCGGGCCGGCGGGCTGCTCTCGCTGGTGGCGATGCTGGCACTGGGACCGGCCGCGGTCCACGCACCGGCGCAGGAAGCCGAGCACGCCGGTCACGAGGGGCACGCCGATCACCGGGCTGGCGCCGATCCGGCGAGGCAGGCGGCCGGGCCCCTGACAGAGCCGGGGAACGCCGCCTTCGCCGCGATCCGCGAGGTGGTGGAGACGCTGAACGCCCGCGAGGACACGGACTGGTCGCGCGTCGACCTCGAGGCCCTGCGCCGGCACCTGGTGGACATGCGCCGGTTCACCACCGAAGCGGAGATCGTCGAGCGGGAGCCCGTGGACGGCGGGCTTCGCGTGGTCGTCCGGGGGACCTCCCCCGAGGCCAGCCGCTCCATCCGACGGGCGCTCCGCGCCCACGCGCCGATGGTGGAGAAGGAGACCGGGTGGAGCGCCTCGGTCGAGGCCCGGGGCGAGCAGACGGAGCTGCGCGTGGAGGGGGACGGTGAGGAGGACACCCGCCGGATTCGCGGACTCGGCTACATCGGGTTCATGGCCACGGGGGCCCACCACACGCGCCACCACTGGATGATCGCCACCGGGCGGTCGCCGCACGGCGGGTAGGGTACGTCGGGGCCCGCCGGGTGATTCGGATTGGCCGGCCGGATATTGGCTTGAAGGGCTATATATAGGGGGCGGGACGCCGGGAGCGGGGCGGGGGGCGTCCGGAGAGATCCCTGAAGGAAAGGGGTTCTGAGCGCCGGACACGTCGCGGGACAGGGACACGCTCCGTGACGGCTCGCTGTCGTGTCATAGGTTCTGAAGGCGATGGGGCGAGCGGAGAGGCAGTCGGATCTCTGGAGCCTCCGCTCCCTGCACGGTATGGTGAGGCGCCGGTGGAGGTCCCTCTGTCCCCGAGCAGGGAGCGGCTCATGGGCGAGCGAAGCGAGAGGGCCGATCGGGGGCTCATCGCGGTCCTGCTGCTCCTGGCGTCGGCCGCGGCCTGCGGTCCGTTCGACGCCGGCTCGGCGACGTGGAGTGGAGGCCTGTCCCCCGGGGAGGATCGGACGACCGCCGTGCTCCGGGCGGCGCTGGACGCCATGGCCGAGCGGGCGCCGCGGGACACCATTCACCTCTCGTCCCGCTGGGATTCCGGCGTCCCGCTGGGGGAAGGCCGAATCGATGCCCTGGTCTCCGGCGACTACGCTGCTCCGGTCGTTCGGCGGGACAGCGCCGGATTCGAGCGCGGCTTCAGCGGGGCCGTGCTCGTGTTCTCCAGGCCGGAGATCGATGGCTCTGCCGCTTCGATGCGGGCCGAATTCCACACCGTCTTCGGCTGGGACCGGACCCATAATCACGGTTTCGAGCTCAGCCTGGAGAACGGGGAGCGCGGCTGGCGCACCGCTGCGGTGGAGCTGGGGTTCATCGGTGACGGCTACCTGACGGCTCCCGACGACTCCTCCCGGAAGAGCGCCGCACTCCGGGCGGCTCTCCGTCACGCCGCCGACTCGATTCCCGGCGGTGACCGCCACGTCCACACGTCTCTCGCCCCGGCCGACTCGGCCACGTCCCGGCAGAGGATGGCCGCCCGAATCCTGGGCGCCGATCTGATCTCACGGCGGAACGCGGCACCGTGCCCCAGCTCGGGCGAGTGCTCGATGAGCGTCCCGGGCCCCGTCGTCGGCCTCGGCCCCGTGGGCTTCACGGGACCGGGACGGGCCACAGCGACCATCGGGTGGCGGACCGACGCCGATCTCGACGCCCCGGGCTACGAGTACGACGAGCTGGACGTGTGGCTGCGTGAGAGCGCCGACGGGAGCTGGCGTGTGGTCCGCTCCCGGATCGACCCGAGGAAGTGAGGCCGCGGGGCTCCCGGTGAACCGTCGCGACCGCGCGAGGTCGCGGCGACGGAGTACCCGAAGTCGGTGCTGGCGGCGGAGTCCCCGGATCTCCACTACGGGTTCGGCGGCGCGCTCGTCGAGTTCGACGACCTGGAGCTCTACGAGAACAGCGCCCGACTCACGGTCTCGTTCGCCACCTGGTACGCCATCTCCCCGGACATCCCACGCTGCTCTGGGAACGCGTCGGTGCCGGTGAGTGGGTCCGGAACTTCCCGATCGCGGAGGCTATCGGCGCGGACACGCTCGGGTTCGAGAAGGGAGTCGACTGCGCCCGCGGCGACTGTCCCGTTCGCGTCCGGGGACTGGTGATCCACGTCCTGGACGTGGAGTTCATCGCGTGGCGACGCGCGGGTGTCCTCCTGGGATGGCGGCTGAACGTGGAGGAAGGGCCTCCGGGTCCGATGCAGGAGAGAGTGCGAATCCGTCTCCGTGAAGACCCGGAGAGCGGCTGGGAGGTGGTCCGGTCACCGCTGGGGCCGATCCCCTGAACTCGCCCTGGCTACAGCGCGGTCATCAGGGCCACGATGGCCAGCACCAGCACCACCGCCGTGGCGAGCCCTCCTGCCATCACGCCGGCCGCCTTCAGCCACTCGGTCGCGGACGCACGCCACCAGTTCTCCGCCTCGGTCGTCACGGTTTCCTCCCCGGCCAGTGGATCCCGGTCCGTCGACGTACGGCCAATATGACGACGAACGGCGCGTCGTGCATCGTGGCCGCCAACGTACTCCGGTCGGTGACGCGGTGCGGAGGGAGGCGGGAGCTCCGTCCCGGTGCCGACGTAAACATCACACGGAAGACCGCTCCTCTCAGATTAGGAGCGTGGGGGAACGTGCCGACACTCTTCTCCGGTCACATGGCGAGGAGACGGGTCACCTGCACCTGAAGGAACGGGATGGACCAGCTGATTCCGTCCGGTTCGCGGGGGCGGGCCCTCATGCTGCTCTCGGGCATCGTCTTCGGGATTCTGCTCCTGTTGGGCATGACGTACCTGGGATTCGAGATCCAGGGCGGGGTGCGGGCGTACGTGACCGGAGAGAGCCTGTGGAGCAGCGGGCGCCAGCAGGCGGTCATGGCCCTGGAGCGCTATGCTCGCACCGGGCGTGAGGCAGACTGGGCGGACTACCGGGAGGCGATCCGTCGTCCCCTGGCGGCCCGACGGGCGAGGCTCGAGCTCGAGAAGTCGGATCCGGACGTGGAGGCGGTGCGGGGGGCGTTCCGGCTCATGGGCCTGCCGCGGGCCTCGATGGATCCGATGATCCATCTCTACCGGCGGCTCGGCGAGACGTCGTTCCTCGACGCCCCGACGCGACTCTGGGCCACCGGGGACTCGCTCCTGCGCAGGCTGGACCGCCAGGCCCTGGAGCTGCGACACCTGGTTCGTGGCGGCCGGCCCGGCTCGCCGGCGGTGGAGGCCAGCCTGTCGCGAGTCATGGAGACGTCACGCCAGCTCGCGCAGCTCGGTGATCGGTTCAACGACCGCCTCGCCGGCGTCGGCCGGCGGATCCGACACTGGCTTCGCTGGATCCTGGGCGGCGTGGCGCTGCTCGTCGTGGCCGTGGCCGGCGTCGGGACCTGGGCGTTCGTGCTCCACAGCGAGCGGCGCGAGCGGGACTACCGGGACCTGGTGGCAGCCGCGCCGGTGCCCATGGCCGTCCGTCGCGGGGACGTCATCCAGTTCGCGAACAATGCCTTCGGCCGACTCTTGGGCGTGGACGACGCCGAGACGCTGGTGGGGCGTTCCACTCTGGAGTACGTGCCCGAGGAGGAGCAAGACGAGGTCGTCCGTCGCATCCGGGGCACGCAGGAGGGCGAGCGCGCGGAGACGACCCGCCGGCGGTGGATCCGGACGGATGGATCCGAGCGGCTGACCCGG
>Ga0207797_1001007_pt1 | contig 20966 bp, 20 predicted proteins | sample PRCRCaboRojoPR_6_FD_187275 | JGI IMG/M metagenome (GOLD analysis project Ga0207797, IMG submission 187275) | Marine sediment microbial community from Cabo Rojo, Puerto Rico - PR CR 10% Liquid 1 (SPAdes) | ecosystem: Environmental > Aquatic > Marine > Coastal > Sediment | place: Cabo Rojo, Puerto...
AAGTATTTGAAGGACGATCAACTCGCCAAGCTCGGCTACACGACCGAGTACACGGCCACCGAGTGCACGTCGGTGCAGACGCGCAACACCGTCACGATGACGCTCGACCGGTTTTTCGTGCGGAAGGACTGCGACGGTATCGAAGGCGACGGGGAGTTTTCGTTCCGCGCCATCGTGCAGAACGGCCCCACACGCGAGAAGGATATCTCCCGCTCGGGCGTCCTCGGCGACGGCGATAGCATCAGCCTCAACGAGGAGGTGGTGTTCGACGCCAATCGCACCCCGGGCTACCAGTTCGCCGTTACCTTTTACAGCACGGAAACGGACCGCGACCTCTTCACGGGCGCGTTCCCCGACTCACGCATGGACAACCGGCGCGCCGTAAAACGACACGAGTTTACGTCGTCGGGATGGACCAACCTGAAAGGCGGCGCCCGAATCGTGCTCGTGAACGGCAGCCGGAACTGTCAGGCCGAGCTCTTTTACTCGGTCGACGTGATCTAAGGTGGGCTCACTGCCTGCAGTCGAAAACGATGGACAAAAACTACGACGAGAAGGCCCTGGGCGCAACGCTGGGGCCTTCTTGACGTGACGCGGCAGCACCGACGGATGACAGAGCACAGTCCCGCAGGTCGGATCGCCGGGCGGCGCTGCCTGCCTCAGGCACGGGGGGCTGGCCTGTACGTACATGAGCGCATCGTCCGATCTCCGATGAATCGCCAACCGCCAACGTGCTCGACCTTCTCATCCGCCTCGACTTCGTGCTGGCCGTTGTGCTCCTGGTGGCCGCGCCGCTGGGGCTGCTCGCGGCCGCCGTGCGCCGGCCCATGCTGCGGCAGCACCTGCTGGCCTACTGGCGCGCGTCCTCGCTGCTCATGATCACGGTGTACCTGATGATCGACGGGCGCCCCGTGGCCTTCGTCGCGGGCAACGCCGCACTCGTGCTGATCCCGCTATCGCTGTGGGTTGGCGATGCGCTTTTTCCGGCGCGCCGCTACCGGCTCGATGGCGACCCGATCGCCGAGTGGTTCCGGCGCTGGCGCGTGGGGGCCAGCCTCTTCTGCGGCGCGAGCCTGCTGCTCACGGGGCCCACGCTCCGCTGCCTGTCCGCCGATGCCGAGGCCGATGCGATGTGCCAGGCCTGGCTCGGTCCGCCGCGCGAACTGCATGCGGCGCTGCACCCCACCGCCGACCCCGCTGCGCTGGGCGATGGCGCGTTCGTCGGACTCGTCGTGTACGGCGCGTACCTGCTGGCGTCGGCAGTGGCCCTCGGGCGAAGCGCCATCAAAGCGTGAGGGATCCTGCGATGGCTGAGCCCCTCCCCTCGCAGGTGCATGTGTTAAGATTAAATGAACGGTTATCGGTTGCACGTCGGTTTGATGCGTGAATAGGTGAGCGCCGCTCGGAAAGGAGTGGCTCCTACCTTCAACCACATACCCGACGCGACGATGCCTGATCTGCGATCGATCTTCGGAATTGCCCTCCTCGCCCTTCTTGTCTCTCTGACGGCCTGTGATAGCACCGGCCCATCTGACGACTCGGATCCCGAAGGGGTGGAGCGCTGGGAGGGGACCTATGCTGCCCAGGCTCGCTTCGGCGGTTCAAACGGAACGTGGGGCAATGGGGGCACCGACCGGCTCATCGTCTCTTCCAACGGGCAGGTGACCATTGACGGCGCCCTCATTCTCAACCCCAGCTATGATCCCTCAACAAATCGGTTCGAGTGGGCCACTGCCGACGACAATCCGACAAGCGGGGGGATCACGTTCTTTGAGATGAGTTCCGATCCCGACTTTGCGGACATCGGCAACGGAACCGTCGGGCAGAGCTTCTCGGGATTCATCCGGAACCCGGGAGAAGGCCCCCTGGATTACAGAGGCATCCTAGATTAGGAAGGCCGCGGGTCCGTCTCACCACACTCAACAAGTGGGTCCGCGGGCTGGGGGTGCGTCTGTGTCTTGCGTTTGGTGCGCGAAACACAGGCTCCTGGCGAGATCCCAGCACGTCCCCCGCACCGATCTGTTCATGCCGGCAATGCCGTGTGAGAGCCCGATCAGGGGCGTCCCCAGCGCATGCCTCGGGGCCAAGGGTGTGCGTGCGTCCAAGGTCGAGGGGGGAGGCCACAGTTTCGACAGGGCCGCCCGTCTGCGAGGGGATATGACGATTGCCAATTTCCGGGCAATCCCGTAATCGACACTCAAATCCTCTGCTGTTAAACAACGCCTTGGTCTCCTGAAATCCCGTGGTCTACTGACAAGAGACGGCAATCATAACCGGTCGATCCGTACCGGTCGATCCGTTTCGCAAGGCGTACGGAAGCCGTCGGAGTGGAAGGCCGGCACGCATGGTACAGGCTTTGCTCTCGTGAGAGATCCCCCACTGACGGTGCTCGGCCCCTCGGGGCCGGACCGCCGTCCTGTGCTTCGGTCTTTCCCCAATGCCTGTCGCTGTCATGAAGCCCTCCGTTCACGTTCTCCTCGTTGAGGATGATGCCGCCATCCGCGATCTCGAGCAAGTGCGCCTCCGGCGGCTCGGGTGCAAGGTGACGGTGCAGTCCAGCGCGCCCGCTGCGCTTGAGGCGGTGAATGCCGATCCGAACGGGTATGATTTGATCCTGACCGACTACAACATGCCACAGATCAACGGCCTGGAGCTCGTCTCCGAACTTCGCCAACAGGGATGCGGCGTCCCGGCCATTCTCATGACGGGCTACAGCTCCACGGTGTCCGAGGAGACAGCGCTCTCCGCCGGACTGAATGCGTTTCTTCGGAAGCCGTTTGGCGGCGAACAGTTGCAAAAGCTCCTGGATGATCTCCTGGATCTGCCCCAGGGTCGTGGGTAATCCTTACCCATTCGGGTAGTGAGGAAAGTACCCAGACTGATGTGTGGGAGGGAGAGGCAGAGGCGCCTGGATTCCGGGGAGAGCCGGTCCCGGGCGTTATTTTTTTGTGCTCACGAGGCCGACAAACGGTGGGCTCGGGCAGGCAGGATGCGCACCCCGGACGTTCCAAGCGCGAGTTCCGTAGACCGCGGTTCCAAGAGACAAGAGACCGCCCAGAGGTGCGGCCGGGCGGTCCCGAGAAAAGGATTGCGATGGCGGTTGCCCCGCGGAGGACGCCGCGCCGGAGCGCTCTCACGCCGCGCCGTTGGAGCGTGCGTAGGCCTCCTGCGCAACGTTCGCCCCGTCTCCGTTGGGCGTCGGGGCGACGTCGACCGGGCCCGTGTCGATGGTGAAGCGCTCGATGAGCCCGCTGAGGTCCTCGGCCTTCTGCGACATGTCCACGGCCATCTCAGCGAGGTTGTTGGTAGACTGCGAAACCTCGTCGGCCACGGCCGAGATCGACTCGACGTTGCCCGCAATCTGGTTGGTGGCGGTGGACTGCTGCTGGCTGGCCGACGCGATCTGGTCGATCATGGTGACCATGCCGTCGATGGAGGACACGATCTCGCTGAGCGCCGCCGAGGCCTCTTCGGCCAGGTCCAGTCCGTTCTCGACCTCGTCGGTGCCGCGCTCCATGGAAGCGACCACCTCCTGGGTCCGCTCCTGGATCTGGGTGATCATCGACGCGATCTTCTGGGTGGCGGACGTCGTTCGCTCGGCGAGCTGGCGCACCTCGTCGGCCACCACAGCGAACCCCTTGCCGTGCTCGCCGGCACGGGCAGCTTCGATGGCGGCGTTCAGGGCGAGCAGGTTTGTCTGGTCGGCAATGTCTTCGATGACCTGGATGATCTCGCCGATCTGCGCGCTCGACTCGCCCAGCGCCGTCACCTTGTCGGCCGAGGAGTTGACCAGGGTGGCGATGCGCTCCATGCCGTTGGCCGTTTCGTCGAATACTTCTTCGCCTTCGGCGGCCAGCTCCGAGGCGCGCTGCGCCATGTCGTTGGAGCGCTCGGCGTGCTGCGACGAGGCCGCAACGGTGGCCGACATCTCTTCGACGGCGGCGGCCACTTCGGTGGTTTGTTCCGCCTGCCCCTGGGCCCCCGCCGACATTTGCTCGGCCGACGAGGCCGCCACCTGGGCGGCGTTGGACAGCTGGTTGCTGGCGGCGTCAACCTCGCGGATCAGGGCGGCCAGCTCGTCGATCATCGTGTTGATCTGCCGCATCAGATCGCCCACGGCGTCGTCGTTCTCCACCGAGAGACGCTGCGTAAGGTCGCCCTCGACGACGGCATCCAGCACCTCGGAGATGTGGGCAAACTGCTCCCGCAGATAGGCCCGCTCCTCTTCGGCTTCGTGCTTGAGGGTCTCGGCGCGCTCGCGGGCCCGTTTCGCCTCCTCGGATTGCTCTTCGAGCGCCTCGGTCTTCGCCGCGCTGGCCGCGATCATGGCGTTGAACGAATCGGCCAGCGTCCCGATCTCGTCCTGCTGGTCGGTGTCTACGCGAACGCTCAGGTCGCCGGCTTCAACGCTGCGGGCCGCCTCGCACAGGGCATTGACGGGCCGCGTGACGGTGCGCTGCAGCTGCCACATCACGAACAGCGCAATCAGCACGATGCCGGCAAAAATGCCCCCGGCAATCAGGTAGCTGGTTTGCGTCTGCGCCTGCACGGTTTCGGTGGGAAGCACCATGAGCGCCGTGCCCGCGGCCTCGGTGCCGCGTTGGATCGGGGCCACCGCGGCCAGTACCGAGGTGCCGTCGGCGGCCTCCGTCCAGTGAGCGACCGGGCCGCGTGTGACGTCAACCTCCATCTCCGGAAGAGTTTCCGCCAGGTTGTGGCCCGCTACGCGGTTGCCGTCGGCGTCGAAGAAGCCGCCCGCGAGGGCCGATCCGTTTTGCACGACCTGCTGCAGGCTTTCCTCCAGCCCGCCCTGGTCGCCCATGACGAGCTTCAGGACCGATTGCTGGCCGATCGTTTCCGCCAGAAGCTGGCCCCGTCGCTCCAGCTCCTGCTCGGATTGGTTGAGGGAGTAGCGGGCAAACACGCCGAAGAGAACAAGCGTCGCGACGGCGACACTGCCCAGCAGCAGCGCAAAACGCGTTCGCAGATTGAAGTTCGTGAGGGCGAGGGAAGAGGCAAGCGAGTCCATGGAAAACGTACAGTCACTGATGGAGAAGACAAAGGCTCCAGACGGTACCGCGGACGGCGCGGGCCGCGTCGGTGCGCTACTTGGCTGCAACGAGGCGCTACTTGGCCGCAACGAGTTTGGTGAGCGACTCGTATTCGGCCGGCACGTCGAGCGACGTGGCTGCGGCCGCCGGCTTGTTCAGCACGATCTGGAAGTCCTCGCCATTCTTGGCGACCGCCAGGGGCGCTCCGGCGCTGACCCAGTCTTCGGTCGGGGCGAGCAGAGGAATGCCGCGCTTCAACGCGCTTTCGATGAGAAACTGCTGGGGGGTAGCGGCGTCCACGATGCCGTCGTTCTCGACGATCCAGATGACGTCGACGTCGTGGCTGCGCGTGAGCTCGCGGAACTGGCTGCCGATGTCGCTCTTCTGCTCCACGTACGCAAGGTAGAGCTTCGCCTGAATGGAGGTCGTGGCGCGACGGAGAGCCTGCAGTTTGTCCTCCTGGTTCTGAACGCCCTTCTTCCACAGCACCCCGACACGCTCGACGTCCGGCTTGATCTTCTTGAGGAAATACATCTGCTGCATCGGGTAGAAGCTGGGGGCCGTCGCGGTCGGCGGGGCCGGCTCGCTCGACGTGGCAAAGCCGGGCGCGGCAACCAACAGAGCCACGATGACGAGAACCGTGGAGGGACGGGGGAGAAGAGCAGTCATGATGCTGCGGGGGACTGGATGAGACGAGAAAACGGATTCGTTGCAACTATCGGCAGGTGGGGCAAAAGCTTAAGCACCGATCCCGCAAGTGCGGGGGAAACCGCCGGGAGGCCCGCGGTCGTTCGCGGATCTGCGCGAGACGAAGGAGGAAAAACCGGCCGGGCGGCGGTGTGGACGAATCATCGCCCGTAGTGGCGCCGGAAGTACAAGTAGTAAGCGTTCACCCGCCCGATAAGCGTCAGCGTCTCTTCGTAGGGCGGGGTCTTTCCGTACTGGCGCACGCGGTGAGGCCCAGCGTTCCACGCGCCGACCGTGCGGGCCAGGTTGTTGGCAAACACCCGGTTGTAGCGGTCGAGCAGGTAGCAGCCGATCAAAATGTTGATGGCAGGATCCTTCAGGTCGCGGGCGTCCAGCGATCGAAGGTCCGCGCGGCGGACGTAGCGGAAGGCGCGACGGGAGCGGTAGAGCGCGCGAGCCGCCCGGCGACCCGTTTCCGGAAGGATCTGCATGAGCCCGATGGCTCCCTTGTCCGACACAACGCGAGGGCGGGCGGAGGATTCAGCAGCGATGAGGGCCCGGACGAAGTGGGTGTTTACGGTGATGCCCGGACGGCTGTAGGAGAGCTGGGAGAAGTACTGGATGTAGGGCTCGTACGCCTGCAGGCGGCGCTGCGTGGCACGCGGGGGCACCTCGTCGGCCAACCGCTCGGCGGCGCGCTGCACGTAGTCCGCCACCTCCTGCGATCCGCGGGTGTGCTGCGCCGGCGCCGAGTCCGCGAGGCCGATCAGCCCAACAGCAAGCAGGCATCCCAGACAAAGCAGGCGTTTCATGGAATCGTTCGCAGCAGCGCCGGGAAAGAGGAGAGGGAGCACGCGAGGGGTTAGGAGAGCGCCGGCGTTCCGGCTGCCCGGGCCAGGGCGGCCGGGATCTCGTCCAGAGGCAGGACGGAGTCGGTCAGCCCCGCCTCTGCAACCGCACGCGGCATGCCGTACACCACGCACGAGGCTTCGTCCTGCGCGAAAATGGTTCCCCCGGCCTTGTGGATTGCACGCGCGCCGCGCAGCCCGTCTTTCCCCATGCCCGTCATGATGAGCGCAAGCACCTCCCCGTCGTAGACCTCACAGGCCGAGCGAAGCATGACGTCAACCGACGGACAGTGCGATTGCGTGTCGGTGGGAGCGGGCGTGCGGGCGACGATGGTGCCGTTGCGCTTCTTGAACGTGAGATGGCGCCCGCCGGCCGCCACGATCACGCGGCCGGGCTCGACGTCCATGCCGTCGGTCGCCTCGGCGACGTGGAGCGGACTGAGCGCATCGAGGCGGTCGGCCAGCGACCGGGTGAAGTGGGGCGGCATGTGCTGCACCACGACCACAGGCACCGGAAGCGCGGCCGACAACTCGGGAATGACGTGCTGCAGGGCGAACGGCCCACCGGTGGATACGCCAATGGCGATAAGCTTCGGCGGCTGGTCGGGGGGCGCGGACGACCGAGCGGAGCGCTGCGATCGGCGTTGCGTCGAACGGCGCGTCGGGCGCGACTCCTTCCGAAACAGGCGGGCACGGGATTCGGTCAGCGAGTGAACCTTGTTGATGAGCTGGTCCTGAATGTCCGTAATCTGAAGGGAGACGTGCGAGTCCTGCTTGGGGATGAAGTCGGCAGCGCCGGCCCGGAGCGCTTCGACGGTGGTCTCCGCCCCTTTGGCCGTCAGCGAGCTGACCATGAGGATCGGGCAGGGCGCCGTCTTCATGATCTTCCGCACGGCCGTGATGCCGTTCATCTTGGGCATCTCAACGTCCATCGTGATGACGTCGGGCGTGAGTTCGCACGCCTTCTCGACGCCCTCGGCGCCGTTGCGCGCCGTGTCCACCACCGTAATGTCGGCGTCGCGCTCCAGCATCATCGAGATGGCCTTGCGCATAAACGCCGAATCGTCAACAACAAGGGCGCGAATCATGGCTTCAGAAGGGTTGAGCGAAAGGGATGCGCCGGGCACGCGCTGGACCCGCAGGAGCTGGACCTGCAGGAACGAGCGCCCGGCGGCGTGCGATGCAGCACGGCGGGCAAGGCACACGGAGAGAACGGGGACGTGCGGCGGTCATGAGGTACCATTGGGGGCAGACGCAGCGGGGAGGGTCGCCTCGCGCGAGCGGGTGGCGGCCTCCGACTTCATTTGGATGACCTCGCCGACATCGAGAATCATGATGACCTGCCCGTCGCCCAGGATCGTGGTTCCGGCGATGCCGGGTACCGTCTTGAGATAGTCGCCGAGCGGCTTGATCACGACCTCTTCCTGCGCGATCAGGTCGTCGACGACCAGGGCCGCGCGGCGATGCGCGACGTTTACGATGACGGCATAGGAGTTGCGCCCACCGGTCGCGTCCAGCGGACGGGCGCGCTCGCCACCCGCGTTGGGCACCGGGACGTCCAGCGCCGCGTCGAGGCGAATGAGCGGAAGGACGCGGTCGCGATGCTGCATGACCTCCCCGCCCTGAATCGTCTCCGTCATGGCAGGCTCCAGGCGGATGGCTTCCGACACGGCGTAGAGGGGAATGGCGAACGTTTCCGCCCCGCTCTTCACGAGCATGCTCTGGATGATGGCCAGGGTGAGCGGCAGCTTGAGCGTGAAGCACGTGCCCTCGCCCGGGGTCGACTCGATGTCGATGGTGCCGTTCAGCGTCGCGAGGTTGGTTTTGACGACGTCCATCCCCACGCCGCGCCCGGACACCTGACTGACCTGCTCGGCGGTCGAAAAGCCGGGGCGGAAAATGAGCTGATACGCCTCCGCGTCGCTCATGTCTTCGACCTCGTTGGGAGCGAGCACGCCCTTCTCGACGGCCTTGGTCTTCAGCGCATCGGCGTCGAGCCCGGCGCCGTCGTCGGCAATCTCAATGACGATGTGGTTGCCTTCGTGGGCGGCAGTCAGGCGGATGCGCCCGCAGGGGTCTTTGCCGTTTTTCTTCCGCACTTCCGGCGGCTCAATGCCGTGGTCGGCCGCGTTCCGGATCAGGTGCACGAGCGGATCGCCAATCTCCTCCACGAGCGACTTGTCGAGCTCGGTGTCTTCGCCCTCCACCACCAGCTCGATGTCCTTGTCGAACTCGCGAGAGAGGTCGCGCACAACGCGCGGGAACTTGCCGAACACCTGGCCGATCTGCACCATGCGCGTGCGCATCACGGCGCTCTGCAGCTCGGTGGTCGTGAAGTCGACCTGGTCGCTGGCCTCGTCCAGTTCCCGCAGCAGGTCCTCGAAGCGGTGCGCATCGGCGTCGCCTGAGGCCGAGCGGTGCGCGGCCCGCATGTCGGAGATGAGTTGCAGAAGCCGGTTGCGGCCCAGCACGAGCTCGCCGACGAGGTCCATGAGCGCGTTGAGACGGCTGACTTCGACCCGGATGGTGTCGGGAGCGCTGCCGGCGCGGCCGCGTCCGTCGTCCGAAGCAGAGGCGGCCTCCTCGTCGGAAGATGGGGCGTCGTCGTCGGGCGTGGCGTCCGCGACGTCGTCGTCGCCTGGGTCGGGGGCGGCCTCGAGTTGGGCCGCGTGGTCGGGGTCGAACGTGCCCTCAGAGATGGCCTTGAGGGCGGCCAGCAGGTCGTCCAGCTCCAGCGGCTGGAGGTCGCGGTCGATGACCTGCTGCGTCAGCACCTTCATAAAGTCGAAGGCATTCAGCATCACGTCCGTCATCGCAGGCTGGAAGTCCAGCTTCCCGTCGCGCAGCTTGCCGAGCACCTCCTCGAAGTGGTGTGCCAGGACGCTCAGCTGTTCGAGGCTGAGGAAGCCGGACGTGCCCTTGACCGTATGGACGGCCCGGAAGATCTGGTCGACCAGCTCGTCGTCGTCGGGATGATTTTCGAGACGCAGAAGATCGCTCTCGAGACCGTCGAAGATCTCCGTGGTTTCGACCACGAAGCTTTCGACGATCGGCTGCATGTCGTCGTCGTGGATGGGATGGTCAGCCATGGGGGGAGGGGAGGGTTGTGCGCCAGAAGCAGTGACGGGGGCCTCAGGTGGCGCTCCTACAGGCCCTGCTGAAAAAGTTCGTCGATGTCTTCCTGCGAGGCGACCTCGCCCGCGCCGCCGTCGCCCGCACCGCCGTCGCCCGCACCGCCGTCGCCCGCACCGCCGTTGTCCGCGTCGTCGGCAGAGGCGCCGGTGCCTGCCGAGGCGTCCGCCTCCGAGGCCCCGTTGCCGGACGCACCAGAAGGGCTGAACATCGCATCGATGTCCTGCTGCGAGGCGGGACTGCCTCCGGAGGACGACGCCGGGTCTGCGGAGGGCGCGCTCGCGGAGGCCGCGGCCGCGTCGTCCGACCCATCGCCCATCGAGGCCATGAGGTCGTCGGCCATGTCCTGGCGGTCGGTCGAGCGGTCGTAGCGGGCGTTCGAGTCGAACGTGGCTGTGCGTGGCGGCTCGCCCGACGGAATGTCGGACGCCGAGACGTTGCCCGATCCGAGGCGCTCCAGCAGCGCGTTCATGCGCGAGCGCACCGATTCGATGAGGTGGTTGACGCTGGCAATCTGCTGCGCCGTAATGTCCTGCACCTGCAGCGACATGGTGATGCGGTTCATGCGCGAGCGAATGGGGGCCAGTGCTTCGCGCGCGGCCTCCAGCTCGTCCTGTGCGTCGCGCCGCAGCGCGTTCTTCTCGTGGCCGATGCGCTCGGCCTTAGCCAGCAGCTCCGAGTGCTCGTCGCCGAGCTCGTTCTGGAGGAGCGTGAGCAGCCGCTCGTCGGCGTCGGCCAGGTCGTCGAAGGAGTCTTCGGAGGCCGCGAGGGCATCCTCCAGCGTCCGGGTCGTGGACAGCACCTCGTCGATGAGGTCGAGAATCTCGCCGGTGGCCAGCTCCGTCGCCTCCGACACGCTCTCGAGCTGCGAGGTGGCGCGGGTCATGTGCCCGGTGCGCTCCTGAATGGTGGCGTCGACCTCTTCGAGCAACACGGTGATGTCCTGCACGAAACCGATGATTTCCTGCAGGAACGGAAACGAGCGGCGGCCGAGCACGAAGATGGCACGCAGTTCGTCCAGCTTGTCGAGAAAGTGCTGGGCCTGCGAGTGGGTGGAGGTAGACATGGCACGGACGGCTGGGAAAAAGCAGTGGGCGAGCGAGAAGGAGGGAGAGATCAGGAGGTCGTCTTCATCACGAGATCGATCTTCTCGCGCAGCACATCGGGGGTGAAGGGCTTGACGATGTAGTTATTGACCTTTGCCTGCATGGCCGTTACGACATCTTCCTTCATGCCGCGCGTGGTAATCATGAGGATCGGAAGATGGGCATGCTGCGCGTGATTGCGGATGCTCTTCGTCAGGTCCAGCCCGTTCATGTTGGGCATATTCCAGTCGGTGATGACGAAGTCGGGCGACGAGGCCTCCAGCGTCTCGATGGCGTCCTCGCCGTCTTCGGCCTCTTCGATGTCCTCGTAGCCAATTTCGCGGAGCGCATTGCAAACGATGCGGCGCATGGTGGGAGAGTCGTCGACAACTAAAAATCTCATGGGTCAAGCGGTGATACAGATGAACAGAGACGGCGAGGAACCAGCGAGCGGATTACAGGGGCGGTGAGCCCAACGCAGAGCGGGAGGAGGACGAAGCCGGGGTTGGGGCCGGCGGGCGCCGGTAGACCAGGGCGCCGGCGACACGCTCGGGGACGAACGGGACGCTGGTGCCCCCGAGGGTTTCGGAACCGCCCACGAACAGGTAGCCGCCCGGTCGCAGCGAGCGATGCAGCGATTGGAGCACCTCCTGCTTCTGGGCGTCGTTGAAGTAGATGAGCACGTTGGCGCACAGCACCAGGTCCACGTCCTGCATGCGCCGCACCGCGCTGCGGTCCACCAAGTTCAGCTGCTGAAACGCGACCGTTTCGCGGATCGACGGCTCCAGCACGTAGCTGTCGTCCGATCGCCGAAAGTACTTGTGCAGATATGCGGTGGGCATATTGCGGATGGCTCGTGTGCGGTAGCGGCCCCGCCGGGCGCGCCCGAGCACCTCCGTGTCGATGTCGGTGGCGATGATCTCGAACCGGATCTGCGGGAAGCGCGGTTCGAGGCGTTCCTTCACGAGGATGGCGAGCGTGTAGGCTTCCTCGCCGGTCGAGCAGGCCGCGCTCCAGAGGCGCACCGTGCGGCTTCCATCTCGCCGGCGCAGCCCGATGAGCGTCGGGAGCACCTCCTGTTCGAGTGCCTCAAACTGCGTCGGGTTGCGAAAGAACGAGGTCTCGTTGATGGTCACTGCATTGACCAGGTGGCGCACCTCTGCGGCGTCGCCGTTCTGCAGGGCCCGGACGTACGTCTCGTAGTCGGGCATCTGGCGGGCGACGAGACGCGGACGCACCCGGCTTTCGAGCAGGTACCGCTTGTTGTCACGGAACCGGATGCCGGTTCGCTCGCGAATGATCGTCCGTAGCTGGTTGAAGGTCCGCTCCGAGAGCGTGGCCTCCATCGCCGCTTTCCGCTGGTTCATGGGAGGGAAGGGTCAGAAATAAGGGCGGGGCGGCTTACGCCGGGACGGCATCGGGGTCGGCAGACGGCGACGGGGCGGCCTCCTCCTCAGACGCCGGTTCGTCCAGCCCGCCGAGCGCGTCGACCTCGTCGCTGGACAGCATGCTCTCGAGGTCCAGCAGGATGAGAAGACGGTCCTCGAGCTTGGCGACGCCGCGCAGGTAGTGCGCGTCGATCCCGACGGCCAGATCGGGCGCCGGCTCGATGGTGCTCTCTTCCACGCGCAGAACCTCGCGCACGGCATCGGTGACGAACCCGACCACCTGGTTCTCGATCTCGACCACAATGATGCGGGTGTCGTCGTTCTGCGCGCGCTCCGGAAAGCCGAAGCGGGTCCGCAGGTCGATGACCGGCAGAATGCGACCGCGCAGGTTCACGACGCCCTCGACGAAGGGCGGGGCGTGCGGCACGCGGGTGATGTCGATGGGCCGGATGATCTCCTGCACCGTGAGGATGTTGACGCCAAACTCCTCGCCCGCCACGACGAAGCTCACAAACTGGCGCAGATCTTTGCTCTGGGTTTGAGGGTCGGTCATAGAAACGGGGCGCACAATGAGCGGGGGCAGATGAAGAGACCGGCAGAGGCCGGTCGGTCTATGTTATCGGCAACGTCGCCCTTTTCTTAACTCGTGGGCGCGCGTCCAAACGCCGGGATTCCCCCCACCATTGCGAAAGGCCCCACCCGTTGAGGGGCGGGGCCTTTCGGCCGAGCGTGTACGTAAAAGTGAGCTTCCGCTGCGCCGCGGGGAGAGCTCCGGGTTATCGCTTCAGCTGGACGGTTTCCTGCAGCACCTCGTCGGAGGTCGTCACGACGCGCGCGGCGGCCTGGTAGCCGCGCTGTGCCACGATCATCTCGCTAAACTCGGTGGCGAGGTCCACGTTGCTGGCTTCGAGGGTGCCCGCCACAACCGCCGTACGCAGGTCGCGTCCGGCCCGTCCGAGCTGCAGGTCGCCCGAGGCACCGGTGGTCGTATAGAAGTTCTCGCCCTGTTGCTCGAGCCCGTTGGGATTGTTCACGTTGCCGACGGCCAGCTGAAAGAGCTCCTTTTGCTCGCCGTTGGTGAAGTTGAGCTCCAGAACGCCCTCCGGGTTGATGCTGTATCCCGAGAGCTCGCCCGCGGAGTTTCCGTTCTGGCTTTCGAACTTCGACGTGGTCGAGCCGGCAAACTGGGTGATCCCCGTCAAGTCGAGGTCCATATTGGGACCGCCAGCAACAGCCCCTGCGTCCCACGCGATACTGGTGGTTCCACCAGACGTTATAGCGCCCGACGTGTCGAACTGAAGGGTGCCCGTTGCCGCCCCTGTGAAGGGGGAGTTGGTCGGATCGGCCGCGTCAATCGTATATTCCCATTCATTGTCGGCCGTTTTTTCGAAGTCGATCACCACGTCGTGGGCCTGTCCCTGCTCGTCGTACACCACGCTGGAGACGGAGCTGGTATCGCCCACCGCGGCGTCGGCCGACAGATTGCCGCCGACCGTGGCCTCGCTGGTAAATTTCGCGGGCGACTGCGCGTTGGGGTCGAACTGCACGTTCTTGAGCTCGCCCGTCTGGACCTGGCCGTTTTGGAACTCCCAGCCCTGCACGTTCAGGCCGTTGGCGGTCACGAACTCGCCGTTCTGGTTGAACGTGAAGTTGCCGGCGCGCGTCAGCATGCGCTGATCGCTGCTGGCGCCTTCCTTCGGGCTGGCGATGAAGAAGCCGTCGCCGTTGAGGGCCAGGTCGGTTTGGATGCCGGTGTTCTCCAGGGATCCCTGCTCCCAGTTCTGGTCGATGGACCCGACGGAGACGCCCAGGCCAACGTGGGACGGGTTGATGCCGGATCCGCCGGCCGTCCGGCCAACGCCGAGCAGCTTCTGGCCGAGCACTTCACTGAAGGCGGCCCGTCCGCGCTTGAATGCGACGGTGTTGGCATTCGAAATATTGTTGCCGACCACGTCGAGACGGGTCTGGTTGCTCTTGAGGCCGGTAACGCCGGTGCGAAGAGAGCGAAAGCTCATGGTTCGGTCGTGGTTCTGATGATCGGGAAACGAAAACGCGCAGCTTCGGTCGGTCCGCTGCGCACCGGCATCCCGTGCCCTCGCCCGATCGGGGCGTCGAGGCGTGGGGCCTGCCGGAAAAGGGGTGGAAAAAATGCGCTATAGCTTCATCGCGCTGTCGATTTGGGTGAATACCCGGTGCTGCATTTCGGAATGATCGAGGGCCGTGACCACCGTGCGGTTCGGAACGTTGACCACAAAGGCAGCATCCTCCCGCAGGACGGCGGCGTTGCGCGCGCCCTTCGCGTCCAGCTGCTGCACGGCGTCGGAGAGGGCCCGTTGCTCGGTCGGGGTGAACGAGATGTTGCGCTGCTGCACCCGCTTTTGGGCGTGGGCCGACAGCTGAACGTCGCCCGACGGCTTCCGGGCCGACTCCAGATGGTCGGCAAACGAGGTCCCGTCGGTGTCCGGCGCCGAACGGTCCGCCGGCGGAGACTGCGGCGACGGCTGCTGCACCCGCTGGGGCGGGACGCGAGCCCGGCGCTGTTGGAGAGTCATCGACATGGCAGGACGGACGTTAGGAGGGAAAAGACGCGTTCGGGGCGCTACTCAGCGGCTACGCTGCGGACGTTCCCCATGGAGACCTTGGTGCCATCGACCCACAGCAGCGTGCCGTCTTGGCCGAAGGTGACGCGATCGACGGTGCCGCGCAGGAAGGTGCTCGCATTCACCGGGTTGCCATCGGCATCGGCCGCCTGCACGTCGAACGTGTAGGTGCCCTGGGGCAGCGGATCGCCGTCGTTGTTGGTCCCCGACCATTCGATCTCCTGCGGGCCCGCCGAAAGGTCGTCCAGCGTGCGGGTGCGAACCGGCGTCCCGGCGGCGCTCCGGATGGTGATCTTGACCTCGGAGGCCGGACTGCCCAGGTTGAAGGAAAGCGTCTTGTCGCCCTCGCCGGACCACGTCACCTGGTTGCCTTGCGCCTCAATGGTGCGCCCGATAAGGTCGGTCGCGACGCCGCTGTTGATGCTCTGCGACAGCGTGTCGTTGGCGCCCTGCTGGGCCTCGATCTGGTCGCTGATGTTCGTCAGTTGCTCAACGGACGTGAACTGCGCCAGCTGGGCGGCGAACTCCCGGCCCTCCATCGGATTGGTCGGGTCTTGATTGCTGAGCTGTGCCACGAGCAGCTGCAAGAAGTCGTTCTTGCCGAGCTCCTGCGAGGCGGCCTCCGCCGCACTGTCGGGGGCCGATCCGGAGGCACCGGCCGAGGCCGATGCACCGGTCGCGCCGTTGGCGGCGGAAGGATCATTCGTGGGTGGTGTGAGCATGGGACTGTGGGGGGAAGAAAATCGTGAACGTACGGAAGCGGGCGGCTAGCCCACCCATTCGCGTCGTGCGCCGGTGCGGGACGTCTGCCGGGAGGACGGATCGTCCGGCGTTGCGGTCTCGGACGGAGCCGAGCGCGCGGCTGTGGCTTCTTGCCCGGACGTCTCGCTGCGTGGATCGTCCGTACCGCCACCATCGCCGTCGGAAAAGGACAGGTCCACATCGGTCTCGTATTGTGCCTGCAGGGCGTCCTGAATCTGCCGCGCGTTGGCCGCGGCCTGCGCCTGCATGCGCGGCTCGCTGAAGCCCACCGACACCGCCACCTTGTCCTGGTCGCGTCGTGCCTTGATGGTCACCGTCCCGTCGCCCTCGTCCAGGTTCATCTCGACGGCCTTCCAACCGCCGGAAAGAGCCGATACGCGCAGCGGTCCTTGCGCCGCGGCCTTAATCCAGGCCATCGGAAACGATCGACGTGTGGGCGCGGTCGACGCGGCTCCGCGGGCGTCCTTGGGGGAAGCGGCCGACTGCTGGGCCTTGGCGAGCGCCGAGGACCAGGTGTCCTCCGTCTCCTCCAGCGACAGCTCGCCCCCGAAAGCGAGGTCGGTCGGAGGCGGGGCGAGCGAACTCCCGGCGTCGGCGGCGGGCGCGGTCTTCGCGGCAGACAGAGACCGAGAGCGCGAGGCGCTGGCCCTGCGCTTGGCCTGCTGCTGCGCGCCGTGCCGGCTTCCTTGAAGATGCGCACTGCGCCCATCGCGGAAGCGGCCGGTGCGTTGCTGCGCCCGGGATTCAGCGCGGTCGCTGGACGTGCGCGGTCGGGGCAGCCCGTCCGACGAACGTCGCTCGTCGGACGATGCGTCCCCGGTGTCTGCCGACTGTGGATTCATCCGTAGGCGACGCCCTTGATCTCCTTCGGGCGACCGCCGCGATCGAGTGCCGGACCGTGCCGTTACATCGCGGGTTGGGCGCTCGCTCTCCGATGCGTGGAGAGCCGAGCCGGAGCGCGAACCGGAGCGTTCGGAAGCCTGTGACGTGTTGCCCTCCGAGGCCCGGAGGCGCAGTCGGGAGACCGCATCGTCGCCCTCGGCCTTTCCATCTGACCCGGGCGCGACGTCGATGGAGGCCGATGCAGCGTCGGGGAGAGGTCCGCGTCCGGAGTCGGGAGGAGCGAGCAGGGAAGACCTCCCGGCCGATCCGTTGGGCGGCGTGGTGGAGGTCCGATGTCCCGCGGGCGAGGGCCGGTTGGGGCGCGACGACGAAGGCGTTGGTTCAGGGGTCGAGCGCGCTACGTCGGCTGCGCGCGCCATGCGGCCGGTGGCGTCGGAATTGGGTTCGCTGGATGATGAAGCTGATGCCGACCGAGGGGAGGCGTCCGGGGTCGGGCGGTTGGCCGGACGCTTCGTGGCGCCTTCGCTCGAGGTGACAATGCTCGGTTCGCCGGAGGCAGTTGTTGTATGCGCGGCCGCCGGTCCGCGGGGACGGGAAGTCGAAGGCCGGCGTCCTTCCGTGGGCGTGCTGCCCTCCGAGGCCGAGCCTTCTCCGGTGGGCAGAATTGGCGCGCCGGACGACGCCGTGCCGTGTGCCGTCTTGCCGTGTGCCGTCTTGCCGTGTGCCGCCGTGCCCGATGCGTCGCCCGGTTGGGCCTCGGTCGCGGCCGTCGGGGCAAGGCGGTTCGTGGCTGCCGATCCGACCTCCGGGACATCCACGCCGACGATCTGCGAGGCGGACAGCGAGGCGGCTGCGGCTTGCGTCCTCGACGGTGAGGCAGCGGTCTGTGCTTTGGAAGGGGACGCAGTGGCGTTCGAGCCAGAACCCTCCGAAGCAGTCTGTTGCCCGGAAGCCTGCGCCGGTCCGGCCGGAGCGGGAAGAGCAGCGAGGGCGTCCGACGTCAAAGCCGGACTGGGGGCGAGGGCGGCGTCCTCGGATGGGCGGGCCTCTGCCGGCAGGAAGGCGCCGCCGAGAACGTTGGCCCGGTCCCCCGCCGGCAAGCCCGTGGAGGCGCCGTTCTGGAGGAGAAGAGACCGCTCGGCGCCGGCTGCGCTGTGCCCGGAAGCGTCCTGGGCCTGGGCGCCGGCAAGAATGGCGGCAAAGGCCTGAAGAGGACCGGAGGCAGCGCTGCCCGGCGCATCGAGCATGCGCTCGGGCGATGCTTCGGTCGTGACGGGAACGAGCAGTGACGGCATGGCAGACGGTTACTCGGAGGGAGGAGTGGAAGACGGGGCGTCCGGCGGCGATTGCGGCTGCGAAGACGGCCCCTGCACCAGCTGATTGACGAACTGGGCGGCACGGTTCGGAGACATCGACTGCAGGAGACGCGTACGAGAGCGGCCCGATGCTTCGCGGTACAGCTGTCGGAGAACGCTCATCTCAACCTCCTCCAGCAGGGCCGTCAACTCGCGGCGCTCCATTTTGAGGAGAGCACTGCTTAACTCCTCGGCCTTCACGCGCTCATCCTTGGCTGTCGCCAGTTGCTGGCGGAGCGTCTCGGTTTCCTTCTGAAGCGCGTCGGCGTTTTCCTGGGTCGTGCGCAGCTGTTCCTTCAAGGTTTGCAGCGAATCGCGGAGCGCGCGTGCAACTGCGGACGCCGACGGGGCCGCCTGGCTGCTGTCGGAGCGGGCAAGCAGTGAGTCGGCCTGCGCAGCCTCCGCAGGAGCCGCCGCCACGGTGGTGTCGGCCGCTGACGCGGCGGTACTGTCGGCGGTGTGCTGCGCCACCATGTCGGGGGCCACCATCGGAAGAGCGAAATACGCCCCTACGATCGCGACCGCAAATGTCGCAAGCGCGGCACCGGCAAGGATGGAGGCGTTCTTAATCGTGCGTGTCATCAGGGTCGGACCATCAAGGCATCAACGACATCGGGTTCGTCCGGGCATGGCGCAAAACGGCCTGCTCGTCAAGAAAGGCCGTTTCGGCCTTCGCCTGCTCCTTCTCATGCTTCGCCTGCTCCTGCTCGCGCAGCGTTTCCAGCGCTTCCTCGGCCCGTCGTCGTTCCTGCAGTCGGTCGCGGGCATTGGCGACGCGCTCGTGGGCGTCGGCCACGGCGGCACGGGCGGTGGCAACCGCACGGCGCGCATCCTCACGGAAGGCGGCCTCCTTCCGCAGAGTGGCCGGGCGGAGCGTCTGGCCGTTGGCAACGCTCGACCGGCAGTCGGCCAGCCGCCGTCGGGCCTGCTGCAACTCCTCCCGGCGCGTCTCGAGGACCGACTCGGCCTCGGTCAGAGCCTGCCGGGCGCGCTCCGTTTCGTGGCGACGCAGCTCCAGCACTTTTTGCAGGGAGAAGCGGAATTTCTTTCCTGACATCGTTTCCTTTTTGTTGGCGGTGTTCAGGACCGGCGGCGCCCCCCGACTCGGGCTGGAAGGGCCTGAGGAGGGCCTGCGCGAAGACAGGCACGGATCGTGTGAAGGGGCTCGGCAGAGGCGCCCCGACTCGTGGAGAGTACAGCCCCTGCGCCGCCATCATAGATCAAAGTCCTTGCCATCCGCAGCAGCCCCCGCGACCATCCTCCTGGATTGCCCCGCGTGCGGCGTACGATGCGCATCGACCAGCGCGCAATTGCGAAGAGAACGCGGAACTCACAAGTCGAGGCGCCAAACGCCGAACTTTCGCCCCGTTCAAAAGATAACACGGGATCCGAGTGACCGACGCTCTGCCGCCCTTCCTTCTGTTTCACGCCGCGCTCATGCTCCCTCTTGTGGCCCGCACGGACGACCGGCTCGACGCCATCCTGAGTCGCGATGCCACCTTCAGCGACGCCGTCGATGCAGCGGTTGACGACATTCTCCAGCGGGTGCGCGCGCAGGGCGACGATGCCGTGCTGGCTCTGACTGAGCGGTTCGACGGGGTGCGCCCAGATCCCGTCAAAGTGCCGGCAGACGTTCTTCAGGCGGCGGACGATGCCCTCGACGCGGAGCTGCGCGACGTCATCACCCAGGCGGCCGACAACATCCGTCGCTACCACCAGAAGCAGGTGCAGGAGTCGTGGTTCACCGACGACGGCGACGGGGTATTGCTGGGCCAGCGCGTGGTGCCCATGGAGCGTGTCGGGCTGTACGTGCCGGGCGGAACGGCCTTCTATCCGTCCAGTCTGCTCATGAACGCCATCCCCGCGCTGGTAGCCGGCGTGGAGGACATCCACCTCGTCTCGCCGCCGCAGGAAGACGGCCGGCCGCACCCGCTTGTGCTGGCCACCGCGGCGCTTCTCGGGCTGGAGCATGTCTACGCCCTCGGCGGCGCGCAGGCCGTCGGCGCACTGGCGTACGGAACGGACACGGTGCCCGGCGTCGACGTGATCGTGGGGCCGGGAAATGCCTACGTGGCCGCCGCGAAGAAAAAGGTGTATGGCCGCGTGGCGATCGACTCGGTGGCGGGACCGAGCGAGATCGGCATCCTGGCCGACGCGACCGCCGATCCGGAGTTCGTCGCTGCCGACCTCCTGTCGCAGGCCGAGCACGACGAGCGGGCCTCCGCCATCCTCGTGACGCCGCATCGCCCGCTCGCCGAGGCCGTGCAAGCGCACGTCGAGCGCATGGTGCCCACGCTGCCACGCGCCGACGTCATCCGGCAGTCGCTGGCCGACTATGGCGCGTGCGTGGTCACCGACTCGATGGACGCGGCGGTCGAGACGATCAACGACCTCGCCGTGGAGCACCTGGAGATCCTCGTCGAGGACCCGTGGGCGATGATGACGCGCATCCGCCACGCCGGGGCCATCTTCCTGGGGCCCTACTCCTCGGAGCCGGTGGGCGATTACTTCGCGGGGCCGAACCATGTGCTGCCCACCGGAGGCACCGCCCGTTACGCGTCGGCCCTGAGCGTAGACACGTTTATTCGCAAGCAGTCAATCATCTCGTACACCGAGACGCGGCTTCGCGACACGGGCGAGGCCATTGCAGCGTTCGCCGAGGCCGAAGACCTGCAGGCTCACGCCGAGGCCATCCGCACGCGCCTGCGTCGCCACGAGCCGAAAACGGCGTAAGGGGTGGGTTTTGATGCCCGGCATCTGTACGTTGCTCGTCCCCGGCGACTCGCCTGCGGCGCCCTGTTGAACTCTGTCCCCGAATGCCCGCTCTGTGGGAGGGCGCGTCCAGGGAGGCGAACGGAGGCGCGAGACCGACGATCTAGAGAACCGAAACCGACCGACCGCTTATGCCAGCCGAGACGACCGCCCAGTCCGTCGACGACGTGATGGCGCTCATCCGACCCGCCGTGCGCAACGAGCACGAGTACGTGGTTGGGGCACCGCCCGACGCGCCGGTGAAGCTCAACCAGAACGAGAGTCCGTTCGATCTGCCGGCGTCGATCAAGGACGAACTGCTGCATGCGTGTTCGCAGATCGAAATGAACCGGTACCCGGCCGAGCAGCCGGAGCGGTTGCGCCGGGCGCTGGCCGCCCACGATGGCGTGGCCCCCGAAATGATCATCGTGGGCAACGGCTCGAACGAGCTCACCTACACGCTC
>Ga0207797_1001008_pt1 | contig 20957 bp, 15 predicted proteins | sample PRCRCaboRojoPR_6_FD_187275 | JGI IMG/M metagenome (GOLD analysis project Ga0207797, IMG submission 187275) | Marine sediment microbial community from Cabo Rojo, Puerto Rico - PR CR 10% Liquid 1 (SPAdes) | ecosystem: Environmental > Aquatic > Marine > Coastal > Sediment | place: Cabo Rojo, Puerto...
AAGCCCGTCGACCTGACCTCTGGAATGACCTTCCGCCGTGGGTGATAGGAGAATACCATGCCTTCCTGCAACTCAGCATCGCCCTCTCGGATGTCCAAGGGGCCGTAGTACGGCCATTCGATCACGTCCATACCTTGCCCATGGAAATCATAGTGGGCGGGTTGATCAGCAGCTAGCTGCCACCCATCCTGGAGCAGAACCTCTTCGAAAACTTCAGCCAGCTGCTGGATTCTTACACCTGGCTTCGCCATCTCTCGAATCTTCTCATAGGCTCGTAGCTCACTTTCCATAAGCCGCACTTCCCTGTCTGTCGGCTCTCGGAACGCTAGCGTCAAAGTGAGTTCGCACCAATGCCCGCTCGGCCCGCAAATCTCCATATGATACCCAAGGATGTCCTCCAGTTCAACGGGCTTATCGGACGGTACCTCCCCATTGAAGAAGATCAGCGTATCACGACCTCCGCCAGCAGCCACGACTTGCACCGGCTCCGAGAGCACCTCAAGCTGGCTACGACCAGGCTCCAGTGCCTCAACGAAAGCGGACATCGCCTCCTTGGCCAAGTCCCAGAGCTCGAAGTTCTGCTCGATCTCGAGCGAACTCTTTGGGGCTCGAACTCGATCCATGACCCGATCCGCATTGACGAAATCCACAGTTGGTAGGCTTTCGTTCAGCAACTCATACGTCCCGGCCGAGATGATGAATCGATGACCAGCGATTCCTACCCTTCCCTGGGTCATATTCCGCTGCTTCATCGCGTCTACGACCTTGACGGCGATATCGGGATCGCCATGCACGTCCGTGATCCAGCCTCGCTTACCGATCCGCCTCGCGACAGCGGCACTGGTAAGGGTGAGCATAGGTTCACCTTCCAGCGGCACGAGGATCAATCCATCATGTCCCCAGAGATGGAAATCTGTCAAGTACCGGAAGTATCCGCGACCAGTCCACCAATGACCTTTTCCTGCTACGATAAGAGCCTCGAGATCTGCCTCGGCCATCGCATCTCGAAGCCTTCGGAAACGACCGTCACGCTCCGACATATCCGCCTGCGTCACCATACTCACTCCTAAGTCTCTCAGGTCGCCTACTTGAATTCCTTGGGCGTCGGCGGCGCATACAGCCCGACGCGGCTATGAGTCTGCCCCATATCGACGATAGCCTCCACGAACTTCACAGCTGTCGTCATTGGGTCCAGCACTGGCACGCCCAGCTCGCGCTCAATCTCATCGCTATACCCGGCCATCGCCGCGCACCCCATAATGATTACCTCGGCTCCGTCCTCCTCCACCATTCGCCGCGCCAGGGCCATGCCCGCCGCCTTTGTTCGCTCTGGATCCCGATCCAGCTCGGCCACCGACAGCTCAAGCGGTTGAATAGAAGCCATACGCTTCAACAAGCCGTACCGCCGCACGTGCCGCTCTTTCATAGCCACGCGAGGGCGCTTCTCCGTTAGAACACCGAATTTGTTCCCGAGAGTGATGGCCGTAGCCAGGGTCACCTCCTCCAGACCAAAGACAGGAACCGTCGCTATCTCTCTGGCAGCTTCCACGCCGATCTCGCAGAAACAGGCGAGAATAACGGCGTCGTAATCCTCCTGGAGGGCTTCCCGCACCAGGTCGATGGTGGGGCCTATGGCGTAAGCCTCGTCGTAAGAAGACTCAATCGTCACCGGGCCCGATTCGGGGCAAACCACGGTGATATCCGTATCCTCTCGACTGACCTGGTTCGCGACAACCCGTATCTTGTCCGTCATGCTCTGTGACGTATTCGGGTTAATGATGAGAATTCTCATTGTAGAACCCCAGACGCTTCTGCCTGAGCCAACGCCAAGGCTTTACAGGCGCGCTCTTTGGCATCCAAAAGGTGATTGGTTAACAGTTCGACTGCTCGATCCACGTCTTCCTCTCGGATCGCGTCAAGCAGACTCTGGTGCCACTCGCGTGGCTCGCCCGGGTCGTGGGTCCTACTCGTCACCCCAATCAAGAGCTCCGTCTGCATACCCATATTCGCCCAGGCGGAGCACAGTCGACTGTGATCCGCCAACTCACACAGAAGTCGATGGAATGCCATGTCCCACTTGGTCATCGCCCTGGGATCATCCCCTGCTCTAGCGTCCCCATCCATCTTGTCAACTGTGTGCTGCAGTCGAGCAATGTCGTCCTCATCAGCATGGCCAATGACCCGCCGCAGCGCCTCCGCTTCAAGTAACAAGCGTAGGCTATAGATCTCTTCGATGTCTGTCCGCGTGAACTCTCTGACGAAGTAGCCGCGCCTGGGGATGCTCTTTATCAGCCCCTCTTTCTCGAGTGCGGAGAGGGCCTCCCGTACAGGAGCGCGACTGACGCCCAGCTGCTCGGCGATAGAAGACTCGACCAACTGGTCTCCGCAATCGTATGCTCCACTCAGGATCGCGTCTCGCAGCCGTTCGCTGATCCGATGACGCAGAGTCCTGGTCTTCAGGGGCTCTAAGCGAGATGATTCTGAAACCATTGAGATCGTCTCCGATGACTGATGCCGAAACATTGATCGATTGTCGACAATTCTACAGATAGACACAGGATATCACATCTCGAGCGACTTGTCAAGGGTCTTTGGGCCCCCTTCTTGACACCTCTTCTGTAACGTACTTGGCCAAGGTCAAGTTTTCGATATGGCATAAGTTCGATTTGCAGCGACTCTGACACTCCGAGGTATATGCATCCAAGATTGGGACATTACGCCAAAAACCTGTACCAGCTAACAAAGTGGGAATTCGACCGCCTCGGACAGATATGAGATCATATGATGCAGGTCAGAGGCTGGCAGATATGGCGAGGCGATACTCGGCTAAGATCAAGTTCCAGGTGGTTCACGAGTGCTAAGCGGCAACAAATCAGCGGGGCATCAGCAAAATAACCTGCGGCTGAGACAGCGATCGATGAAAGTAACGCTGCAATATCAGGATCCGACGCTGTGGGCTCCTTCTATTGGCCGTGATTGCGGTTCATGGTCTGGTTAGGGTAAGGGAGTGGCGGCGCTCGCGGGCGAAGCATCCTTCGGGGTTAGCGTGGAGCATCGCGCTGATAGGATTGCTGGCCGTTGTTCTGCCTCTTTCTGTCGGAGCGTGCTTATCACTGACCTTGAAGGGGCTATTCCATTGAGCAACCCGGCTCCAAGGAAGAAGGGACGGTCAGTTTGGGCTCAAGGGAGGAGGCCGATTGAGCGGTGCCGGAGCCATTGCTTCAGCACCTCTCTGCAACCCATCCCCCCTCGCCGACGCAAAGACAAAAGAAGACCCGCCGGGGATCTGGCGGGTCTCTGGGGAAGTGCCGAGGCCCAGATTCGAACTGGGGACACCCTGATTTTCAGTCAAGTGCTCTACCAGGCTGAGCTACCTCGGCATTCCGCTCAGTATTTTATATCAAGTGCCCGGTATTGTCAAGACGCGACCGGAGCCTCTACAAGGCCTCCCAGAGCATCTCCAGCGCCCGGTCGACGAGCCAATCCGCGTCGTGGCCAGTGTCGCCACCCACCGCATAGGTCTCATCGATCACGTCGCGGGCCGTGTTGAGCGCCACGTATACCGTCTGCTCCTCTTCCTCGGTAATCGGCCCTCTTGCCCACACCGCCAGGCAAAGATTCACGCCCAGGAAGCTACGTCCCTCCCGGGCCGCCGCTCGGGCCGCCTTCGCGGAGAAGTCACCCGCCTTCTTGAACTGCGGGCGCGGCAACGCCATCAGGCCAATCGCCTCTCCCACGTCATCGAGGACCAGGCTATTCCCCAGCGCATAGACCCCTTGTTCGGTAGCGAAGAGCCGCCGGCTGACGATGCCTCCCACCCCGCACTCAACCGTGCCGAGGGTCAACTCCCGTTCGACGAGCGTCTCGGTCACTTGTTCTGCGATCGGTTCCTCAGACAACCTATCCTCCTCTATGACGCCACGGGCAAACGCCTGCTGTATGAACCGCCCTAATTATAAGCCAGCGGCCATTCTGAACAACCCGACGCTGCCTGCGCCGAGGTCGTTTCAGGCGAGGAGAACGGCCATCTTAGCGATCCGTAGATCCGTTCCTACTCCAGACGCCACACGCGCAAGTCGTCGAGGCACGCCGTCCCATTCGCTTCCTCGTACGTGGACCCGCCGATGCCGATTCGCCCCGTGGGGAAACGCTGGCTCTCGATCTGGTCCAACAGAACGCCGTTGACGTACAAAGACACGACCCCGTTGACCCGTTCCATGCTCAGGTAGTTCGACCTGTCAGGATCGATATTCTTCGATTCCGTCCATTCGACCAGATTCTCCTGCCAGCTGTCGTTCTCCAGCAGGAAGAGGGCGTATGTCTGATCGAACGGTGAGATCTCAAACCAGTAAAGGTTGTCCCCATCCGGCCCAAAGCCAAGCCCGCAGCTCGCATCCTCTGCTCCTGAGAGCGTGCAGGCCACCTCGGCCACGAACTCATCTGTCCGGAACGGTTCGTACCACTCCCAGGCTGTGAACTGGTCTCTCTTGATCAGAATGCAGTACTCGCCACCGGATGGACGCATATAGTGAACGTCCTCGTCCCCCGTATCGAACCCCCAATCGTTCCGATTGTCAGAGAAGTCGTCTTCGAAGCGCAACACGGCGTTGTCAGGCAAGTTCGTCTTCCCCGCTACGGTCCAGGTTCGCTGACCGGAGAGATCGACGTTGAAGACCGATTCGATAGCCGCGTCACTTTCATCCGCAGCCTGGATATCGTAGCTGCCTTGCGGTATCCCGTCCAGTACGTAACTGCCCTGCTGCTCGATCACGTCTGCGCCCAGCACGTCCTCGCCCCAGCTGTCGCTGTCCGTCGGAGAGACGTACAAGTACGTGATGACCGTGTCCGATTCGTTCACCACCTCGAGGGAAGCCATCCCCCCGGCGGGCTCCGCCCCCGTGATGGTCAAGGACGCCGTCTCCTCCAGATCCATCTCCCACACGACCTCAATCGCCTCGCCATCCCCATCCTCAGCCCTCAGGTCGTAGACCCCATCGGAAACGTCCTTGATGACGTAAGCCTCCCCATCTCGGATAATGTCGTCACCGAGGCGATCCTCCCCCCATTCCTCCGCTTTGCTCGGAGAGAGGTAGACGTACCATATGTCAGCACCCGACTGGTTGATGACCTCCAGGCCTTTGCCATCCGTTTCGACCTCTGGAACGGGTGTAAGCGTCGGCTCTGGCGTCGGCTCCGGCGTCGGGTCTGCTCGCGTGGGCTCTACCGCTTTCGTCGGCGCCTGTTCTCTCGTCGGCTCAGGTTCCTGAGTGGGCATCAGGTCACTGGGGCTGCAGGCCAGATTGACCAATGTCAGCACGGTTGCCGCCAGCAGGACCCAATGGATCTTCTTCATTGCATTCTCCTTCCATAGACTGATCTTCGACTTGCCATAACCACGATTCTGCGCGGAGAGATCGAGTGCGCCCGGCGCGATCCGGGCAAAGCACGCACCTCCTACTCAACATCCTTAACGCATCCACCCCCGATCAGATACGGCCCGAGAGGGGGGAGCCCCCAAACGCATCCATATGAGAAAGGGAACCACCGGTCGAACGAGCGACCGAAGCAGTGGTGCCCCCAGCGCCTCCACTCACTGCTACCGCAAATGCGCCTGCCGTCGTATAATCCAGCCTGTTGGTTGTCCCGATCACGTTTCCAGGCCATCTATGAACTCGACAGGAGAAACCGCCACACAATGACAGAAGCCCTTGATCTCGTCAAACAGCGTCTCGTCGATGGGGTAGAGACGGGCAAAGGCGGAGAGCTGACGTACGCCGTGCCTGACCTCTGGATCAATCCGGACCATCTGTCTCAGCCCCGCCTCGTCAACCCGTACCACTTCTATCTCGACCGTATCAACTGGATCGAAGACCAGCCGCCGGAACCGCTGATCGGAGGGACCTCAGGCGGTGAATGGACGAAGGAAGCCGTGATCTACAACACCCTGGTCCGGGCCACGACGGGCTACGATCACGACGAGGATAATGAGGTCGGTCTTGACCCCATTGGCGACGGATGGATGGAGACAGGCACCTTCCTCAAGACCATCGCCACCCTGCCCATGGTCAAGCGGATGGGGTTCAACGTCATTCATCTGCTGCCCGTGACGACCATCGGCGAGGACGGGCGCAAGGGAACCCTGGGCTCCGTATATGCCATCCAGAACCCCTACCGACTCGATCCTCGCCTTTCCGAACCGGCCCTGGGATTGGAGCCCGAGGACGAGTTCGCCGCGCTGATCGAGGCAGCCCATCACCTGGGAATGCGCGTCGTGGTCGAGTTCGTCTTTCGCACCGCGTCCAAGGATGCGGATTGGGTCGCCGAGCACCCGGAGTGGTTCTACTGGATCCAGGCAGATATCCCCAACCGGGAGGCTGGCGCGGAGGACGAGAAAGCCTACGGCGCCCCCGTCTTCTCCGACGCTGAGTTGGAGCAGATAAAAAATCAAGTTGAACGAGGCCATTTCGACGACCTGATCCCTCCCCACGCGATCTATCGCGACATGTTCACCCCGCCACCCGATCCTGACGCCATAGAGTTGATCGACGGCGCGTGGATCGGTACGCTGGACGACGGCACCCGCGTCCGTGTCCCGGGGGCCTTCGCCGACTGGCCGCCCGATGACCCGCAACCCCCCTGGACCGACGTCACGTATCTGCGGATGTACGATCACCCCGACTTCAACTACATTGCCTACAACACCGTGCGCATGTACGATACCCGGCTGGCCCGGCCGGAGAACCGCGTCGAGCCCCTGTGGGACCGTGTCGTTGGCATCCTCCCCTACTACCAGCGTCACTTCGGCATCGACGGCGTCATGATTGACATGGGCCACGCACTGCCCGGGCCGCTGAAGCAGCGCTTGATCGAGAGAGCCCGCGAGGTCGATCCGGACTTCGCCTTCTGGGACGAGAACTTCGGCATTACGGAGCAGAGTCGGGAGGAAGGGTACGACGCCGTTATCGGCAACTACTGGTGGCTTGCCTATCGACCGCAGAGGCTGATTCAAGATATGCTTTCCCGATGCGCCAGATCCGGCTTCCCCATCCCCTTCTTCACGGCGCCGGAGAGCCACAATACCCCGCGCGCCGCCGCCCGGGCCGGCGGACGGCCCTACGCCCGGCTGCTCTGGGCGCTGGGGTGCTTTCTCCCCGCCCTTCCCTTCTGTCACGCCGGGTTCGAGCTCGCCGAGACGGTGCCCGTCAATACGGGGCTCGACTTCCAGCCAGAGGAGCTATCCCGCTATCCCGCTGAGGAATTGCCTCTCTTCAGCGAGGCAGCCTACGCGTGGGAGAACAAGCCGCACCTGGTGGAATGGATCCAGCGTGTGCTCGATGTGCGCGCTCGCTACGCAGATCTGATCAGCGACCCCGACCCGGCCACCTTCGATCTGGTCCCGTCAGACAGCCCGGACGTGTGGGCCGTGATCCGTCATCGCGGCAGGCGCGCCGTCGCTATCCTCTTCAACCTCGACTGGGACAGGGCCCACACAGTCCACGTCCCGTTACCCACGGAGGACGAGGAACTGATCGACCTGCTGAGCGAGAGGACGTTCACCGTGAAAAACGGGTGCTTGGAAGCGACATTCGCACCAGCGTCATGCGTCATTCTCCATTGGGAAGCTCGGGAGTCTCTCTAGCTGGCCGAACGATGGCACACGACTTTCAAACGCATGATGACGACCGTTTGGATGCCCCATACACCCCTTTTCTTTCCAGTTACCTGCCGGCATGATATAATTCCCTGGACCCTGAAGGGAGTATTTCCACGTATGCCAGGTGCAGTGAGCACGTAAGAGACGCCAGAGGCGAGCAACTTCATGTCCCAACCTATCGATAAACCGACCCAACCGAGCACGACGCAGGTAACCGAGGACGAGTATCTCCACTGTATCCGCTGCGGGCTTTGTCTATCCACCTGCCCGCTTTATCGGCTAACCCTCAATGAAACCGATTCACCACGCGCGCGGGTCGCACTGCTGCGCGCTGTGCGCGAAGAGCTGATCGAGGCGCCGACCGACGAAACCGCAGCTTCCTTCTTCCGCTGCCTCCTCTGCGGTGCGTGCACGTTCACGTGTCCCAGCGGGGTAACCGTCGACCGGCTCTTGGAGTTGACCCGGGGCGAGATGAGCGATCTCGGCCTGACCCCCGAGCCATTGGTCGCGTTGGGCGAACGGATTGCCGAGGGCCACAACATATCCGGCGAGCCCAATGAGAATCGACTGATGTGGACTGATAATCTTCCGAGTCCACCAACTGGCATCGGTAAGGAGCGCGCCGAGGTCGTCTACTTCGTCGGCTGTGTCAGCGCCATGTTCCCTCGTAGCTACTCCGTCGCCCAGTCCTTCGTCGAAATCCTGGAGAAAGCCGAGATAGACTACGGGCTCCTCGGGGAGCAGGAATGGTGCTGTGGCTACCCGCAGGCCATCAGCGGCAACCCGGACCAGGCTCGCTCCACGATGCGGCACAACCTTGCGGCCGTGAGGGCGATGGAAGCCCAGACACTGGTCACCACCTGTCCCTCCTGCTACCACTTCTGGAAACATACCTATCCGACTGCACTGGAAGAAGACCTCGGTCTGGAGGTGGTACACGCCACCGAGTTCCTGGCCGACATACTGGAGAGCGACAGGCTGCCACTGCGAGACGATCTACGCGAACAGATCGTCACCTATCACGACCCGTGCGACCTGGGTCGCAAGAGCGACGTCTTCGAGGCGCCCCGGCGCATTCTGGCTCAGATCCCTGGCGTCACCCTTATGGAGATGCCCGAGAACCGGGAGGGCTCCCACTGCTGCGGCGGGGGCGGCAATCTGGAAAGCTTCGACCCGGAGCTGAGCGAGGCAATTGCCGCCAGAAGAATCCGCCAGGCCGCCGAGACCGGCGCGAAGACCGTGCTCTCTGCCTGCCAACAATGCGAGCGCACGCTCTTCAGCGCCGCCCGCTCCGAGCGCATCCGCGTCCGAGCCAAGGACATCGTCGAGCTGGTGCTGGACGCAGCAGAGTGATAATATGGTGGGCCTGGCCCACATCTAATGAAATTGACGAGGAATTACAACAAAATGACCGACGTTGCTTCAAGACTCCAGGAGGCGATAGGCGCGAAGAAAGTCCTGACCTCTCTGGAGGATCGCATCGCCTACTCCTACGACGGAACCTTCGAGCAGGATCTGCCGGACGTGGCCGTCCTGCCCGAATCGACGGAAGACGTCGCGACTGTCGTCCGTATCGCAGCCGAGCACGATAAGCCAGTCATTGCCCGGGGAATGGCCTCTGGGCTGGCAGCAGCCTCGGTCCCTTTTGGCGGTGGCATCGTTCTCTCCCTGACGCGGATGAACCGTATTCTGGAGATCGACGAAGAGAACCACGTTGCTCGGGTCGAGGCGGGGGTGGTCACTGTCGACCTGGAAGAGGCGGTAGGAGAGCTCGGCCTCTTCTACCCTCCCGATCCCTCAAGCAACGAACAGTCCACCATTGGGGGAAACATCGCCTGCAACGCCGGTGGCCCGCGCTGTCTCAAATATGGGGTCACCGGCGATTACGTGATGGGCCTTGCGGTCGTCCTGCCGGATGGAAGAGTGCTCCGCACCGGTGGCAAGGCGATTAAGAACGTCGTCGGTTACGACCTGACGTCCCTCTTCGTCGGTTCCGAGGGCACCCTGGGGATCATCACCGAGGCGCTGCTCCGCTTGACCACCAGGCCCCAGTTCGTCCGTACGGCCCGGGCCGAGTTCCCGGCGCTGGAGGACGCTTCCCGGACGGTCAACGCCATCCTCGACGCCGGCGTGGTTCCAGCGACGCTGGAGCTTATGGACGAGACAGCCATCTCCTGTATCGAGGAGGCGATGGAGCTCGGGCTCCCCCTCGACGTGGAAGCGATGTTGATCATCGAGACGGACGGCACGAACGGCGAGGCCGTGCTGCGCGAGATCGAGACTGTTGCGCAGGTTTGCCGGGAGAACGGCGCGCGCGAGGTCAGCGTGGCAGAGACGGAGCAAGAGAGGGACCAGCTCTGGCGCGCCCGGCGCTCCGTGTCCCCCTCCCTGGCCCGCAAGGCCCCCAACAAACTGGGCGAGGACATCACCGTCCCCCGCAGCGCCATCCCCGAGGCCATTCGACGTATCAAAGGGATCAGCGCCGACTACGGAATGCCCATCGTCGTCTTCGGCCACGCCGGCGATGGAAATCTCCACCCCAACATCCTCTTCGACAAGCGGGACGAGGAGCAGTGGGAGAAGGTGGAACGAATCGTGGGTGAGATCTTCCAGGTGGCGCTCGATCTCGACGGCACCCTTTCGGGCGAGCACGGCGTGGGGACGCTGAAGAAACCCTATATGGAACAAGCCCTGGGATCGCTTTCTGTAGAAGTCCAATGGCGGATAAAACATGCGCTCGATCCGCAAAACATCATGAATCCGGGAAAGGTGTTGCCGAACTCCTGACGCACGCCAACTGGAAGCCTCGCAAGTGGAGACAAAGGTACGGTGGAGGCCCTGGGGCGTGAGGTTCCACACGGTGGGGATCATAAAGCTTCCCGATGAATAAGTCTCAACCCGTTTTGCTGGGCTCGCTATGATCGAGCTCTCCTCGTCGCACAAGCGCACCTTGCCTCACACAATTGCGCTTCCCATCTACCTCCTGATAACCGCAGTGGCTCTGGATCGGATGTTCCTCCACTTCGATGCTGCGTCGCCGTGGGATGGGAAACACCACGACTGCGCCATCTTCCGCTGGGATATAGGGGCAGCCTGAGATTGGATAGCCCTCGACCCGCCTGCCGGAGTGTAGCTTGACGAAGACTATGCGCGAATGCGTTCGACGCTTCTTACCGGGTTTGGTCGTTCTACTACTGCTGCTGCTCGTCTACAGCGGAACGCTTCACCGCGATCTGAACAGCAGCGACCACCAGTATATGAACGACACCGGCGAGATTCAGGTGGCGCTCAATCTCTGGGGGACGATTCACTATACAGGTTATCCGGTGTTCACCGTGCTTGGCGCTTCGCTGACGCACCTTCTGCGCGCCACGAGCTTATCTCCGGCTGCAGCTGCCTCGGCTGTATCGACCATCTGGTCGCTGCTCGGATTGGGCACCACATATTGGCTAATTGCTCACCTTTCAGAAGGGGATTATGCGATAGCTTCCCTGGTCGTCCTGGTGCTGGGGCTGATGGAGACGTTCTGGGTGCACAGCGTGGTAGCGGAGGTCTACAGCTTCAGCCTGCTTCTGACCAGCGTGGTGCTGCTGTTGGCGATCCAACTGGCCCAGGCGTGGCACTGGCGATACTGGTGGCTGATGATCGGTTGCCTGGGCCTTTCCACTCAGCATCATCGCCTGCTTCTCCTGTTGGTGCCATCTGCACTTCTCATCACATTTCCGATGGTACGGAAGAATCTCTCTGACTGGCTGAGACATGGTGTGGGATCGGTCTTTGTATTCCTGCTACCGTTTTTGGCCTATCTTTATCTCCCTCTGCGCGCGCTCCAAGGCGCTGAATGGGTGTATGGTCAGCCGGGCACCTGGACGGGTTTCTGGAATCAGTTCTTCGGTCGAGAGGCAACTCGGCGCGTGCTGGAGTGGCCCTCTAACGCCTCGATGTGGTTGGACAATTTCCACTTCTTGATGGCCCAGCTGCAAAATCAGCTACCGCTTGTTTTGATTTTGTTGGGCATAGCTGGATTGATTGGCCTGGCAAGGGAGCGATCGCTTTGGACGGGCCTGGGGCTCCTGGTGGGAAGCGGGGGGTTCGCTCTGTTCGTCTTGCTCTTCCCCTCGGCCGTGTTGGCCCACGCTACTCTGATGCCGACCCTGATGTTGGTGATGGGAGGGCTTTCCTATCTGCTGCATCGCCTGGCATACGTGAGCCCTTTTCTACGCGTGGGTCTGCTGGCGGGCTTGGTGATGTTAGCGGGATGGTTGTTCTGCACCAATCTACCCTTCGTCCAGGCCTTACAGCAAGGACATGGCGACGTCATCCAGACGCTCCGACCGCTTAACACGGTCGATCTTCCCGGCGGACGTGACGTGATGGCGTTGCCCTGGGGAAAAGATTACTTCTCAGCTGCCTATGGGCTTTACGTGACCGGTGAGCTGGAAGACTTCGATCTCGTCGATCACCGGGCCAATCTCCGCTCGATCGTCCAGGAAGAGGACAAGGTCATCACGCTGGCGTACAATCTGGCCCGCTGGCCCCTATACTGGTGGCAAGGTCTCCTGGGAGAAGCGCACTACAACTCGGCGGCACCGGGCGTTGCGATGGTCAGCCGCGACTTGCTGTATCAAGACGTTCCTGCGCGACTGGATTTTGATCTGGGCAATGGCGTCTCTGTACGCGATATCCGCCTGCTGAAACGAGAGAAGAACAAGCTGTACGTGACGATCTATTGGGAATCCCAGAGCCAGCTCCATTTAGACTATCGCGTGGCGGTCCATCTGGTAGCCAACGATCCGCCCGCCGGTGCTCAGGACATCTTGGCCCAGGCTGACTCTCCACATCCGGTGGGCGGTTGGTATCCGACCACCCTGTGGACCGCCGGGGACGTCGTGCGAGACGACTACCTCTTAACCATTCCTCCGGAAGCATCCCCCGTCGCAATACGGGTAGCGATGTATAGGCTCAACGAGGATGGATCTTTCAACAATACGGCGTGGGTCTCACACCCGATCTCGACCAACAGTGAAGGAGCGATCAAGAAGCAACCTACTGCAGATTGGTGGCCAATCGAGCCACAACAAGAAATGCGCATAGAAGCAATCTATTCAACGTGATCAGGCCCGGTGCGGCCTCGTCACGAAGCAACCATCAGCCCTCTGAATTCAGGAGAAATACATGCTAGAGTTAGGACGAGGTGTCGACATACTCGCCGAGGTCGGCGGGATCGACACGCTGGACGAGGTTCAGGCCCTCTTCGAGCTCCGCTGCGACCAGGAGAGCCTGGACAAATTGAGCCAGATCAAGAACGTAGAGGCACTTCGGAAGATCGCGAACGCTATATCGATGATGGAGCCTGACGACGTTTTCGTGAACACTGGATCCCCGGGTGATAGGGAACGGGTTCGCATCCTGAGCCTGGCCAAGGGCGAGGAACGTCCCGTGGCGATGAAAGACCACACGCTCCACTTCGACCTGCCCCAGGAACAGGCGCGCATCATCGACAGGACGTACTACATCGTCAATGAAGGCGAAGAAACCAGTGTGCTGGCCAAGAGCCTTCTCCGGGATGAGGCTCTCGACTACGTCAAGAATCATATGAGCGGCATTGGTCATGGCAAGACGCTGCTGATTGGTTTCTTCAGCCGGGGCCCGATCGGGGCCAAAGCCGCCATCCCGGCCCTGGAGATCACGACGTCCACCTACGTCATGCACTCGGCCAACCTCCTCTATCGGAACGTATACCACCGCTTCGACGAGGAGGCGGAGCGGGCCGGCTTGTTCTTCACCAACGTCCACAGCGAGGGACCGAACAGGCCCGAGGACTTGCCGCGAGCGCGCGTGTTTATGGACAGGAGCTGGCAGACGACCTACTCGATGTTCTGCACCTACGCCGGAAATACCCTGTTGCTGAAGAAGGGGAATCACCGCTTCGCCGTGGACCTGACCACCTACTTCCGGAAGGAAGAGGAGCTGTCGGAACACATGTTCATCACGGGCGTCAGGCACGGCGACCGGACGACCTATTTCGCGGGAGCGGCCCCGTCGGGATGTGGAAAGACGACGACGGCGATGACGGGCACCGATTTCATCGGTGACGATCTGGCTCAGCTTTGGATCGCCGACGACGGCACGCTCCGCGGCATCAATCCGGAGCAGGGGGTCTTCGGCATCGTCCAGAACGTGAACTCGGAGAGCGATCCGTTCCTGATAGAAGCCTTGCGAGAAGAAGGAGCCGAGGTCATCTGGACGAACGTATTGCTCGACGTCCACGGCGTGCCCTACTGGATTGGGAACGGCGAGGAGCTTCCAGAGAGAGGCGTCAACTTCCAGGGCGAGTGGTGGGAGGGGAAGACCGACGAGAAGGGCAACCCCGTCCCCTTGTCCCATCCAAACGCCCGCTGCACCGTCGAGTGCACCGAAATTGGCAACTACAACGAGGCCGCAGCCGAGGACCCGCGCGGCGTCGAGATTCAAGTCATCACCTACGGCGGGCGGGACAGCGATACGATGCCCCCGGTCCGCGTCGCCCAGGACCCCGATCACGGTGTCGTCATCGGGGCATCCATCCTTTCGGCGGCAACCGCGACGGAGGTCGGCGCCAAAGGCGTCAGACGGCAGCCCTGGGCCAACGAGCCCTTCATCCCCGGCCCCCTCGCCGACTATATGGACGCCCAGTTCTCCTTCTTCAACTCCGAAAAACTGGCCTACGAGCCCGTCATCGCTGGGCTCAACTACTTCCTCACCCACGGCGCTCGAGGTGGAGAGGGAGACGAACTGCTGGGCGAGAAACGAGACGTCAAGGTCTGGCTGGGCTGGCTCGAGCGGCTGGCTCACGGGGAAGTAGACGGTATCGAAACTCCGATCGGTTATCTTCCGCGGTACGAAGATCTCAGAGAGCTGTTCGCCAGTATCGACAAAGCGTATCCAAAAGAGCTGTACGACAAACAGTTTTCCCTCTACGTGGACAACATCCTGGCCCGCATCGAGCTACAGACCGAAGCCTACCAGGATGGACACGACGTCCCGCCGAGGCTTTTCGAGATCTACGAGGAGCAACGCGAGGGTCTCGAAGCGCTGAAAGCGGAACACGGCCCCATCGTCTCGGTGGAGCAAGTGATCGAAGCCCAACAATGAAGCGGATCTTGAACAACGCTTAACGTCTAGGAGAACGGATGACTGACAAACTGACGAAAGACGAATTGCTCGCCAAAGCCAAAGAACCGGCCCAGGACGCGATGCAACTACACCCTTACTACCGGGGCAAGGTGCAAACCGCTCCCAAATGCGCTGTCCGCGGACTGGATGATTTCGCCATCTGGTACACACCGGGCGTCGCAGAGCCCTGCAAGGCGATCAAAGAAGATGAGTCGTTGGCTTACGAGTACACCAACAAAGGAAACACGGTAGCCATCATCTCCGACGGAACTCGCGTGCTGGGCCTTGGGAATATCGGACCCACCGCAGGCCTGCCGGTGATGGAGGGGAAGGCGTTGCTTTTCAAATACCTGGGAGGCGTCGACGCGGTTCCAATCTGCCTCGATACCAGGGACCCCTACCGCATCATCCTCGCCGCCAAGTGGCTGCAGCCGTCCTTCGGCGGGGTGAACCTGGAGGACATTGAGCAGCCAAAATGCTTCCGGGTCCTCGACATGCTGCGGAGCGACCCCGACGTCAATATCCCGGTCTGGCACGACGATCAGCAGGGCACGGCCACGGTCATTCTGGCTGGCTTGATCAACGCCCTGAAGATCGTGGGAAAGGACGCGGAGGATATCCGCGTTGCCCTGATCGGTGTCGGCGCAGCCAACGTCGCCACCCTCCGCCTGCTGCTCGCCAGCGGCGTCACCTTCGGAAACGTGATCGCCGTCGACAGCGGGGGCATCCTCCATCCGGATCGCGCCGATATCGAGGCGCGGAAGACCGAGTTCGTGGACAAGTGGCGCATCTGCCAGGAGAGCAACGCAGAACGCCGCCGCGGCGGCGTCGCCGAGGCAATGCGCGGGGCCGACGTTTGCATCGCCGCCAGCAAACCCGGACCGGGGACCATTCAGCCCGATTGGGTCGCGTCCATGGCCGACGAGGCCATCGTCTTCGCATGCGCCAACCCGATCCCCGAAATCTGGCCGTGGGAAGCCAAGCAGGCAGGGGCCCGCATCGTCGGCACCGGTCGGAGCGATTTCCCCAATCAGATCAACAACTCGCTGGGATTCCCCGCTATCTTCCGTGGCGTCCTCGACGTGCGGGCGACGACCATCACCGACGAGATGGCGATCGCTGCCGCCCGAGCCCTGGCAAGCTATCAACGCGATCGGAAGTTCGACGAGGAACATCTGCTCCCTACCATGAGCGACTGGGAGGTCTTCCCCCACGAAGCAGCAGCTGTGGGCGTCAAGGCTCAGGAGCAGGGAGTGGCGCGTCTCGGGCTCGTTTACAGCGAGCTCTTGCACAAAGCCAGACAGAAGATCCAGCAGGCTCAGGAAATGACCCGATTCCTGATGGAGAAGGAGATCATTCCGCCTGTGCCAGAGGAATGGTCCTGAGGAGGCAAAGCCAATGTATGAATTGATTATCATCGGCGGAGGTCCCGCCGGGATCAGCGCCGCCACGATGGCCCTCAACCAGCGCGTCGAGACCCTGATCATCGCCGAGCAATGGGGTGGACAGACGACGTATGAGATGGAGCTCGAGGACAAAGAAGGTCGGGGCAGCCTCAGCGGTGAGACGCTGTTGGACTCCTTTCGTCGCCAGCTCGATTACTTGCACTTCGTGCGTCACTTCGACAGAGTGACCGAAATCACGCCCAGGGACGACAGCTTCGTCGTAGGGACCGCCGACCGTGACCGTTTTGAAGGGCGGACGCTGATCATCGCCACGGGCGCCAAACCACAGCGCCTTGATGTCCCCGGAGCGAAACGGCTGGTTGGACGTGGACTGAGCTATTCGGCCACCACCCATGCGGGTCTCTTCCTGGGCAAGGATGTAGCTGTGGTCGGAAATGGACGTCGTGCTCAGTGGGCCGCCGCAAGCCTCGCTCGCAAGGCCCATCAGGTCCATCTCCTGGCGCCGCAACCACTGGTGACGACCCCGCTGGTCGACAGACTTCGGGGGATGGAAAACCTGGAGCTGACGGAGGGCGCCGTTGTGAAGGAGGTTCTGGGCGACGCGTTCGTCAGTGGCGTGGTGGCGACGATGCCCGACGGGGAAGAGCGGGAGATGCCGGTTAAGGGCATATTCGTCAAGCTGACCCGTACGCCGAACTCGGGCCTGGTCAAGGACTGGATCGACTGTGATAGCCGTGGTCACATCCTGGTCGACCAATACAACGCCACCAGCTGGCCGGGCGTGTTCGCCGCGGGGGACGTGACCGTCGTCTCGGAGCAGGCGCTCGTCCACATGGGGGAAGGGATCAAGGCCGCTCTCTCCGCCTACCACCATCTACTGATGCGTTAATCGCTTCTCCTTGCCCCTCGAGGGTCTTCATAGGACGATGCGTCCCGGACAGTGTGTCCCGGACAGTATGGCCCGGACGCTCCAACGCTTCTCGCGGGGGCAAGGAGTCAACTTCGCCGTCTCGACCATCCAGAACAAACTCTGATCTCGCAGTGCCCAGCGCAGAATCTATCTGGGGCTGGTACACTCAGGGCCTACCGGGGCATCCGGGCTAGTAATAGGCAGCCCCCGGTCCCATCAATCACACACGAGGAGAACGGTGCTGGAAGAAGCTAGACAAATCGAAGAGAAACTCGTCGCCTGGCGACGCGACATCCACGCAAACCCCGAGCTCGGTTTCCAGGAGACGCGCACCGCCGCCCGCGTCGCGGAAGAGCTGGAGGCCCTGGGGTACGAGGTCCAGGCCGGGGTCGGACGGACTGGCGTGGTCGCCGACCGCGGGGAAGGTCATCCGATCATCGCCATCAGAGCCGATATGGACGCCCTCCCTATCCAGGAGGAGAACGACCTTTCCTATGCGTCGCAGAATCCGGGCGTGATGCACGCTTGCGGCCACGACGCCCACGTTGCCATCGCTATCGGCGTGGCGACGCTACTCAGCCAGGAGACCTTCAGCGGCACGGTCCGCTTCCTCTTCCAACCTGCCGAAGAGACGGAAGACGAGGAGGGAAAGAGCGGAGCCCGACGCATGATCGAGGACGGCGCGATGGAAGGCGTGGACACAATCCTGGCCCTCCACGTGGACAGCAGCACCCCCGTCGGCGAGATCCTGATATCCAAAGGACCGTCCGGCGCCGGAGTCGACTCCTTCAACGCCACCATTCTGGGCCAGGGCGGGCATGGAGCTTACCCGCACACCGTCGTAGACCCGATCCACATCGCCGGGCACATCATCCTGGGCCTTCACGGTATCGTTTCCCGTCAGATACATCCCGCCGCACCTGCCGTGATCAGCATCGGCTCCATCCAGGGTGGAAAGGCAGAAAACGTAATCCCCCAGGACGTCAAGCTCTCGGGGACCATCCGCTACATGGAGACTGAGGTTCAAGACAAGATCCACGCCGAGATTGAGCAGGTGCTACAGATAACGCAGGCCATGGGCGGCGACTACGCCCTGGAAATCAAGATTGGCTACCCCCCAACGTACAACGACCCCCAGACGGTCGCGTTGCTGCGCGATGTCGGTGCGGATCTGCTGGCAGCCGAGCACGTAGGACCAGACCGACTCGAAATGGGCGCCGAGGATTTCGGATTCTACGGTTCCTATGCCCCCGGCGCGATGTTCAGACTGGGATGCAAGATCGAAGGGGACGAACGGAGACACCACAACCCGCGCTTCGACGTCGACGAGAAGTGCCTGTCAATCGGCGCTGCTATCCTTGCCGAAGCGGCGCTCCGCCTGCTACGAGGTTGAAAAACCGATCGGCCGTCGGTCCCGGCCCCGCCGGCCGGATGCACTTAGGTCGGTGCCTGAACCGTGGACTGCAGCGAATGCCACCGCCAGTCCAGGACGCCAGACGCGTGGGACATCAACTCAGGAAGCGCTCAGCGCCACAGCCAGAAACGTGGCAACCAGCCCGACGAGCGCCCCGATGAGGACGAAGACCGCAATCGCCCGCTCCGTCCGTCCCCGAAACCGGTCGGTGGCCCACAGAAAGAGGCCCAGAGCCAGACCCGAGCCGAGCACCACGCCCGCGGTGTACGTAAACGCCGTCGCCATCAACGCCGGGAGATCGACACGCACAATCAGGCGACCGAACAACCTCACCGAGAAGCGGCTGCCCAGGAAAGCATAGCCGACGGCGGTCAGCAAACCCACCCCGGTCAGGGCAATGCCCTGCAGGCGGTGCCGTCCCCGCTCCAGCCAGATCGTAACCAGCCCCAGCGCGACCAGAGCCGTGGCAAACGTCAGGACGATGATGGAGATCAGTTCAATCACCCGGTCCGAGGCCTCCAGAAAAAGTGAGCTTAGCTTGAAGAAGTCAGAGTATGAGATCGAGAACGATTCTAGAATAGCGCCAGCTGCTCCGCCTGGGGGGGCGGCTCCGACTCTGGAATCTCGTCCACGCGCTCGAGCACGTCCGGGATCTGTCGCATATCCTCCTCCACGGTGCTTCGGAGACTTGGCCGATGAAGCGCCGCGGCCGGATGGTACATTGGATAATACACAATCCCCTTGATCTTCCGGGGATCACCGTGAACGTGGGAGATGCGTGCGTTTGGAAAGGCGCGCGCCATTGAGAAACGCCCCAGGGTGACCACAACCGTCGGCTCAATCAGCTCGATCTGACGATCCAGATACGGCTCACAAGCATTTACCTCCCGCGGCAGCGGATCGCGGTTCCCGGGCGGTCGACACTTGATCACGTTGGTGATGTACACCTGCTCTCGCGTTAGACCGATGCTATCGAGAAGCTCCTCCAGAAACTCGCCGGCTGCACCGACAAAAGGCCGCCCCTGCTGATCCTCGTGAAACCCGGGTCCCTCACCGATGAACATGATATCGGCATCTGCCGGACCCTCCCCGGGAACGGCGTGCGTCCTGCCCCGGTGTAGCGGGCACTTGGTGCACTCCCTAACCTCTGCCGCTAATCTCTCCAACTCTGACACCCTTCCCTCCTACCCCCTTTGCTATCCAGAACCTCACCTGCAGCCATCCTCTAGCGCGCTATCCAGGTGAGCCGCAACCCGTGATCGGGTGCCAACACCCCGCACCGATCCGGATTATAGTAGCGGCTCGCCGTTCTGTCTAACCTCAATCTCCTCCTGCCGCAAGCGCTCCTTCAACGCCTCGTGCTGCCGAGCCAGCTGTTGCCGATATGCTTCATTGTTGATCCGAGCCGCCATCACCCAGGCATCCTCACCATCCTGGTAGTACCTGTGTCGCCTTTGCTTCACCTCGAAACCGTGCTTCTTGTAAAGCGCATAGGCGACGTCGTTAGAAGGGCGCATTTCCAGCGTCGCGAACTCCGCCCCTCGGGCCAGCATCTTCTCCAGTGCCACCACGAGCAAGAGATCCCCCACCCCCTGCCCTTGCCAATCGGGACGAACAGCAATCGTCGTGATATGTCCCCCACCCCTCTCGAGACGGAAACCCACGTAGCCGATGATGCGGCTCCCTCTCGTCGCGCTGAAGAGGTTGCGCAGCCGGTCCGCCCACCCGTGGTCAGCGTCCGGCGCATTCTCTCCCCTCGGCCTCAGCAGAACGTAGTAATAAGCGTGTGCGCGTTTCAGTTCACGTTGGAAAGCAGCCGCGGGCCAGGGCGTGGGAAACGCAAGGCGATCAATGTCGGCAACCACCGGGACGTCACCCGGTTCCATTCCGCGCAGGGTGTAGGGCATCAAACCGGGTGCTTGAGATAGATTGGCGTCAGCGAAGTTGGGTCGTCAACGTCCCCCCGGTTCAGGCGCCGCCAGCCGAGCTCGGCCAGGAACCCGGCACGACGCAAGCGCCAGGCCGGCGGCAGAAGGACAGCGCGATCGCCAAGTCTTGCCAGCACCCCGGCCCCCTCCTGGTCGATCTCGCCACAGAACAGCGTCGGCTCGGTGATCTCCTGCTCCAGATCGGCCCACGTGGTAAGACGCGGCTCCTCCTGAGCTTGCCATCCACCAAATTGCCAGCGATAGGTCGCTATGCTGATCCGTCCTCGTCCTGCCTGAAGGATCGCAGCCAACTGACGCCTATCTCGACCCTGCCCGGCGGCCACCACGTCCAGCGTCGGAATCCCCACCAGAGGCAAGCCCTCTGCCAACGCTAGCCCCTTTGCCACCGCCATTCCGATGCGCAGACCGGTGAAGGATCCCGGGCCTCTCGTCACCGCCACGCCGCTCAGTTTTTTGGGCGCCAGATCGA
>Ga0207797_1001009_pt1 | contig 20939 bp, 20 predicted proteins | sample PRCRCaboRojoPR_6_FD_187275 | JGI IMG/M metagenome (GOLD analysis project Ga0207797, IMG submission 187275) | Marine sediment microbial community from Cabo Rojo, Puerto Rico - PR CR 10% Liquid 1 (SPAdes) | ecosystem: Environmental > Aquatic > Marine > Coastal > Sediment | place: Cabo Rojo, Puerto...
TGGATGATGTCGCAGCAGAGATTGGTGTATAGGAGATAATGATGCCTCTCCCCTCAACGTCGAAGCATGAGTACATAGCGTGTGATCCCGAGAAGTGTGTCGGCTGCCAGATCTGTGAGTACGTGTGTTCACAGAACAAGACAGGCGAGTTCAACACGTTCCGCAGCCGGATTCGCACCGTGCGGGAGCACAAGGTTTTGATGACGGCGGTGGCCTGCCGCACGTGCGAGGATGCACCGTGCGTGATTGCATGCCCCCGGGACGCGCTAACCCAGGATGCCGATACCGGCGTGATCCGTGTCGACACGGGACGGTGCGACGGTTGCGCGTGGTGCATAGAGGCGTGCGACTTCGGTGCGATCTCCATCAACCCGCGGACGAAGCTGGCCGAGATTTGCGACCTTTGTGAGGACGAAGAGGACGGTCCACAGTGCGTCAAGTGGTGCCCGAAGGAAGCGCTTGAGCTTACGGCTCCGGACAGGAGAGCTCAGCGGACCCGACGCAAGCGTGCGATCGAGGAAGTCCTCAGGAAGTGATTCCAGGTTGAGTCCGAGAACGGTTTAAGAGAAATCAGAGTCGATCGTCAGGCGCGGTTGTGTCACTGGGAGCGCGGTTGGGAGGAGTTCCAGTGGTGCATCCGCGCCTGACGGTGCAGGATTCAAGGAGCAGAGAGCGGGCCTGAACGGCGAGATGCTCAGACCCGATACGGTCTTTTCAGGAGGATAGGATGGCAGGAGATAACGGAAACGAAGAAGTGCGCACTGGCGTGTACGTGTGCCACTGCGGCAGCAACATCGCCGGGGTGATCGATCCGAAAGACGTGGTGGATTATGCGTCGACGCTTCCCGGGGTGGTCCGGGCGGTCGATACAGCCTATGCCTGTGCGGACAGCGGTCAGAGCGTCATCAAAGAGGACATCGAGAAGTACAACTTGAACCGGGTGGTGGTGTCAGCGTGCTCCGTTAGGATGCACGAGCCGACCTTCCGCTCGGTGGTCGCCGAGGCGGGACTGAACCCCTTCTTGATGGAGATGGCCAACATCCGCGAGCAGTGCACCTGGGCCCACGGCCACGACGAGGAAGGGGCGCTGGAGAAGGCGAAGAGCCTGACGGCAGCAGCCGTGGCGAAGGCCCGGTTCCTTACGCCGCTGGACATGATCAAGGTGCCGGTGACGAAGAAAGCGATGGTCATCGGCGGCGGCGTAGCGGGCATCAGCGCGGCCCTGGATCTGGGCGATCAGGGCATCGACACGATCCTCGTAGAGAAGGAGCCTACCATCGGAGGGGTCATGGCGCAGTTGAACAAGACCTTCCCCACGATGGACTGTAGCATATGAATTCTCGCCCCCAAGATGGTTGACGCGTCGCGTCACCCTAAGGTAGATGTAAGAACGTTCACGGAAGTAGAGCGAGTCGACGGATTCGTCGGCAATTTCAAGGTCCAGCTGCGCGAGAAGTCGCGGTATGTCTACGAGGACCGGTGTAACGGCTGCGGCGAATGCGCCGATGTGTGCCCCATCGAGGTGCCCAACTACTTCGAGCTGAGCCTGGCCCCGCGAAGAGCCATCGACGTGCCGATGAGCCAGTCAGTGCCTCTGGTCTACAACGTCGACATGGACTCCTGCATCGAATGCTACAAATGCGTTGAGGCGTGCGGGGAACTGGACGCGATCGACTTCGGCATGGAGGATGAGCTCGTCTGGGAGGACGTGGGGTCGATCGTCGTGGCCACAGGATTCGACCACTTCGATCCCACGGCGATGACGGAGTACGGGTACGGTCGTTTCCCCAACGTGATCACGGCCATCGAGATGGAAAGGCTCAACAACTCTGCCGGTCCGACGGCCGGCGAGCTGATCCGGCCGAGCGACGGGGAGGTTCCCGACCGCCTGGCCATCATCAACTGCGTTGGTTCGCGTGATAAGCGATTCAACCCGTCGTGCTCCAACTTCTGCTGCATGTACTCAATCAAGAATGCCGTGCTGCTGAAGCAGACGTATCCCGACATCGATCTCAGCGTCTATTACATGGACATCCGGACGCCGTCGAAGGGATACGAGGAGTTCTATAACCGCGCCCGAGAGATGGGCATCCGCTTCATCCAGGGGCGGCCGGGGCTGATCACTGAGGACCCGGATACAGGCAATCTCTTCGTGCAGGCGGAGGACAGGGACCTGGGGAAGGTCACCGAGCGCGAGTACGACATGGTGATGCTGAACCAGGCTGCCGTGCCTCAACCTGACCAGGACTCGATCAGCTCGGTGTTGAACATCGCTCAGAGCCCCGGCGGGTGGTTTATGGAGTACCACCCGAAACTGCGGCCGCTGGACACGCCGACCGACGGTGTGTTCCTCGCCGGCGCGTGTCAGGGACCGAAAGACATCCCGTCCAGCGTGGCGCAGGGATCAGGTGCGGCTGCGCGAGCCGGCCGTGTGATCCACTCCGATGAGTGGGAGATTGAGCCGGTGATCGCCGCCGTGTGGGAGGATCGCTGCATCAGCGCCCAGGGCAAAAAGTGCGGTGTCTGTGCGCGGGCGTGCCCGTACGGTGCGATTGAGTACGAGGAAGGCAAAGCGCCCAACATCGTCACCGCCAAGTGTCACGGCTGCGGCGGGTGCGTGGCGGAGTGCCCCCACAACGCGATGACGCAGCTGCACTTCACCGACGCTCAGATTCTGGCCCAGATCCAGACGCTGCTGGCCGACAAGCCGGAGGAAAAGATCCTGGCCTTCCGCTGCCACTGGTGTTCATACGGCGGCGCAGACCTGGCCGGGGTCAGTCACTTCGAGTACTCGACCAATGAGCGCGGCCTACGGGTCATGTGCTCGGCACGGATGGACGCCGATTTCATTTACGAGGCATTCCGCCTCGGTGCGGGAGCGGTGCTCTTCTCCGGCTGCCATCCTCAGGACTGTCACTACATCACCGGTCAGCGTGTTGGCGCCCGCCGCGCGGAGCGCATGCTGAAACGGTTTGAGCGGATGGGCATGACGCCAGGACGGTTCCGCGTGGAGTGGATCAGCGCAGCCGAGGGCGAGAAGTACGCCCGGGTGATCAACGAGATGCAGGAGGTACTGGATTCCATGTCTAGAGAGGAACTCATGGAGGAGATTGAGGAGTTCCGACCTCAGATGGCGAAGAGAGCTCGACGCATGCGCGAGGTGCCGTTGATCGACGAGGCTGCGGACTTCGCAGAGGAGATCGCGGAGGCGCGGAGAGTCAGGGAGCCGGAAGCAGTCTAGGATCACCAAGACTAGCCTGGCGGCATGAACGTCTTTTTTCGCGACTAGACGACGGTAGGAGAATGCTTAATGGGAGATCACAGTTCTCAAGCTCAAACCTTCGCTGACCAAGTACGTGCCATCCCCGGTGGCGAGCATCTCGAGATGTGCTACTCGTGCGGCACGTGTGTCAGCAAGTGTATGATTCAACAGAAGGTCGAACCGGAGTACAACCCACGACGCCTGCTGCGCATGGTGATGATGGACATGCGCGAGGAGGCGTACGAGAGCCCAACAACGTGGCTCTGCTCTGCCTGCGACCTGTGCTATCCGGCCTGCCCGCAGGAGATCCACATATCGGGCGTTATCGGCGCGGTCAAGGAGCTGGCCGTCGAGGCCGGCTACGAGTCGCCGCTGGAGACGGTCTCGGTCGACGAGTCGCTCTGCTCCGGCTGCGGCATCTGCGTGATGTCCTGTCCGTATGAAGCGCCTCACCTGATCGACAAAGAGGTGGACGGCGTGATGGATCGTTTCTCCGAGGTGGATGCGAACGCCTGTATGGGATGCGGCATCTGCGTAGCGGCGTGTCCGATGGGGGCTATCGCAAGGCCCGGCGTCGGCAACGAGGAGATTCGAGGACAGCTCAGCTTCCCCAGACGGAATGGTGCGCCCCGGATGGTCGCTTTCGTCTGTGACTGGTGCCTCCGAGCGGATGCAGACGTGGCGCTTCTCGAGAGCTATCCGGAGAACGTGCAGGTGGTGCATATTCCCTGCACCGGACGCATCGACCCAGAGATGGCGCTTATGGCGCTGCACTCAGACATCGACGGCGTTCTGGTCTGCGGTTGCGCGCCCGGTGAGTGTCACTACCAGCGCGGCACCGTGGTCAGCAGCTGCAAGATCGGCCTGCTGAACCGGGCGTTGGAGCAGATGAACATGTCCGACGGTCGGGTGCGCTTCGTACAGATCGGCACACAGGATCGAGGCCGCATCCGCAGCGAGGTGGATGATATGCTGGAGCACCTGGCAGGCCGGAAGGAGGCAGTATGATGGCGAGCGCAAAGCCCAAACTCGCATTTTACTGGGCGGCCAGCTGCGGCGGTTGTGAGATCACGATCACCGAGTTGGGGATGCGGCTCATTGCGACGGGGGAGAAGGTCGACATCGTCTTCTGGCCATGCTTGATGGACTTTAAGTATAGCGATGTGGAAGCGTTGGAGGACGGGGAGATCGACGTATGCTTCTTCAACGGGGCGATTCGCTCCAGTGAGAACGAGCATATCGCCCGGCTGATGCGGCAGAAGTCGAAGGTCCTGGTTTCCTTCGGCGCCTGCTCCCACACGGGAGGCATCCCGGGCCTGGCGAACTTCTACGATGCGGAGTCGGTCCTGGAGCGGGTCTTTGACACGGCGCCTTCACTGGACGACTCGCGCGGGACCCGGCCCCTTCAGTCGGTTGAGATGCCGGAGGGCACGATCGAGATCCCGACATTCTATGACCAGGTCTTGACGTTGGATCAGACGGTGGACGTTGACTATTTCATGCCAGGCTGTCCTCCGGTAGCGGACCAGGTGTGGGACGTCTTCCAGACGATCCTGAATGGGGGACTGCCGGAGCGGAGAGCCACAATCGGGGCCGATGGCAAGACAAACTGCGACGTCTGTCCGCGAGAGAAGGGAGAGGGCGGGTTCCGCGTGAAGGAGTGGAAGCGGCCCCACGAGGTCGAGCTTGACCCGGACGTGTGCTTCCTGGCCCAGGGTGTCATCTGCTGTGGTCCGGTCACCCGGGCGGGATGCGGCCTGCCCTGTATCAGCGGCAATATGCCCTGCCGCGGATGCTACGGTGCGCCTGAAGGGGTCGTCGATCAGGGTGCGAAGCTGCTGAGCGCCATCGGCGCACTGATCGACACCGAGGAACCGGAAGCTGTGGCAGAGATTATGGATACGGTTGTCGATCCAGCCGGCCTCAGTTACCGGTTCGGCCTCGCCAACTCTCTCTTGAGCGCGCTGAAGTACGGCAAGAACTCTGAAGAGGATGAAGCATGAGCCAAAAGATCAGTATAGACCCCATTACCCGCCTTGAGGGCCACGGCCGGATCGATCTCTTCCTCAATGAGGACGGAGAGCTGGCTAACGCCTATCTGGTAATCCCGGAGCTACGCGGGTTCGAGAAGTTCTGCGAGGGCCGGCCGGTGGAGGAGATGCCGCGCATCACGCAGCGCATCTGCGGTGTCTGTCCCCTGGCACATCACGTCGCCGCCGCCAAGGCCGGCGACGCCGTGTACGGGGTGGACCCGCCGCCGGCAGCCAAGAAGCTGCGCGAGCTGCTTTATGCGTCCTTCTTCGTGGCCGATCACGCGACGCACTTCTACGCGCTGGCGGCTCCCGACTTCGTCGTCGGTCCCGACGCGCCGAAGGGCCAGCGGAATCTGCTGGGCCTGGTGCAGAAAGTGGGCCAGGATGCCGGTGCACGGGTCGTGCAGCTGCTGCAGGAGAATCACGAGATCGCCACCATCGTGGCCGGTCGTTACATCCACTCGGCGAGCTGCATCCCGGGAGGGATGAGCAAGCCCATCACTGAGGACGAACGAAAGCGTATCGTCGAAATCGCTGAGAACTCGGTGGAGACGGCTCAGTTCTCGCTCCAGTTGTTCGATGACGTGGTGCTGAAGAATGAGGGCTACGTCGACATGATATTGAGCGACGCGTTTGCCCACGAGACGTACTACATGGGGTTGGTGGACGAGAACGACAAGGTTAACTTCTATGACGGTCAGGTGCGCGTCGTAGGCCCCGACGGCAAGGAGCTCCTCAGGTACAGCGCGCACGAATACCTGGACGTGGTCGCGGAGCACGTCGAGCCCTGGACTTATCTGAAGTTCCCATATCTGAAGCAGGTGGGGTGGAAGGGGTTCGTCGACGGGCCTGACAGCGGCGTCTATCGCGCCACGCCCTTGAGCCGACTGAACGCGGCCGACGGAATGGCCACGCCCAAGGCCCAGGCCGAATACGAGCGCTTCTACGATACGCTGGGCGGAAAGCCGGTGCATGCCACCTTGGCTACGCACTGGGCACGGCTGATTGAGCTTCTGTACGCGGCGGAACGGACGCTTGAGCTGGCCGAAGACCCCGAGATCACCAGCGAGGAGATCCGGACCATTCCGACCGAAACGCCCCGCGAGGGTGTGGGCATCGTTGAGGCCCCACGGGGCACCCTGACCCATCACTATGTGACGGATGAGAAGGGGCTGCTCGAAGAGGTCAACCTGATCGTCGGCACGACCAACAACTACGCCGCCATCAGCATGTCGATCAAGAAAGCGGCTGAGGATCTAGTGCGCGGCGGACAGCTTATCGACGATGGTCTGCTGAACAAGATTGAGATGGCGTTCCGGGCCTACGATCCGTGTTTTGGCTGTGCGACCCATACTCTACCAGGTCAGATGCCGATGATTGTGCGGCTCTATGACGAGGAGCAGGAATTGGTACAGGAGATCCGTCGGGACTAGGAGAGGGAATGGCTAGACGAGGAAGAACGAGAAAACGGACCAGCGACGATAGGATCACGCTCAAACGTTCCATGGTCACGCGCCAGTATGTGATGGAGTGGAATCTGGAGTGGTGCGTGGGTTGTGAGCTGGGGCCCTTGGTTTGCCCCAAGGACGCCGTGGAGCACGTACCGGGCAAGATCGAGAACGGTCGCCTGACGGTGAAGCCATCCGTGGATATCGACGAGGACGCCTGCGTGCTCTGCGGTATGTGCGAGGTGATGTGCCCGAAGAATGCCATTACACTGACCATCAACGGCGAGCGTGAGAATCCGGTCTTGGTGCACGAAGCGTTCCCAGAGTTGATCCAGTCGACCACGTTCCGCGAGGACCGGTTTGATTGGAGCAGGAAGGACTTCGTCATCGACAACTGTCCCACCGATGTGATCAGCTACGACGAAGAGGATGAGACCCTGGTCGTCGATGACGAGCACTGCATCCGCTGCCGTCAGTGTGAGGTCGCCAGCGAAGGCGCTTTCCAGGTCTCACAGCCGTGGCAGGGGCGCGTCGAGCTGCACCGTGAACGGTGTGTGGAGGGGTGCCTCGCGTGTGCCGACATCTGCCCCACGCGTGCCCTGTACATCGACGAGGAGAGCGGTGATCTGGCCCTGGCCGATTACTATTGCATCAAGTGCGGCGCCTGTATGCAGGTGTGTCCGATTGAGCCCGCGTATGAGGAAGAGACGGTCACGGTCGAGTCCCACGGGGTCACCAAGACAGTGGCGCATCAGCGGATCGTCAACCGCGATGAGTTGCCGATATGGGTTGAGCGGTGGCGCGTCCGGCATCAGCCGGTCCAGAGCGCTGCATGGATCGAGGCGCTGACCAAGATGGCTGACGATACGGCGGGCATGCTGGAGATCGACAGGAAGCGGGCGCTGAGGCGGCGCGACCTGCTGAAGGCTCTGGCAGGCGCCGGGAGATTCCTCGACCTGGAGGAAGAGGAGTAGTCCTGCCGCGATCGACGGATAGCCAGACGGGATGATGGGGACGCGAGGACACGTCGCGATAGGGTTAGCGGGGAACGGTATCTATCGAAACGCGGACGGCAGAGGGGAGTCGGTGCCTGGTCGCAAGATCGGCCCCCCTTTGCCGTAGCCCTATTGAATCGCCCTGCGGTTGGAACCCGAAGCGAGGGCGGCAGCTGCTTGGGCACTCGGCTTTTCGGATGATCATCACCTCGGCCCTACCTCGCTTTCCCCTCCCGGACCTACCTCACACTTACGCCTCGTCCCGCACAGACTGTCCGACCAGATAACCGACCCCGGCCCAGTCTGGGGGAGCGGCTGAGCAACTAAGCTTTCACAGCTGCGTGCACTGGCTGGACCGAGGCGCCAAGGAGACAATAGGATTTACCGGGGGCGCCCGATACCCCGTGCCTGGCATGTATGACACCTCCGCAGCCCGGAGCGGTATCAGATTGAAAGGATCGCATGGTTGCTACTGGCACAGTGATTAACGTCCTGGCCGTCTTGCTCGGTGGCACGCTCGGCACCTTGCTCGGGAACCGCCTGCCGGAAAGGATGCGCGAAACGATCATGCACGCCTTGGGGCTGCTGACGATCGTGATTGGTTTCCAGCTCTCACTCGAGACGGCGAACATCCTCATCGTGCTGGGCAGCCTCCTCCTCGGGGGGTTGCTTGGGGAAGTGCTGCGCATTGAGAGGGCAGTCGACCAGGTCGGACGTTGGCTGGAGCGGCGCACGGGCGCTGAGGATCCATCTGAGGGCGAAGCGCGGCCCGACGACGCATCACGGGGGGCGACGACGTTCAGCTACGCCTTCCTCACGGCAAGCCTGGTCTTCTGCGTCGGACCGATGACGATCATGGGCTCCATCCAAGATGGGCTCACGGGGGACTACACGCTCCTGGCGGTGAAGTCCACGATGGACGGGTTCGCCAGCCTTGCATTTGCCTCCACCTTGGGTCCTGGTGTGATCTTCTCGGCCCTCACGGTCCTGGTGTATCAGGGTACGCTGACATTGGGGGCCGGCTGGGCGGAAGCCGTACTGACGGATCCGATGGTGGCCGAGATGACGGCGACCGGCGGCGTGCTGATGCTGGCCCTGGGACTGGGCATGCTACAGATCAAGAAGATACGCACGGGTAACTTGCTACCGGCCATAGCGATCGCGCCGGTCATCGTTGCCGTAGCAAACTGGTTGGCCGCATAGACCCTCTGGACGCCGGTCCCTCTCCTCTTCAGAAGCCATTCCGCTTCGATACGACGATACCTCGCAGCCGTCGACGCTCGACGCGGGGCTGGCCTGGCCTCTCCGCAAGCGGCGTGCTCGTGACGCCCTGCTGATGGTACGCTAGTCCGCGGTGATTCCCAGCGGAGGATCCGACAGCTTGGAGCCGCCCTCTAGTAGTCTCCGCCGATCCGCCGTGCTGGAAAGGCTCTGCCGAATGCGCTATAATTCATGCCGCGATGGAAGCCGCGGTGTGCCACCCGCTTATTTGGGGGTAATGGCTGAGGACAGACGGGAGGGCGGTGGACGTGAGATGGCCCTTCTGGATTAGGTTTGGGGAGTAACGGATGATGAACGAGTGGTTTGACCTTTGGGAGAAGCCCGAGGACGCGAAGTATCTGATCGCCGGCTGGTACCAGTGGGCCGATGCCGGCGAGGTCTCGTCCGGCCTCCCTCAATATCTGATTGATCGAACCGAGGCGCGGCAGGTGGGGGAAATCGATCCAGACGGGTACTATCTCTTCCAGTTTCCCGGCACCCACGATCTGCTAAGACCCATGGTGACCCTTGACGAGGGTTATCGCGTGGCTTTGGAAGAGCGTACCAACTCCTTCTACGTCTCCGGCGGGGCGGGAACGCCATTCTATATCTTCATCGGCGATGAACCGCACATGAATGTGGAACGGTACAGCGAGGCCTTCCTGGACGCCGCCGAGGCGCTGGACATCGATCGGATTGCGGTCGTAGCGGGGGTCAATGGCCCTATGCCGTATGACAAGGACCGAGAGATATCCTGCGTGTACAGTCTTCGCCAGATGAAAGAGGAAATGGACGGCTACGCGCTGCGTCTCTCCAACTACGAGGGCGGTGCCACGATCGGCGTCTATCTGGCCGATCGCGCGGAGGAGCGAGGTACGGAGTTGATGGCCTTCTATGCCATGGTTCCCGCGTATGACTTCTCTCAGGAATCGACGACGGTTCAGCGGGTCTCGGCTGAAGAAGACTACAAGGCGTGGTATGACTTGATGCGGCGGCTGGACTATATGTTCAGTCTGGACCTGGATCTAACGGATCTTGAGGCACGGAGTGAGGAACTGGTCGAGGCCTGGGACTCCAGGATCGCGCAGCTGAAGCGGAAAATGCCCGACGTTGTCGGCCCCTATCTTGAGCGGGTGAATGACGAGTTCTCCGAAGATCCGTTCGATCCGTTGGGCCAGGCGTGGGAGGACGCTCTGGGCGATATCTTTGACGACGTCTGAGGCCCGGATTGGCGCGGTAACAGCGTGTTAAGCACCCACGATCTTACGTGGTTCGGTGATGCCAGACACGTCCCGGTCAGGCAGAGGCAGGTCTCAGGCTGAGCAATTTGACTTCTCCGGTAGGTGTGCTAGCATGTGGGCGTAGTATGAAGTGAATGGGTGCAGAGCAAACGGGAGACTGTCCAGGCTTGCGGATGCTGGATGGTCTTTTTCTTTGCAACCGGCCCGCTTCATGAGACGTAAGCTATAGCAGAAAAGGAGCAAGCATGTTCGAGTTCGAGACCGAAGAGCAGAATGACCTGAACCCGCAAGCCGAGGCCGCAGAAGAAGAGGTGCCGGCCGAAGCCGAGGTGGAAGAAGAGACCTTCGCGGTCGAGGCCGAGGTGGACGAGACTTTCGAGGCGGAGGAAGCGTCCGTCGAGGTCGAGGCCGAGGCTGAGGCTGAGGCTGAGGCTGAGGAAACGGAAGAGGCCGAGGAGGCGGGCGAGAAGGTTGAGGGAACCGTCAAGTGGTTCAGCAACCCGAAGGGCTACGGCTTCATCTCCCGCGAGGGCGGTGAGGACGTGTTTGTCCATTACTCCGCCATCCAGGGCTCTGGGTTCCGCTCGTTGAGCGCGGGCGAGCGCGTTGAGTTCGTTGTCAAGCCGAGCGACAAGGGGCCGCGCGCCGCTGAGGTCCGCTCGCTTGAGCAGGATGTGGGAGCGGGTTGGTTGTAATCAGACCAAGCTGATCCAAGCTTAGATCACCGACCGCACGGCTCATCCGCAGGCCGTGCGGTTTTTTGCATCCATAGCCAGGACGTGGTAGCATCGGTGCCCTATGCCCTCAAAGACGGGAAGGCGGTCCGGTTGCCGGGTCAAGCTCGCGCTGGTGGTTCTCCTGGCAGGCGTCGCGATTCTACTGAGCGCGTTCATTGGGCTCAACCTGAAACCGAGTCTGGCAGCGCAGGTCCTGGGCCTCGATCCCATGGGCCCCTTGTCGGCCGCGCTACCGCCTGAAACCCCTCTGGCAGCAGCGGGCACTCCGCTGGAAATCGTCGAACTCAGCTCCCCCCCTCTGGACACCCAGCCCCTTTCCCTGAGAGCCGAGGATGTCGTGCCCGACGGTTTCACGGCCCACCCGCTCTTGGGCGATGCCACGAGGCCGGGCAAGACCACGTACCACGTGACGATCAGTGAAGAGGGCCTCAACCAACTCGTAAGCGAGCATCGACAGGCCGCCTCAGGGAGCAACGGGAGCGACGGCGGCACTCGCGTCGATTTGCACCCGGGTGCATTGGTTCTGCGTCGAGACCTCGATCTCGGGCCGACCGAGCACCGAATAGGGCTTCTGCTGCTGCAGGAGGGGACGACGCCTGCCCTCGAGCCCGGCGGCGTCCTATTGAACGAGCAGCTCTACACTATGCCGGAGTCCGGTTCCCTGGCCGGCATTCTCCTGCCGAGAGGACGCCGTGTGCAGCGTGCTCTGGACGCGTTGACCGTGACGGGTCCCCTCCCCGGACAGGCCACGGCCAAAGCTCTCTATCTCCAAGAAGACCGCATGACCGTCGCGGCGGAGGCGACGTATTCGCTGAGCGCGCTAGCGGATACCGGTTGGCGGATCCTCGAGGACGGCCTCCACCTTCGGGAGATCGAGGTGCCGGCCAATGAGGAGCGGGGCAGCGAACGTCTACGCCTGGTCCGCTTAGCACCCGCGTCCTTCAGCGTGCGCGTCCGCTACGATCCCGCGAATCCGAGAAGCGTGTCGGGATGGGCGGCCGAGTCGGATGCTGTGCTCGCCGTGAATGGGGGCTACTTCAGCCCCGAGAGTGAGAGGGGTTACGAGACGGTTGGGCTCCTGGTGAGCGACGGGCAGCGCTGGGGGACGCCTCTCGGGGATTTCGCAGGGATGCTGGCGGTCGGTCAAGACGGCCAGGCGAGCGTGCGTTGGTTGCGCCACCGGCCGTATAACCCCGGCGAGCCGTTAGCTCAGGCTCTGCAGTCCTTCCCCGTGCTGGTGAAGCCTGGCGGTATCATGGGCTTCCCCGCGAATGCCGACGACGGCACGCCCGCACGCCGTACGGTGGTGGGGCAGGATGGAGAGGGAAACCTCTTCTTCGTCCTTGCACCGCGCGGAACGATGAGTTTGCACGAGCTGGCCGTCCTTCTGGCCGAACCGGGCCTCGGCCTAGAAGTCGCCCTCAACCTCGACGGGGGGCGATCGAGCGGCATGTGGCTGGAGGGAACCGAGTGGGGCGTCACCGTTGACTCGCTCAGCCCGGTCCCCTCGGCAGTCGTGATCGACCGACGGTAGGCACAGTCGCTCTCGGTCCCGTTGACCTACCCCGGCCCCCCGCCTATAATGGCACAGCGTGGGGCGAACAGGGTCCGCCCACGCCGTCGTGCACGGACACATTCCAGAACTGAGTCGCGGCAGCAGGAGGTTTGAGATGCAGATAGCGAGTGTCGAAGTGGTCCCCGTCGATTTAGCGCTCCGCTTGCCCTATCGGACCGCCCATCACGCCGAGCCCATCGACAGCATCACGGCGGTCTTCATCCGGATCGAGACGACCCAGGGACGAGAGGCCTGGGGCTGTGCAGCCTTTGATCCGGCTTTCACCGGTGAGAATCGCAAGACGGTCGTCGACGCCTGCCGCGCGTGCGCCGAGCAGTCGAGAGACCTGAATCCGCTCAATACGGAGTACGCGCTGGATCAGCTCGCTGAGCTCACCGAGGGTGCGCCCTCGGCGCTGTGCGCCTTCGATCTGGCGTTCCACGACTTGCTCGGTCTGGCCGCCGATATGCCCCTCTACCGTCTGCTTGGCGGTTACCGACGGCGGATCCAGACGTCGATTACGATCAGCATCGCCGGGGTCGACGCGTCTGTTGCCCTGGCTCGGCAGCGGGCGGCTCAGGGCTTTCGGATCCTCAAGATCAAGGGTGGACTGAATCCCGATGAGGATGTGCGCCGGGTGCGGGCCATCCACGCCGCGCTGCCTAGCTTCACCCTCCGCCTGGACGCCGATCAGGGCTACACGGTGCAGCAAGCACTGGACGTCGCCCGCGCGTTGGACGGCAAGCTGGAGATGTTGGAGCAGCCGACACCCGCGGACGATCTGGAGGCCCTCCACCAGGTGACGAAGAGAAGCGTGGTGCCGATCCTGGCGGACGAGAGCGTCAGCCAGCCCCGTTCGGCGCTGGAGGTGGCGAAGCTGCGGGCGGCGGACGGCATGAGCGTCAAGCTCACGGCCTGCGGCGGCCTGCGGTGCGCGCGACAGATCGACACCATCGCGCGGGTGGCGCAGATGAATACCATGGTGAGCTGCGTCAACCAGCCCGCGCTGCTGACCGCCGCCGGGCTCTCCTTCGCGTTGAGCAGCCGAAACGTCGAGTACGGCGATCTAGACGGCCATTTCGACCTGGTGGGAGACCCGACGGTGCCGGGCTTCCGGGTGGAGGAAGGCTGGCTCATCGCTGAGGACGTACCAGGCCTGGGGTGCACGGTCGAGCTTTGAGCGTGTCCCCGGCTGCCCTGATAGCCGCGTACAACCTGTCCCTCCTGGTCCTGATTGCTGGTCTGTTCTGCCTGACCCGCGCAGTCGATCAGCGCCCTGACGTTGGCTCGCTGCTGCTTTCGGCGGGCCTCTTCGGCTGTGCAGCACTGTGCGGTGCGATCCTGCTACCGGTCCCCAGCTTCGGACGATTTCAGCTACTGGCCTGGGCGGCTTTCGTCCACGGCCCGGCCTTCCTCTTCGGTTGGACGGCCACGCTCCTCCGCAGGCGGCGCACCCTGGCACTAACGTGCCTCGCGTTAGCTGCCGGCATCGTCATCGTGGGGATAGACGCTTTCTTGATTGAGCCCCGCTGGCTGGCCGTCGATTACGTCACGATTAGGTCGCCCAAGTTGGACGCGGCCGTGCGGGTGGCTGTGGTGGCCGACGTCCAGACAGACAAACCGGGCCGGTACGAGAGACGGGTCTTCCGCCGCGTCAAGTTGGAAGGGCCTGATCTCATCCTTATGGCGGGCGACTACATCCAGCAAGCTGACAGCGAGAGGTATCGACAGGCGGGAGAGCGACTGAGCCGCATGGTGGAAGAGGAGAAGCTGGACGCACCCCTGGGGGTCTACGCCGTCCAAGGTAATGTCGATTGGCACGGACAGTGGGAAAGGATCTTCTACGGTCTGCCCGTGACCACCGTCGATCAGTCGGACAGACTGGATCTGGGTCCGCTGACGCTGACGGCGCTCTCGCTTCGAGCTTCGGCCGACACAGACGTCGTGGTCCCAGGAGCCGAGGGATTCCACGTCGTGATGGGTCACGTCCCCAACTTTGCCTTGGGGCGCGTAGACGCGGACTTGTTGATCGCCGGTCACACGCATGGAGGGCAGGTGCAGTTGCCCCTCGTCGGGCCGGTGATGACCCTCTCAGACGTGCCGCGCGAGTGGGCATCGGGGGTCACTGAGATCCGGCCCGGAAAGAGACTGATTGTCTCCCGAGGCATAGGGATGGAGCGCGGTTACGCGCCCCGCCTGCGGTTTCTCTGCAGGCCTCAGTTGGTGATCGTGGATTTGGTGCCGACCTGAGGAGCCCAGGGAGCGCGACGGCCGTTCAGTCCTCCTGCGACGCATCCAGCAACGCCGGAATGCGCTGGAAATCCTCCTCAACGACGCTCCGCAGTGAGCCACGGTAAAGGGCGGCCGCGGGATGGTACAGGGGGAGATAGACCGTGCCATCGACGCGACGCGGCTGACCGTGGATCTCTGAGATCGGTCCATCAGAGAAGAAGTGTCTCATCGCGAAGCGGCCCAGCGTCACGACGAGGCTAGGCTGGATGAGCTCAAGCTGTCGTTCCAGGTAGGGCGCACAGGCCTCCACCTCGGCCACGTGAGGGTCCCGATTGGCGGGGGGACGGCACTTGACTACATTGGTGATGAAGACCTTGTCTCGATCGAGCCCAACGCTTTCAAGCAGCTGATCCAGGTATTTGCCGGACCGGCCGACGAAGGGCAGTCCAAGCTCGTCCTCCCGCGCCCCGGGCCCCTCCCCAAGGAAGAACACTCGGGCAGCACCCGGGCCGGACCCGGGCACAGCCTGGGTCCTCTCCCTGTGCAGCTTGCACCTGGTGCAGCCCATAATTTCGGACGCTAGCCTGCCAAGGCCGTCGTCTATCGGGTCGATGGCCCGCTGACCTCCTCGATGCTTGATTCCTGCGCGGCTGCCGGCGCTCCGCCGGCGCGATTCTTTCCTTACCTAGAAGGCGCCGAGCTGGCACTGACCGATGCTGATTTCGAGCCGCTCGGCGGCATTGGCTACGTGGGTCTTGGGCAGGTCAAAGCGGCTGGCGATAGCCCACGCGACGGCGCAAGGCAGTCTCCCCACGATCAGCCCTTCCCGTATCGCCTCCTCGAGCTCCGGTGAAAGCTCTTCAGCCGGGTGGACGATGCGCTCCTCACCGTCGTACCCGAAGAGTCCCAGCTGACAGTGGTAAAGTCGAATGTCCAGATCGTCGGCCATCTCCCCGACCTTCAGCGGGTTCAAGGAGAGTTCCTCTGCAATGCGGAACGCTGCTCCGCAGCTCAGCTTCCCCTCCCGTGCTCGCTCCTGAACTGCTTCAGCCAGTCTGTTCTCCTTCATCGTTCCCCCCTCTGTTCAACTGCTCAACCTGCGCCGGCTCCGACCACTCTCTCCGACACACAACCTATTGGGACGCTCCCCTTCCCACCTTCTCGGCGCGTTCGCGCCCACGACCCTGTCGACCAACGCTTTGAACGGGCCAATCCGCAGGACGAGCGTCGATCAGCGAGCAAGTACGCCTGCCTCGAGCCGATCTCCTGCACCCTATGCATGGAACTCCGGCCCCGGAACGAACTGCTGCCGCATCGAGCTACTCTCCGACGATGTGTTCGTAGATCGCCGCTAGCTCCTCCTCGGAGTAGAAGTAGATCACCAGGCGGCCGCGGTCTCCTTTGCGCCGCAGGCTGACCTTGGTGCTGAGCGCTTGGCGGAATCGAGACTCGAGCTCCTTCTCAGCCGGGGAGCTCTTGGGCGGGTCAGGCCTCTCCTCCCGGTGCCCCTGCAGTCGGCGCACGAGTTCCTCGGTCTGCCGGACATTCAGACCACGCTTGAGGACTGTCTTGAGCGCGGCCTCCTGTGCCTGATCCTGGTCGAGGCCGAGAAGGGCCCGCGCGTGTCCCTCCGTGATGCTCTCGTCCAGCAGGGCCTCACGCACGGCCCGAGCGGCCTTCAGAAGACGAAGCGTGTTGGCGACGGCGGTGCGGCTCTTGCCCACGCGCCGTGCTATCTGTGCCTGGGTCAGCCCGAAACTGTCCGCCAACTGTTCGAAGGCAAGGGCCTCCTCCAAAGGATTGAGGTCGGAGCGCTGAAGGTTCTCGACCAGAGCAAGCTCCAGCATCTCCTGGGGAGCCACATCCTTGACGAGGACAGGTACCTCCGAGAGGCCCGCCACCTTCGCTGCTCGCCAGCGGCGCTCCCCGGCGATGAGCTGGTAGCCATCGGCCGCATCGGTAACGACAAGAGGCTGAATGATGCCGTGCTCCTCAATGGAGGCGGCCAGTTCTGAGAGATCCTGTTCTTCAATTGGCGAACGAGGCTGATGGGGGTTAGGCGAGATGGAAGAGAGCGGGACCTCCAGGACGCCTTGCCGGGCATCCGCATCCTCCGCTTCCGAGGGAGGTATTAGCGAATCTAGTCCCTTGCCCAGCCCGATCCTCCGTGGTGCCATGGCTTACCTCCGTGATCGACTGCGGGCGACCCTGCCCGCTCGAGTAGCCCGTCCCGGGTCAGCGCCCGACACGGCGGCTGGTGTCGATATCAGATGGCCCCGTCGCGCGTGCGCCCGTCACCAACCAGCAGCTCTCGAGCCAGTGCTTCGTAGGCCTCGGCCCCGGACGAACGAGGTGCGTGGACGTCGATGGGCACGCCGAAGCTCGGGGCCTCACTCAGACGTACACTCCGGGGAATGATAGCCTCAAAGACGCGTTTCCGAAAGTGACGGCGCACCTCCGCGACAACTTGTTCCGAGAGATTGGTGCGGGCGTCGTACATGGTCATCACCAGCCCTCGCAGCGTCAGTTGGGGATTAAGCGCCTTACGGACAAGCCTGATGGCCCGGGCAAGCTGTGAGAGCCCCTCCAGGGCCAGGTACTCACATTGTACCGGGATAATCACGCCTTCCGCCGCCGTCAGTCCGCTGACGGTAAGGACCCCGAGGCTGGGCGGACAATCAATGAGGATGTAATCGTAGCACCGAGACTGGGAGAGTGCCGCCAGGGCCCGCCTCAACCGGTACTCCCGCTGGGGCATGTCGACCAACTCAACGGTCGCCCCCGCGAGGTCGGGCGAGGATGGCGCTAGCTCGAGCCCAGCGTGCCCGGTCGTCCGCACCACATCGACGAACGGCGCTGCGTCGACAAGCACGTGGTAGGTCGACACATCGACACTTGACTTCTCAACACCGAGGGACGACGTGGCGTTGGCCTGGGGATCGATGTCCACTAGGAGAACACGCTGTCCGTGCCTACCGAGGTAGGCACCAAGATTGACAGCCGTCGTGGTTTTCCCGACGCCCCCCTTCTGGTTAGCCAGCGCGTAGACTATGGTCATCGTTCCCTACACCGATGATCTTTCGCCGACACCGGGCGACCTCTTCCGTCCGCGGCGATCCGGATAGGCCAGATCGGGTCACCGATCGGGCCGCGCAGCAATTGGCGAAACGTGCCGCCTCCGCAGGATTCTGCGTGCGCTGGAGCGCGTAGAAGAAGGAGGCTGCGAATACATCGCCGGCACCGGTCGGATCTACCTTCCTCACCGTCGGGGCGGGAATCCGCTGGACATCCCCTGCGGCGTATATGGTACAGCCGGACGCCCCTTCGGTCAGGACAAGACAGCGTGTCTGCCGTGCAAAGTCGGCCGCCAGAGACCGGTCTCCTGCCACGTCCTCCTCGCTCAACACGACGGCATCGGCGTGCGGCAAGATCCTGGTCGCGTCCGACCATGGGCGGGGGGTGACGTCACCGGCATCATCCCAGCCACGCATCCAGCCCTGCGGCGTGACTCCAATAAAAGCTCCGGGGAAACTCATCACCAGCGATGGGTCGCACTCATTGGCGACCGGTCCTATGTGCACCAGTGAGGCGTGCCAGTGGTCGGGCACGGCAGCCGGGTCGATGGGGCGGGCAACGGAGCGGATCACCTGCCGTCGCCCACCGCCGTAGATGTTCAAGAAGGTCGTCGAGGCCTGGGCGGCGTGCACTGCGATCCGGACGTCGCCCAGCTCCTCATCCAGCTCGAGGTCTGGCGCGGCGCTGGTGACGACACCCACACGACAGCCCAGAGCCCGGGCCGTGCGTGCCGCATAGGCGGCGGAGCCACCCAGACGGTGCCGTCCCGTCTGGAACTCTCCACGAGACGGTTGCGACGATGAGACGTTCAGGTCACGGGTCACGTGACCGATGACCAAGTAGTCGAGGTCCAACGTTACGGGCCCCTACCGCGCGGACCTTGGAGGCTCCGCCGTGGCCCCGACACGACGTTGCGGAGCGTCAGTTCCCGGGCCGCATGCCGAGACGGATCCTCGAGCGACGTCTTACGGATCACCAGGCCCCCCGGTCGGCGGATAGAATGGAATCGGTTGTTATCCGGCAGCGTTGGGGTCCGCGGTGCCGGGGGATCGTGCTAAGTGGACGAGAGCATCCCTTCGAAAGGGGACATCTAGTCCTTCGGTACAATCGTGACGCGGCGCCGCTCTCCCTCGTAGATACTCTCGGTGGTCACGCGCGCATCGTCATAAAGGGCAACGTGGACGACACGACGCTCATGCGGGGGCATCGGCTGCAGAATGACAGTCCGATCAGTATCGACCGCCTGATCCGCCATGCGGTGGGCGAGATCGCGAAGCCGATCGGCGCGCTGTGCTTTGTGGCCTTTCACATCGACAACGACGTGGACCCAACCCTTCATCTTCCGCCCCACAAGCAGACGTACGATGTATTGGAAGGCGTTCAGCGCCTCGCCGTCGCTGCCGACGAGGATCTCTGTGCCCGGCCCACTCACGTCGACCACCAGGGGTGGGACTTCCTCTTTGCTCGGCCCCGGCTTGGCGCGTTCGATCTCGATCTGCGCGTCGTGAAGGCCCATAGCGTCCAGCAGCCCCTGAGTCACCTCGCGGGTGATCCGGATCTTGTCCTTCTCGCTCGCCTCAACCGTCTCCCCCTCCTCGACCTCAGGAGGTACGTCAGGACCGGACTCCGGCTTCTCTTTGGCCGGTACCGGCTGTGCAGCTGGAGGCTCGGGCTCCGGCGCCGTTTCGGCCTTGGGCTCGGGCTTGCGACTCGGCTTGGGCTCCGGCTCGGGCTCAGGACTCGGCTGTCGTCCCTCATCCGAGATGACGGTGAGTCGAACGCGGGCAGCCCGGGCGCCGAGACCAAACATCCCCTGACGCCCTTCATCCAACACAGCGACCTTCACAGCGTCGCGAGGAAGACCGAGACGTCCCAGTCCGGCAGCAATCGCCGCGTCAACGTCCTTTCCAGCAGCTATGATCTCCGACTTCTGATTTGACATGTGCACCGCTCCTCAACAAACACGCGAGACAAGGCTTTACTTCTTCGGACGTTTCTTGGCAATGACCTCGGACTCTTCATCCCCGTCTCGATTCGTGCGGATGAAGTAGTACTGAGCCATGCCAAACAGGTTGGAGATAATGAAGTAGATGGAGAGCCCGGTGGCGTACTGAAGGGAGATGAAGCCAAACATCAGAGGCATCATGATCTGCATCTGTTGGCTCATCATCTCCGCCTGCGATCCACCGTCGCCCGCGCCAGAAGAAGGGCTCAGCAGTTTCTGCTGGAGCCACGACGTGGCAAAGACGAGGATGGGCAGGGCGTAAGACCACCACTGAGTTGGGCTTGGAGGCTGGCCAAGGTCCATCCCGAGGAATGTGCTCTGCAAGGGCACGAGACCGGTCAGGCTGGGCAGCCATTCGTCGATAAAGATGTGACCTGAGAACTGGAAGAGCTGCAGCGGCGTCGACGGCACGCAGAAGATGATCGCACGATATAGGGCGATCATGATGGGCAGCTGAATGATCAGCGGGAGGCATCCTCCTGCCGGATTGACCCCTGCCTTTCTCCAGAGCTCCATCTGCTTCTGCGCGAGCTTCTCCTGATCGTCTCCATACTTCTCGCGCAGCTTTTCGATCTCGGGTTGAAGCTCCTGCATCTTCTGAGCCGACTTCTGCTGGCTCAACGTCAAGGGAAGGATCAGCAATCGAATCAGGATGGTGAGCGCGGCAATCGCCACCACCGTCTGATGACCGAGATACTCGTACAGGAGCAACAACAGATTGGCGAACGGGTAGATAATGAAATCTAGCATGTCAGCTTCTTATCCTAGCCTTCTTCTTCCGGCTGCGGGAAAGCCCAGGCCTGGCGGCCTTCCGCCACGTCCAGGGCCCGCACTCGAGCGGTTCCGAGCACAAGCGATTGGTATACAAGCGAATCGTCAACCACAGGCTCGGATAGTCCGCGCCCTTCGGCAGGAACCGACCAATCCACGAAGCCGTCGGCGATGTCCAGGGCATAGAGCGTGCCACTCTGGGCACTGACGAAGAGCCTGCCGTTTTCAATGTCCAGGGTCGGACCGGCTCGCACCGGCACAGGCTGATTCTGATCGGTGACGAGGAACTGTTGCCACGTCTCCTCACCGCTCTGTGCGTCGAGGG
>Ga0207797_1001010_pt1 | contig 20937 bp, 23 predicted proteins | sample PRCRCaboRojoPR_6_FD_187275 | JGI IMG/M metagenome (GOLD analysis project Ga0207797, IMG submission 187275) | Marine sediment microbial community from Cabo Rojo, Puerto Rico - PR CR 10% Liquid 1 (SPAdes) | ecosystem: Environmental > Aquatic > Marine > Coastal > Sediment | place: Cabo Rojo, Puerto...
GGGCCGCGTCGGGGTCCACGTGGGCGGCCTCGTATCCGAGCCCGTCGACGATGCCCGGCAGCGAGTCCGGGTCCAGGCGGTCTGGGTCGTACTGTACCCGCATCATGCCGGAGGGATAGCTCGCTTCGGCGGCCTGCACGCCCTCGGCCGTCGCGGCCTCGGACTCGAGAAACGCCTCGCAGGTCGCACAGTGCATCCCGTCGACCTGGAGATAGACTTGGTCGCCGTCCAGATCGATTTCGTCCGGGGACGGCGCTGTCTCCAGGGCGTCCTCGGCGTCCCGGGCAGCGGCCACCGTCTCGGCGTCAAGGGTCTTCGTGACTTCGAGACAGCCGCGACAACAGAACTCGCCCTCGACTCCCGGCTCGGTTATCGGCGGGTCCGGGGTCGGGAGCGCACAGAGATCGCACTCGCTCATCGCGCGGTCTGGTCCGGAGATCGGCCACGCTGGCCCCGCGTCACCGTGGCGACCCGTAGACCTTGCCGCGGGATTCCGATTCCCCCCGGAGCATCAGCCACACCGAGAGGACGATGAGTACGGTGCTGGGGATCGCCAGGATCGCCCCCAGCTCTGGCCTGGCCGCGACGTAGACCAGGACCGGGACGAGTGCCAGCGCTCCCGCGAGCGGGATGTACTTTGGCTCGATCGGCATGTTGCCTGGTACTGTCGATGGGATACAAAAAGCCACCGGGGGATCGGCCGTTCTCGTCCGTCGGCTGTCAGTTACACCCTCTATATTTAGCCATCAGTTGCTGCCCTGCTCGAAAATTTTAACCTCGACCCCTCGTTCTTAGGGCACGATGATCGGCCGAATACCGGCGGCCCCAGGCGAGGTGGCACGCGGGCCATGAGTACCGACACCGAGATCGAACGCGAGATCAGCCACGAGGAGTTCACCCCGATCGGGACGGCGACCCTGATCGCGGTGTACTTCGTGATCCTGGTCGTCCTGTGGGTCTTCACGTACTTCGTGGAGTTCCTGGGACGCGAACTCACGGTGGTCGGGTAACGGAGGGGAGGCAGGTGGAAATACATCGCTACGAAAAGATCTGGTTCGTGATCGCCCTCCTCATGATCGTGGGGTTCATCGCGACGATCGCGTACGGCGCTGTCGGCGCGGGCGTCGAGATGATAGCAGACGACGGCGGGACGATGGACCCGAACGACGTCTCGGGCACCGAGTTCGAGGACCCCGGGGTACGGCAGGTCGGGGAGGACCACTACGAAGTCTATGTCCTGTCCCAGCAGTTCCTCTTCCGCCCGGGGACCACCGAACCGATCCGGGTACCTGCCGGGAGCACTGTCACGTTCTATATTACTAGTACGGACGTGATGCACGGGTTCGCCCTGGCGGGGACGAATCTGAACGTCATGGTGATCCCGGGACAGGTGGCAAAGGTCACCGTGGAGTTCGAGGATCCGGGCGAGTACGGCATCGTGTGTAACGAATACTGCGGCAACGGCCATCACTCCATGGAGGGGAAGGTGGTAGTCGTGCCCGAATCACAGTACGAGGGTCCCTGAATGTCCGCCGAATCACCCTTCGTCGAGCGGTTCCCGAGCGAAGCACGCATCGTCAGGTTGAATCTCGGCGTGGCGTTTATCGCGCTGTTCATCGGTGGTCTCTTCGGTGCCATCCAGTCACTCCACCGGACCGGGGTCTACCGCGGCCTTATCCAATCGAGTGATTATTACTCGATGCTGACCGCCCACGGCGTCCTGTTGGCCCTGGTCTTTACGACCTTCTTCATCGCGGGCCTGTTCCACTGGGGCATTACCCGGAGCTTCGACCGCAACGCCCCCAGCCAGTGGTTCTCCATGACCTGGTTCGGGGTGATGTTGCTGGGCACGGTGCTGGCGACGATCGCGATCCTGGGGGGCCTCATCCCGTTCGCGCCGGACGACCTGAACGCGGCGGTCCTTTACACCTTCTACGCACCGATGAAGGCCCATCCGTTGTTCTACATCGGGGCCGCCCTGCTCATCGTCGGCTCCTGGCTCGCCGGGGCCGACTGGTTCTGGTCCTACTTCCGGTGGCGGAAGACCAACAGCGACGAGCGCATTCCGCTCCAGGCGTTCATGGTCCTGGTGACCTGGCTGATGTGGTACCTCGCGACCCTGGGCGTTGCGACGGAGGTCGTGGTCTTCCTCATCCCGTGGTCGCTGGGCATCATCCCGGCCGTCGACCCGCTGCTCACCAGGACCTTGTTCTGGTTCTTCGGCCACCCGGTGGTGTACTTCTGGTTGCTGCCCGCGTACTTCGTCTGGTATACCATCCTGCCGAAGCTCTCGGGCGGCCGCCTGGTGAGCGACCCGCTCGCGCGGGTGTCCTTCGTGCTCTTCCTGCTGCTCTCGACCCCGGTCGGGTTCCACCACCAGTACCTCGACCCGGGCATCGCGGAAGGGTTCAAGTTCATCGCGATGTCGAACACGATGTTCCTGCTCCTCCCGTCCCTGCTCACGGCGTTTACCGTCGTCGCGAGCATGGAGCACGGAGCCCGGCAGCGCGGCGGAAAGGGACTGCTCGGCTGGCTCCGGGCACTACCCTGGGACGAACCCGCCTTCGCAGGCGTCGCCCTGGCCGGGCTGATGTTCGCGGCTGGCGGCTTCTCGGGGATGGTCAACGCCGGGATGAACCTCAACTACCTCGTGCACAACACCCAGTGGGTGCCGGGCCACTTCCACCTCACCGTCGGCACGGCCGCGGCGCTTACCTTCATGGCCATCTCGTACTGGCTCGTCCCCCAGGTGACTGGCAAGCGACTCCAGCTCAAGGGTCTCGCCATCGTCCAGCCCTACCTCTGGTTCCTCGGGATGACCCTGATGTCGAACGCGATGCATCGCTCGGGTCTGGCCGGCGTCCCGCGCCGGACGGCCGAGCCGGAGTGGAACGCCGTGAGCGGGATCGCCTACGAGACGATCGTCGGGAGCTTCCAGGAGACGCAGTTGCAGATCGCCGTCGGCGGTGTGCTCCTCTTCGTCTCGGTGGTGCTGTTCTCGATGGTGATGTTCGGGACCTTCCTGGTCCGGGCCGACCTGGGCCCGATCCGGGTCTCGGGCTCGCTGCCGAGACCGCTGTCGACCGCCGAGGACGGGCCGCTCGTGTTGGACAACCTGCGGCTCTGGTTCACGATCGCCGTTGTGCTCGTGGCGATCGCCTACGGCCCCCCGTTCTTCGACATGATCTCCGACGGGGTCTTCTGGCCGGGTACCCCACCGACTACCTCGGGTCTCTAACGCGATGGAACGACGCAATTTCATCCGCGCGCTGATCGCCGTCGCAATCGGCGTTCCGATCGCGGTCGAGGGGGTCACGTTCTCGCGGCTGTTCTACCAGCGGCTCACCGGGGCGGAACCGAGCCACGATCGACCGACGGGCGAGGGAGTCGACGTGGGCGAGGACCTCCTGCCGGCGACCGATGCGGGAGAGACGGTCACCGAGATGAGCCTCGAGGCCGCGGGCGAGACGGAATGGACGTTCCGGATGGTCGTCGACGTGACCAACCCTACGGAGCAGGCCTACCGGCTGAAACTTGGGCCGGTCTCCCTCGGCGACGGATCCACGGTGGGCGAGACCATCTCGACGGGCGAGATGGCACCAGCAGAGAGTACCACGCTTTCCGGCGAATGGACCGTCCCGAGCGGTTCGACGGTGACTGGCATCTGGGCCGGCGGGAAGACCGGCGAGGACTCGGTCACGGAGCGGGTCCTGCTCGCGCCGATCGAGGAGCCGGCCTGAAGACCGTCTGAGCGTTCTATTCTCCCGCCGCACCCGCCATCGTCAGCCGAGCGGCTGGTAGAACGGAATCTCGGGCATGGGAGCGGGGATGCCGAGGGCCATCAACCCCATCGCGATTGGCAGGTATCCCAGGATCACGAAGAGTACCCCCAGCACGCGGTGGATCCGGGTCCGAGCGCCCGCATCGAGGGACTGGAACGCGGTCCCGTACGCGAAGAGCGTCGGCATGGTCCCGAATCCCAGGATACCGAGCGCGAGCCCGCCTTCGAGTGGCGAGCCGCGTGCCAGCGCGTAGAGGTACGCCGGGTAGAGGATCGGACACGGGAGCAGTCCGTGGAGCATTCCCAGACCGAGGATGCCTGGTCCATCTACCAGGGAATCCACCCGGCCAGTGATCGCGGCATAGACCCGGGAGAACCGGGCCCCCACGATACCGGTGGAGAGCGCCGCTGGTTGGGCTCCTTTGAATGCGTACCCGAGCCCGATACCGACGATTGCGAGGCCCACGACGATCCCCACGACGCCCCGCGCGGTCGAGGCGACCGATCCGACGGCTGCCACGTCGAACACCAGCGCACCAAGTGCTCCCATCAGCGCACCGATTGCGGCGTAGCTGATGGTCCGACCCAGGTTCAAGAGGAGATGTTGACGGAGTTCGTGCGTCGAGAGCCGCCGAGGGCCTGACTCCATCCGATCCGCGTACAGCGTCACCAGCGGGCCACACATCCCGAGACAGTGGGCGCCACCGAGCAGGCCGATCCCGAAGAAGACCAGCAGCCCGACCGAGGCTTCGGCCGTGATCGCGAACGGCCCGCTCATATATTATGTATTGGGCCGACGGGCCGCTCGACGCCACCGCGACGGCAGCCCCGGTGTCCGCCGAAACGTCGCCCGCTTCATCCCATCGCCACCGCGTCGATTTCTGAGACGATGGTGTCTTCCCCCGGTGTCCCGGACTTCGACCACCGGACCCGACCCGACCGGTCCACGATCGCGGTGAACGGGTAGGATGGGAGACCCAGGGCCTTCGTGAGTTGCCCCTCGGCGTCGAAGCCGACGGGCCACTCCCCACCGTGCTGGTTCCACCAGTCACGGAAGAACGATCGCGGCTGGGCTTCACCCACGCGCTCGTTCGTCACGGACACGAACCGGACAGTAGTACCCAAACGTTGCCGAACGGCCTGGAGCGTCTCGAGGTGTGCCGGACACGCCGTACACGTGGTCGCGAAGAGATCGATGACCGTGATGGCGTCGTCGTACGGGACCGGGACCGGTTCGCCCGGACTTCCGGGAGCAGAGAGGGTATCGATCGTGACTGGGTCGAGGCGCTCGCCGGAGACGGGGCTCTCCTGACCGAAGACCAGATACCCCGCGACACCCAGGACGGCCAGACTGCCCGCGCCGGCGATGGCCTCGCGTCGTTTCATGCGTCTGTCGCTGCCTCGATGACTGATTCGGTGTCGTCCCGGACGTCTTGCCAGACCGGTTGTTTGTCGGTGTAAGCACGTTCCACGTACCCCTCGGGGTTGACCAGCAGGATGAGCGGCAGGTGGGCGAACATGTACCCAGGTTCGTCCGGATTCGGGTCTGTTCGCTTGAACTTCACGCCGAACTCCTCGGCGACGACCGCCTCGGCTCGCGGTTTGCCGTCGGGGCGGAGGAAATACCAGTTTCCGGCCTCGAGGTCGATCCGCATCGCGTCGGCGTACTCGCGGAGCCGCGCCGCGTCGTCGCGCTGGGGGTCGAAACTCACCGGCAGGAAATCGATCTGGTCGCCGTACCCGTTTTCGGACGCCTCGGCCTGGACGTTCCGAAGCGTGGAGATCAGTCGGGGGCAGACCGACTCACAGTAGCTGAAGAAAAACGTCAGCAGGAGCGTCGAGTCCCGATCCGCCGGGGATACCGTGGTGTCGTGAAGCGGTGCCGGGACCGACACGTCGGGGACGGGTTGGCCGTACGCGGGATACGCGAGATCCTCGGGGTCCGCAGGGCTGTCGGGTGGCGCCAGATGCGTGTCCGTGTTGCTCCCAGCGCCAAGACAGCCGGCGACCCCGCCGAGAGTCACCGCACCCGTCGTGGCCAGGAAGGCCCGTCGGGTGGCCCGGCCGGTCACATCGTGGTTCGAACGGTGTCGAGTCACTATACCACACAACTCGGGGTCCTCGATGCTTTGACCATTCTGGTTTGCCCCTCGAATGCCGGCTTTTCTCGCCGCCGGTCCCAGCCACTGAGATGTGGGCCCGAACGGGTCCCCGAATCGAGATCTCCCGGAGCGGTCGGGGGAGTGGCTGTTCGGCTTCGTGTGAGATGGGTGCGGGGCCGCGGCCGCAACCGAATGACCGGAATCGGGTCGTTTAATAGTGGGCCACGAATATCCCGAACGGAACCACCCCTCGATTTGGGGGACCCCCGTGATGACAGAAACCAGACGTCGCATCGTCGACGCGGTCCGCGAGACCCCAGGGATCCACTTCAACGCCATCGTGCGGTCCCTGGACCTCGCCACGGGACAGGTCCAGTATCACGTAAAGAAGCTGTTGGCCGAGGAATCCATCCAGGCCACCGAACTCTACGGTCGCACGCATTACTTCCCGGAGGGCTTCGACGACGCCGAACAGCGCACGGTAGCCCTCCTGCGACGCGAGACGACCCGCGAGATCGTCGCCTATCTGTTCGATCACGAGGGGGCCCGACCCGGGGACATCGCGGACGCCGTCGGGGTCGCCCGGAGCACGGTCGAATGGCACCTGGACAGACTCATCGAGCAGGACCTCCTTTACAAACGGCGCGAAGGCAGCAACCGGGTGACCCTCGAACTCCGTCATCCAGAAGCGACCGCGGCCCTGCTCAGCGAGGTGGACCCGGGACTGCTCGACACGATGCTGTCGGGGTACGAACGGTTGCTGGACGACGTCTTCTACGAGGACCGAGACGAGTAGCCAGGGATCGGTGGGAGGGGTGGCCGGGTCCCGTCTCTTGGCCATCGTCGACCGATAACCGGCCGCCGTTGCCGGGTTCGAGTCCCACACCAGAATCCCTTTTCAGTGTTCAGACCGTTCGGACGCCCAGATGGCGGGTCCCGATATCGACCGTTCCAGGCGCTCGTTCCTGGCCACCGCGGTGGCGATCGGCGGCTCCATCGGTCTCTCGGCGTGTCTGGGGTCCGAATCCGCCCCGGACATCCCGCAGGGCACCGCGGACCCGGCGAGCGCGCCGGAGCGCCAGCACGCCTGGAACGACGTCCTCCGGACCGACGACCACGGGAACCACGTACCGCCCCGTCATCGCGTGCTGCTCCTGCTGGAGCTCCAGCAGGACGGGCCACCCGAGGAGGGTGCACGCGAGACAATCGACACCGCCTTGCGGAGCCTCGAGCGCGCTTACGAGCGGTCACCTGCGGGCTTGCTCTTCACGGTCGGCTATTCGCCGGCCTACTTCGAGCGATTCGAGGAGAGCCTGCCTGCGGGGATCGACCTGCCGGACCCCAGGGCGCTGGCGCCCTTCGAGGAGCCTGCCCTCGACAGGCCAGACGCGGTCCTGCACCTCGCCAGCGATCACGCCGAAGCCGTGCTCGGGGCCGAGGAGGCGCTCAGGGGGAACGAAGCCACCGCGAACGGGGTCACGATGGACGCCCACCTGGGCGGGGTTTTCGAGGTGGTCGAGCGGCGGACCGGGTTCATCGGCGAGGGCCTCCCGCAGGAGCACGCGGATACCGAGGGCATTCCCGACTCGGCACCCATGCCGGAGGATGCGCCGATGTTCATGGGCTTCAAGTCGGGTTTCACCCACTCACAGGCCTCCGAGGACCGGGTGACGATCGACGCTGGCCCCTTTGCCGGAGGGACAACCCAGCAACTCTCCCGGCTCGTGCTCCTTCTCGACCAGTGGTACGAGCAGGACAGCCGGTATCACCGCGAAGCCTCGATGTTCTGCCCGCATCTCGCCCAGCAAGACGCCATCGAGGGCGACGGATCGAACCTCGGCGACACGGGCGGCGTACAGCGGTGTCCGGCACACAGCGACGACGCCCTCGCGGAGACAGCAACGGCGGAAGGCATCGTGGGCCACTCCGAGAAGATGCTCCGGGCCAGGGACGAGGACGGCCCGCGACTGTTGCGGCGGGACTTCAACTCCACCGACGACGGTCGGGCTGGCCTGCACTTCCTCTCACTCCAGAAGCGGATCGCGGACTTCGTGGCGGTCCGGGAGGCGATGAATGGCACGGATCTGGCCGACTCGACGCCGGTCGGACAGCGGACGAACAACGGGATCCTCCAGTACTTCGACGTGGAGTCGAGGGGCAATTTCCTGCTCCCGCCACGAGGGCTCCGGGCCCTCCCGACCCCGAGAGGAGTGCCTGACCAGGGATGAACCGGGACACGGCTACCCGGCGGACCTATCTGCGCACCGCGGCGGCCGCGTCGCTGGTGGGTCTGGGGTCGGTCGCTGGCTGTCTCGAATCACGGTCGCCGTATGCGCCGCCGATCGTTTCGAACCGACCGGACGCGGTGTACGTCCCCTCGCACTTCGAAGGCATGGCACCGGTGGGGATGGACACGGACGGACCCGTCGCGGGCGCACTAGTATATAGTTACCCGCACCGGTTCTGGCTGGTCTCGGGCACCGATCGGTCGCGGGTCCGGATCCAGCCCGACGATACCCTCCATCTGATGCTGCAGCTCTGGGATCGGGAGTCGGGGATCCCGCTCTCGGGCACGAGTCCCAGGATACGGATCACGGACGAGGACGGCGTGGTCGCCGACCGGGTCTTCTGGCCGATGCTCTCCCAGCGGATGGGGTTCCATTACGGCGACAACGTCCAGCTCGATGGCGACGGCCGCTACCGGGTCGAGGTTTCGGTCCCGCCCACCGGAGACCACCTCGTCGGCGATCTCGCGGACCGCCTGGACCGCGGGGCAGTCCTCGAGGCCGAGTTCGACTGGGCGAGTACGAACCTGGAGGAACTCGCCATCAACACGATCGAGGACGAGCGGGCGGGGTCCCGAGGGGCACTCCCGGCGATGACGGGCATGCCCGGGCCGACGGGGCTCGTGCCGGAGACGCTTCCGGGCCGGCGCCTGGGCACAGCCACCATCGATGAGCTGGGTATCGGCGGGAGCGTGGTTCCGACGGCCGGTGAGGCGGCGCAAGCGGCCCTGGTAGTGACCATCAAGACGCCACACAACGGGTTCGCGATGCCGATGCTGGGTCCAGTGGCGACAGTGGACGGAACCCGGCACCGACTCCAGGCAGCGCTCGATCCGGCCCTGGGGATGCACTACCGGGCCTCGCTCGGCTCGGAGGCCGTGGCTGGTCCGATCGAGATCCGCCTTCCGGCCCCATCGCAGGTCGCCCGACACGAGGGCTACGAGACGGCATTCATGCAGCCGGGGACGGCGAGACTGACCGACTCGTAGGGGGAAGGCAGCGGACTGTGCCGCTTCTTCGAGGATCGCTCCAGAAGCCTCAAGCCGGCTCCCTACCGTCACGATACCAGGTCGCATGATTGCCGCCCACGCCGCCGTCGGCCTCCTGGAGAACCCCACGATCCTGCAACTTGTCGTCATCCTCTCCGGAATCGCCTCGGGCGTCCTGGCGGCGATCGCTCTGATCGCGCTTTCGAGGCGCCGGAGCGCTCCGTACCTCCTCGTCGCGATGGCCCTCGTGGCGCTGGCTTCGAAGGCTGTCGTGGGCCTTGCCTCGATCGGTGGGTACGTCGACGGGACGACGCACAACCTGCTCGAACACGGCATCGATTTCGTCGTCGCGACGCTCCTCATCGCGGCAATCGTCGAGGCCCGTCACCCTGAGGGCTGTGCGATCGGGAAATGGTGGGCGTCCCGGGCGGAGTGACGGGGATGGACGTCGGGGACCCTCTCGCCCACTCCTGTCGACGGACCAATACCGGAAATTCCCGCCGAGGGAGCGCCGAACGGCGGCGAATAGGGAGCCGAACCAACATCCATAAGGGACTCGGCGGAAAGCCTCTACACCATGGTATCCGTCATCTCGCTGCAGGCCTTCTTCGGGCTCGCGGTCGTCCTGACAGGCGTGTTGTATCTGGTTCATCGCCGGACAGCGTACGGGAGTGCGCTCCTCGCAGCCATCGGGGCAGCGATCCTCGCACTGTATCTCACCGTCGCGATCACGATCAGTCTCGTCGACATCGTCTGATCGACATGCTACGGGGGTTTCGCGGCCGGCGAGCCGTCGCGGCCGCCCTGGTGGGCCTTCTCGGCCTCGTCGTGATTTCCGGACCCGCAACAGCCCACGCAGGGTCGCTTAACCTCTCCAGCGAGCCCTCGCCGATCCCGAACTGGGTCTACGCGTTGACGGGTGGGGGCGTGGTGGCGATCTCGTTTCTGTTCACGAGTCTGGTCACCGACCCGGAGCTGGTACATTGGCTCAGGGGCCGGGACTGGCGGCTGCCCACCGAGGCCGGCCCGCTGGTCGGGCGGATCGGGGCGGTGCTCGGAGTGCTCGTGCTCGGGGCAGTCCTGGTCCTCGGATTCGTTGGCCCGACCCAGCCGCTCGCGAATGCCGCCGTGCTGCTCGTGTGGGTCATGTGGTGGGCGGGATATACGGCGAGCGTCTACCTCGTCGGGAACACCTGGCCCTGGCTCAACCCGTGGCGGACGATCGCCTCCCTGCTCCCGAACGGCGACTGGTCCTATCCATCCGGGTTGGGGCTCTGGCCGGCGGTCGCCGGCCTCCTCGGCCTCGTGTTCGTCGAGGTGGTCACCCCGCTCGCCGACGAACCGCGGCTGCTGGCTACTATCGTGCTTGCCTACACGGTCCTGACGCTTGCAGGTGCAGTGCTCGTCGGGCCCGAGACGTGGTTCGGCTCGGTCGACCCCGTATCGCGCGTGTTCCATTATTATGGGCAGATCGCACCGCTCCAGTGGGACGGCGGGCCCCGCCTCCACCCGCCGTCGGCGGTATTGAATCGGGCAGACCTCCTCGAGGGCTTCGACGAGGTCGCCTTCGTCATCACCATGCTCTGGGTGACGACCTACGACGGTCTGGTCTCCACGCCCACGGGCGCCGGGATGATCGAGGTGGCAGTGTCCGTCGGCATTCCACCATTGGTGGCCTATTTCGCGATCCTGGTGCTGGGGTTCGGGCTGTTTCTCGGCGCCTACTGGGCCGGGGCTGTCGGCATCAGGCGGGTGGGTGGGACCTTCGTGACGCGCGGGGAGATCGCGCGTCGGTTCGCGCCGACGCTGCTCCCGATCGCCGCCGGCTACCATCTCGCGCACTTCCTCGCGTACTTCCTGGAGCTGCTGCCGGCGCTGGTGAGTTCGCTCGCGAATCCGCTCACGGCGCCGGTCTCAGTGCCGGTCCTGTCGGTGCCAGGGTGGTTCGGCGGCGTCGAACTCGGTTTCGTCGTCCTGGGTCACGTGGTGGCGGTGTGGGCGGCACACGGAACGGCCTTCGACCTGTTTTCCGGCCGGATCCAGCCCATCCGTAGCCAATATCCCCTCGTGGTACTGATGATCGCGTACACGGTCACGAGCCTCTGGGTGATCGCCCAGCCGTTCAGCGCCCCAGCCTACGTATGACGAGACCCGCCGAACCCCCTACCTACGAATGACGAGACCCGCCGAACACTCTAGTAATTCGCCCGCGCGCACGCAGGGCACGGTCCCGACGAGTATCGGAGAGACGGACGTAGAGCCAGTCCACTGCCCGTACTGTGATCGACCGTTCCCGCGGGCCCATCTGCGGGACCTGCACGTGGGCGATCACCACGGCGACTCGATGACCGAGGCGGAAGCCGAGCAATACGAAGCGGCCGTGGATCGCGAGTCGGACGAACTCTTCGTGTTACACCTCAAAGTCATCGGTGGCCTCGTGTTGGCCTTCTTCGCCATCGCGTATCTCTACGTCTTCATCCTTACCTGACGCCGCTCTGGGCTCTCGGCGAACGGAACGGGTGGTCTCCTCAGGAGACCGAGAAGGTGGCTGCCACGGACAGCGCCAGGACCACGGCGAGCCCCATCGCCATCAGGTAGGTCAGCGAACGCGGCTCGTAGCGGAGGTGCTGGTAGTAGCCCGCGACGAGGGCTGCCTTGATGAAGGACAGCACCATGATGAGCGTTGCCGCCTGGAAGTATTCCAGTCCCGCGAACTCGACCAGGACCTGGACGGTCGCGAAGACGAACAGGACCACGTAGATTATCGTGTACGTTTTTAATGATACCATGGTGTCACCTCACAGGATGTAGAAGAGGGGGAAGAGGAACAGCCAGACGATGTCCACGAAGTGCCAGTACAGCCCGAAGTACTCGATGGGGCGCTCGTCGTCGAGGTAGGCGCCTCTGGTGGCCCGGAAGAACATGTAGATCGCGAACAGCATCCCGATCAGCACGTGGGCCCCGTGCAGCCCCGTCGTCAGGTAGAACGTCGAGGTCCGGATGTTCGCCGAGAGCGTGAGCCCCTCGTGGAACAGTTCCTGCCATTCGATGGCCTTGTTGATCAGGAAGGCCGCCCCCAGCCCGAACGTGGCGAATAGTGCGGCCGCGACGCCGCGGCTGCTGTTGCGCCTGGCCGCCACCAACGCCAACACCACCGCGAAGCTGCTGGTCAACAGGAGGTAGGTGTTGATCAACCCCGGGATGGGGTCATGAGGCACCGGCTGCCACGCTTGCCAGCCGGCGACAAAGCGCATGAAGACGTACGAGCCGATGAAGGCCCCGAAGAGCACGACGTCAGAGGCCAGGAACATCCAGACGCCCAGCTTCATGTTCTCGACGTTCTTGAACGGCCAGTGGCCCGCCGAGGGCATCTCCGGACCCACGAATCGCTCGCGAGCCATCCCGACGAGCGAACCGCCGGTCACGAGCGTGCCGAGCACGGTCATCGCCTGGTGGAACAGCCCGGTCATGCCCGAGGCCCACTCGCCCTCCTGGAAGCCGCCGAGGCCGAGGAACGCGATGAACAACCCGAGGCCCACCGCCAGTGGCCAGAAGCTGGCGTGGCTCGGTTCCGCGCTCGTCTCGGTTCCGCTGACCGTTCCACCGTCCGTTTCGGTGACTGTCCCGCCGTCCGTTACCCCGCCCGCCTTGCTCCGGTCGAGGAAGGAGAGGGTTCCGTCGGCGTAGGACGGGATCCCTGGGAAGTTCTCGAGCGGGGGCGGGGAGGGAATCGCCCACTCGGCGCTCGTGGCGTACTCCCAGGGGTTATCGTCGGCGGGCTCGCCGCGCCAGATGCTCACGGTGAGGTTGTAGAACATCACCGCGAAGGACAGTGCGAGGATGAACGCGCCGACCGTGGCGATCTGGTGCCAGATGGTGAACATCTCGGCGTACTGGAAGACCCGCCGGGGGGTACCCCACGCGAAGAAGAGCGGGAAGTAAAGCAGGTTGAACCCGACGAAGTAGCCCGCGAAGTGGATCTTCCCGAGCCGCCGATTGTACATGCGGCCCGTCATCTTCGGGAACCAGTAGTACAGGCCCGCGATCAAGGCGGTCACCCCGCCCACCATCACGTAGTGGAAGTGGGCGACCACCCAGTAGGTGCCCCGCAGCTGGTAATCCAGGATGACGGCGCCGAGGAACACCCCCGTGATGCCGCCGATGATGAAGAGTAACACCCCGCCGAAGGAGAAGAGGAACGGGGTCGTAAACCGGACCTTGCCCTTGATCATGGTGTAGATCAGCGCGAACATCATCAGGTCGAAGGGCAGGGAGATGGCGATGGTCGTCGCCATGAAGATGGTCTTGACCTCGAGGTTGATGCCGGTGAGGAACATGTGATGCATCCAGACGAGGAAACTCTGGATGGCCACCAGGACCATCGAGGCGATGAACCACTTCCGACCCACGAGCCGCCGGCCCGTGAACGTCTGGAAGGTCTCGGCCATGATGCCCAGGGCCGGGAAGAAGACGATGTACACCTCCGGATGGCCGAAGAACCAGAAGAGGTGGGTCCACAGCAGCGACCCGCCCTCGGCGGCCATGTAGGTGGTCCCGAGCAGACGGTCCGAAGAGAGGATCAGGCCCGCCGCCAGGAGGTCCGCGAAGGCAAACAGCATCATGTACACGGTGAGCAGGATCGACCAGGTAAACATCGGCAGCTTCCTGAGCGTGAGCCCTTCCGCGCGCATTCGGTGGAGGGTCGTCAGGAAGTTCACCGACGAGACGGTCACTGAAGCGATGAACAGCGCCAGCGCCAGGACCGTCGTGTTCGCCCCGATCTGTGGCGTGTACGCAGGGATGGAGAGCGGTGCGTACATCGTCCAGCCGCCGGTGAAGGTCCCGCCCTGGAAGAAGGAAAACAGGAACAGGATGCCCGAGAGGAAGTACGTCCAGAAGGACAGCGCGTTCAATCGCGGGAACGCGAGGTCGTCGGCCCCGATCTGGAGCGGGATGACGTAGTTGGCCAGCCCGAAGGCAAACGGCGAGATGAACCAGAAGATCATCAACAGCCCGTGGGCGGACACCGCACCGTTGTACGCCCCCGCGCCCATGATCTGAGCGCCGGGTTCCCAGAGTTCGACGCGGAACACCATCGCGATGATGCCGCCGATACCCAGGAAGAACAGCGAGGCGATCGTGTACAGGATCCCGATGTCCTTGTGGTTGGTCGTCACGAGCCAGCGTTTGAGCGAACTCCACGGGGGAAGCCCGTGTTCGTGGTCGTGGTCGGCCTCGGCCGCCACAGCATCCGCCGCGTCGCCGATCTCGCCCCCGTCGGTTCGGATCTTCCCGCCGCCGTCACCGGCCGTCGCGTTCCCGCCGCCGTCACCAGCCGTCGCGTCCATGCCGCCGTCACCAGTCGGCGGGTCCTCGCTGCCGTCACCAGTCGGCGGGTCCTCGTTGCCGTCAGTTCCCATCGCCGCCCCGTCGTTGCCGTCGGTCGTGATTTCGGAGTCGTCTGTATCGGTCATGGCTTATGATGCGGTCTCGTTCTGGGTCGACTCGTACCACTCCTCGTACTCGGAGGGCTCCATGACGATCACCTGGGCGGTCATGTAGGAGTGGCCGCTGCCACAGAGTTCGTAACACTGTGCTGTGTGGGTCCCCGGTTCCTCGGCGACGAACCACGTCTCCGTGGTCTGTCCCGGGATGGCGTCCGCTTTGAGACTCATCCCCGGGATGCCGAAGTTGTGGAAGACGTCATCAGAGGTCACGTGTAACTTCACTGGCCTGTCCGCGGGCACCCGCATCGTCCCCGTGGTGGTGTGGCCGTTCTCGTACTCGAACTGCCAGGCGAACTGGAAGCCGGTCACCGTAATCTCGACGGGCTCGCCTTCTGTCTCGGCCGCGGGCGGTCCCGACTCCACGGTGAGCAGCGCTCCGTAGGTCCAGATGATCAGGCTCACCACGATGATCGTACTGAGCCCGAACGAGAGGAACAGTTTCCGACCGCCGTCGCCCCCTGTGGGGAGTTCGCCGAGTGACGGACGGTCGACGTCCATACCTTCCCCTTTGCCATCGCCGGCCCTGTACTCGTACGCCTTCCACAGCATGTAGCCGATGACCACGATGCCCACCAGGGTCCCGAGCACGACGAACACCTGGAAGATCTCGTTGAAGATCACGCTCGGTGGTTTGACGGCCGCGGGTGTCGGGAAGGCGAACGACCCGACCAGCGTCGCGAACATGGGAAACATTGTCACCAAGATATAATGGATTGTTACAGCGACGTTGTACTTAGTGGTTTCGCCCGGCAACGATGGCGTTCGACGCCGAGCCCAGCAGTTCACAGAAGCGCGTGAATCCCGCTTAGAGAGTTTCTTCTGCCAAAAGAGACCGATACCCAGATACGGGAGTGGTACGATCCTCGTGGAGATCGGGTGAAATAATCGGCGGGCCGCCGGGGATTCTCGGGGGCTGACCACCGCCATCAGTCCCTGAATATCGAGGGTACTATCTAGTATAATACTCTAAACAGGACGGCTGTAATCCTGGTTACACGTCGACGGATGCCAGTCGAAAACCGACCGTGGCCCGGGCACTGTCTGCATGCGAAGCCCAGACCTGCGCTCACATAAAGGTCCCGTCCCCGGCGGCGTCTGTGCAATTATACTCGTGCGCTCGCGCGTGAGCACCCGGTGCTCGGTTCTCGGCACGCTTCGCTCGACGGAAAACACGGGCGCGGCGGGATTTGAACCCACGATCTAGAGGTTAGGAACCTCTCGCCGTATCCGCTTGGCCACGCGCCCCGGTCAGGATAGCGCGTGCGGGGGAAAAACGGTTACCTTTCAGGGCGCGCTATTTCTCGTCGTCCGACGTCGATTCGGTCTCTGTTTCGGTCTCGGCCTCGGTCTCGGTCTCGGCCGGTGACTCGGCGGCGGCCTCCTGGGCCTCCTCTTCGGTCGCGTACTCGGCGTCACTCGGGTCGAGTTCGCCGGTCCGCATCTTCTCGAGTTCCTGTTCGACCTCTTCGCGCCCCTTCTGGAACTCCCCCATCGCTTGCCCGGTCGAACGGGCCAGTTTCGGAATCTTGTTCGCCCCGAACAGCAACACGGCGATCAGGAGAATGACGGCGAGTTCCATCCCGCCCGGCATCCCGCCGACGAACGCTGGATATACCTCGATCATTTCTACCTGTTGGTAGCCAACTCGCAATTATAGGCTTTTTGGCCTCGCGAGACCGCCCTGAGAATCCCCGAGCGACGACTTATCGGCCGTTTCGGGGGTTTGGCTGGGCCGACGGTCACGGCCGCTCGAGGTCGCCTTCTCCCTGGAGCCGCTCGGGAAGTAACCACCCTTATCACGAGGCAGATACGAGTTTCGACCGACCAGATGAACCACGAACGTGGGGTTACCGCGCCGCTGTCCGAGATACTGCTCGTGGTAATCGTCGTCATCGTGAGTGCAACACTCGGGGCCTTCGTCTTCGACCTCCCGTCCCGGATATCCCAACCCGCCGAGCCACACGTGTTCAGCGACACGACCGTGGTCCTGGGGCCGGAATCCCGGGCCTGGGCCGGAGGCCGGAATGCGAGTGCGACCCGGGGCGAAATCGATCACGTCTACGTCGACTTCGAGGGCGGGGAGCCGTTCCGGGGCAACGAGATCGGCTCGATCGAGGTGGTCTGGACCAACGGCACTGCAGGCGGGAGCGTCGTCTTTCCCCACCCCGGCCGGTTCGACGAGGAGACGGCCCAACAGGACCACGGCGGGACGGTCGGCGAATTCTGCACGGGGGATTTCGAGGTCGGCGATACGATGCGGATCCGGCTCGTCCACAACAGCTGGCAGGAGGGCGGCCAGACGGACCCGCCACCCGTTCGGTACGTCGAATCCGGGACGAACGACATCTCGGTCGGCGACGGCGAGCCGTTCTTCCGGGTCGAGAACCGCTATCCCATCGAGTATTCCGGCGACCGCCCCATCAGGCCTGGAGATCGCGTGACGGTGAGATTCTACGGCCCCGAGGGCAAGCTACTGGTGGCGGAGAGTCCGGAAGCACGCGCAAGCGTCCACACGGGCCCGGTCACGAACATCTCGGCACCGGGCTGCTGAACGGTGCCCGGTCGAGGTGGCTTCGGGCGAGGTGAGTGGATGAGGATTCTGTCGCCCCTTCCACAATGGTAAATCGGGATCCGACGCCTTCCTTCGGGCATGGTACGAACCGGCGATACCGCTCCGGATGTGACTGCTCCGCTTGCTAACGGCGACATCGAACGCTTCGACCTCTCGGAGGCACTCGAGGAGGGACCACTCGTCCTGGCCTTCTTCCCGGGCGCCTTTACGAGCACCTGCACGACCGAGATGCGGACCTTCCAGGAGTCACTCGGGGACTTCGAGTCCGTCGGGGCACGGATCTTCGGGGTGAGCGTCGATACCCCGTTCTCGCTCAACGAGTTCCGCGAGAAGCACGAGCTCGAATTCGGGTTCATCAGCGATCACGCAAAGGAACTGATAGAGGCCTTCGGCGTCGCGACCGATTTCTCGGAGATCGGCTTCCACGGCGTCGCGAAGCGGTCGGTCTTTGTCATCGACGAGGACGGGACGATCACGTATTCCTGGGTTAGCGAGGACGGCGGGGTCGAGCCGGACTACGACGCCGTCGCCCAGGCCGCAGCGGACGCCGCCAGGTGACCCCGGCACCGGCGTCGCCGATCAACTGCCGACCAGTCGGGTGAGCCGGCACCTTTTTTCTCGGGACTGTCGATGGACAGGCCATGAGCGACTCCAACGGGACGATGCCCTACGACCCGGACGCTGCACACGACTTCCCCGACGACCGGGTCAACGAGGTACTCGCGTTCGTGGCAGCGGACGAGGAGATACAGGCCTACCTCGAGGCACAGAACGTAAACCCCGTGGTCCGGAAGGGCTACAACGACCACGGGGCCAAACACGTCGAGATCGTGCGCAACCGCTCCTTGCGGCTGTACGAACTCCTGAAACGGGACGGCGTCGAGTTCAACGGCGCCGCCGACCAGGACCTCGCCGAAGCCGACGAAGCGGTCATCATCGCGCTCGCCGCGACCCTCCACGACATCGGACACGTCGTTCATCGGGACGAACACGTCTACTACTCTATCGAACTCGCGGCCGACGTCCTCGACCGGGTCCTCTCGAACTTCTACGATACCGGGGACGTGGTGCGGGTGAAAGGCGAGGTTCTCCACGCCATCCTCTGTCATCATACCGAGGAGGAACCACTGACTACGGAAGCTGGCGTGATCCGGATCGCGGACGCCCTGGACATGGAGCGCGGTCGGTCCCGCATTCCATACGAGCGAGGTGGGCGGGGTATCAACACCCTCTCGAGCCAGGCCATCGAACGGGTCGAACTCCTCGAAGGCGACTCGACCTCCGTCCACGTCGAGATCACGATGCGGAACGCGGCGGGCGTCTATCAGGTGGATAACCTACTGAAAGACAAGGTCAGCGGCTCGGGGCTCGAGGAGCACGTCCGTATCGTCGCAGTGAACACCGGCGCAACCGACGACCAGCTCGTCGAGCGCATCGAATTCTGATCCTGGGCCGACGGCGCTGGTAGCGCGCCGGGGCTTGCCCAGCGGGAAAACGGTCCACTTAACAGTGGCTCATCGATAGGCCCAGTACGGTGGCAGGGTTCGCGAAGCGGCGCCTGGGACTCTTCGCCGATCCTGAATTCGTCGCCCTCTCCGGGACGGCGTTCGCCCGTGCCCAGGCCTACTCCACGATCCTGATCGCGCTGGCCCTCTACGCCGACGTGTTTGGAACGACCGGGACCATCGAGGGCCTGTTCGGAACAGCGTTCGCTATCGTCCAGCTCATCATCGTCCTCCCGCTCGGACGGGCCATTGACACGGGAAATGCGAAACGGTTCCTCCTCGCGGGGCTGGCGGTGAACGTCCTGGTCTTCGGCGGTTTCATCTTCGTCCAGGACCCGGTCCAGGTGATCGTGGTCCGGGTCTTCCAGGGGATCGGCGCGAGCCTCCTCTGGATCACCGGCGCGGCCGTGATCGGCGAGATCGCCGACGAGGGCTCGATGGGCCACTGGCTGGGCGTGTACAACCAGGTCGGCGCCCTGTCTTCATTGATGGGGGATCTCGTCGGTGGCTATCTCCTCTATGCCTACGGCTTCACCGAGACGTACGTGGTCCTTGCAGGTATCACGACGCTCGCCGGCGTCCTCGTCTTGCGGTACCTCCGGGACAACCCTGGGGGCAAGACCGATCCGGAGGAACACCCCGGGATCGAGACGCTCCGGGATCTGCTGGAGAGACCGATGGTCCGGGCGCTGGTGGTCTTCCGACTCGGGTTCAGCATCGGCAAGATGTCGGTGATCATTTTCCTTCCCATCTTCGCCCGCAAGACCTTCGGCGTGAATCCGCTGGCTATCGGCGGTATCCACGCGGGTGGGAAGCTCACGAAATCGCTGTTGCAGGGGAAGATGGGTGAGCTCACGGACCGGTACGGGGGCGAACACCGATTCGTCCTGGTCGGGGGCCTGCTGTACGCGGTCGGGACCGCGATCATCCCGCTCGCGCTCGTGGCCGAGGGAACCATCACACCGATCACGATCATTGCGGGTGAGCGCAGCGTGACGATTACCGGGGCCATCATGCTTCTCTTCGCCGCCTACGCCATCCTGGGCGTGGCCGACTCGATCCGGCTGCCGGCGAGTATGTCGCTGTTCGTCCAGGAGGGCGAGCACTTCGACTCCGTCGCCTCGAGCATGTCGCTCCGTTCGATCTCCTGGAAGATCGGACAGGTCTCTGGTCCGGTGGTCGTCGGCGCGATCAAGGAGTTCGTGTCCACCTCGGCGGCGTTCCTGGCCGCTGCGGGGCTTATCGTCCTCGCGTCGGCCGCCTTCGTGATATCCTACACGCAGGCGCGGAAGCGCGAGGACCAGTCCGGTGGCGCGGACAGCGCCCCAGCTCCGCCCGCCGATCAGTGATTGTCGGCGGACTCGACCACCGCTGCTGGGGGGAAGAGAAAGCCGCTTCTGGAAGATCAGTAGAAATCTCTGAGCGATGCCGGCTCCCGATTGGGTGCAAGCGATGCCCGGATCAGCACGGCCCCCTGCAGGTCGTTGTCAGTTGCCCAGTCCCTCAGCTCACCGTCGAGATCGTCGGTCCGATCCGGATACTCGAACGAATCGACCAGGCGGGGGTCGCCGAGGAATCCCTCGGCGAACTCCTGGGCGAATCTGCCCAGGGACTTCGCGTAGAGGATGTCCGTGAGGGCGGTACGGGTCACCGGGTCAGTGATCCCGGTGACTCCATGCCCTGACATCACTCGGACTCCCGCATCTTCGACCAGGAGCAGATAGACTGCTGGTGTGGTCCCGAGACGGTCGCGTAGACGTGCCTGTACATCTTCGCCATCCCAGTCACCGGCGCCAGCAGCGAGCGCAGGGGCGTACACGGTGGTCCCGACGAGGCCACTGGTGTGCGTATACCCCGGGAGATCGGCCTGGAAGACGAATCCGACCTCCCCACCGGGGCTCCGCGTCGCGCGCTGCTCCGGCTGCACCGGGGCGAGTGCGCGGGCGGTGAAGGTGACATCGCCCCGCTCGCTCGCATCGATCTCGCGGGCGATCTGCCTGAGCAATTCGTGGCCAACTCGTTCGCTCGGGGTATCAGCGCCGGTCGCCGCAAGCCCCCCGCTATGGTCGAATTCCACGTGTGCGGCCTCCGCGACCGCCTGTCCGGCCCCTGCCACCGTCGATCCCAGGAACTCGACGAACCGGTAGGCCCGCATATACACCGGGTTGCCGGGGTACGTATAAAAAGCCGGGCCAT
>Ga0207797_1001011_pt1 | contig 20914 bp, 17 predicted proteins | sample PRCRCaboRojoPR_6_FD_187275 | JGI IMG/M metagenome (GOLD analysis project Ga0207797, IMG submission 187275) | Marine sediment microbial community from Cabo Rojo, Puerto Rico - PR CR 10% Liquid 1 (SPAdes) | ecosystem: Environmental > Aquatic > Marine > Coastal > Sediment | place: Cabo Rojo, Puerto...
GCCGGGATGTGCTTCGCGAGGGCCACGGGAAGCCTTCGAGCCAGCTCGACCTCGTCGGGGTCGAACGGTGGATCGCCACTCCCGGCGGTCGTTTCGAAGGGCAGGTCGGGATAGGTGTACCGCTCCCCGATTTCGGTGGTTAGTTCGACCGTCTTGGTTCTCCGGAGACGCAAGTCGAGGATGCCGCCCTCGGTGACGGGAAACGGTTCTTGACAGTCAGTACAGAGGGCGCCGCCGGCCTGGTGTTCCAGGCGGGAGTGACAGTACGGACACGCGAGGTGCGCCCAGAGATCGTCCGATGGCGGCACACGCGTCCCGGCGTTCGTTCGGCCACCAGCGGCAGGCTGGTCGGCGAGGTAGTCCGCCGTCATCATCTCAGGACGGCTCGTCCGCCCCCTCGAAAGTCCCAGGCACCGAACGGGTGTTCTGGCGATCCCCGCTATCCTGGCCCGGACCCAGCAACGGTTCCCTCCCCATTTCGGCCGCCTGCGCGAGTTTTCCGTAGGCCCGAGCGAACTTCGTCACCGTGAGCAGCAGGTACATGATCAGTTGGTCCCGGCGTGACAGCGTACCGAAGCCGTCGAACGCCCCCGGTGCGCGCCAGGGGATCGGCGGCGTGTAGGTCAGCGGATTGACGAGCATCCGCCAGGGCATTCCATACCGGTCGGGGTAATAGGATCTGAGCTGGTATCGCCCCCGGCCGACCCGGGCCGCCTTGCTTCCAAGGGCGGCGATGGTCGACCGAACGGGATGGTTCGCGGTGAGATCCTCGACGTAGTGGAGCGTTCGCCCTGACTCTTCAACGCGGTTCCCGAACTCCAGATCGCCCCCCGAGACGAGCCGTTCGTCGAACGGTCCCAGGTCCTCGAACACTGAGTACCGGACGAACAGACAGCACGTGGGGGCGAAGGATAGGACGTCGACGTATTTCTCGATCGGAAACCCCGTTTGCCGGTCGTATCTGGCCGCATACCCATCGGGGCCATCGGAGCCGACCAGGTTTACGTCGCATGCGAGGTAGTCCGCATTTCGGCCCTCGAGTACCGCTACCCCCCGAACGAGCCAGTCCTCTGGGACGGTGACGTCGGCATCGAGGAATCCGATCACCTCGCCCGCGGCCCGGCGGATTCCTGCATTTCGTGCCGCGTACGAGCCCTGAATTTCCTCCTCGACCTCGAGATAGATGTTCTCGTAGTCGGTCTCAAACCTCTCGATGATCGATCGGGTGTCGTCGGTCGAGTTGTTGTCGACCGCGATGACCTCGTAGTCGTCGTTCGGGAACGTTTGGTCTGTGAGCGAGTCGAGTGTCTGTCTGATCCCACTCGGGTCGTTGTAGACCGGCACGATGACGGAGACGGATGGATCGCTCGTCACGCCGGCCATCTCCCTTTAGTGACTCGACGCGTCCTCCCCCGCGTCTCGGTCCTCTGACTACGGTTACATCGGTGCGTCGACGTCCTCCCCAGACGAACCCGCATTGAACGGGTGGATTCCCTGAAAGGCGCTTTGTTATAATCCCGCTTCCCGTTCGGGACCGACAGTCCCCGCTGTGAACTCCCGCGGTATGCCGGCTTCGGAGCCGCCACCCTGTTGCGGTAATCGATGGTTACTGAAGTCTGTCCCCGGGGGACTCACGAGGGAATATGGACGTCATCTTCGTTCCGGACTACTCGGGCGGCAATCCCTACCAGGGGGAGCTCGCCGGGGCTCTCGAGCGCCGGGGGATCGCGGTCAACATGGCCATCCCCGGTGTGAGGAATCTGCCATTTATCGGTGCGCTTCGGGACCACGGGGTCCCGGATGTCCTCCACATCCACTGGATCTATCCGTTCCTCATCGGGAGGTATCGAACTGTTACAGTCCTCAAGGGGACGCGCCTCTTGCTCGAGTTGCTGGTCCTGAAGTTCCTGGGCGTCCGCGTCGTGTGGACGGTTCACAACCTGGAAGATCACGAGGGACGTACTCCCACCATCGAACGGTATTTCCGGAGTATCGTCGCCAGGCTCTGTGACGATCTCATCGTTCACTGTTCGACGGCTCGGGACCGACTGGTTGAGCGCTACGACCTCCCGGAGCGATACCGTGACCGGATTGAGGTCCTCCGGCACGGTCACTACATCGACAGCTATCCCGACGAGGTGTCCCGTCAGGAGGCTCGAAAGCGTCTCGATATCGAGACAGAGGCGACGACGTTCCTCTACTTCGGGCGCATCCGGGCGTACAAGAATCTCCCAGGTCTGATCGAGGCCTTCGGTCGCCTGGACGGTGAAGACGTCGAACTCTACGTGGTCGGCCGGCCTGGCAAGGAGCACCTCGACTCCGAGCTGGCGGACTTGTGCCAAACCGACGAGCGGGTGACCTACGTCCCGGAGTTCGTCCCCGAGGACGAAATTCAGCTCTACATGAACGCCGCAGATGCCGTCGTGCTCCCGTTCAGCAACGTGCTCTCCTCCGGCAGCGCAATTCTGGCGATGTCCTTCGGCAATCCGGTCCTAGCACCCCGGATCGGTTGCCTCGAACCGCTACTCGCCGGTCAGGCAGAACTCACCTACGAACCCGACGACGAGGATGCGCTCGTCCGTGCGCTCAGGTCGGCGACGACCCGCGACCTCGAGTCGATCGGGGCCGGGAACCGTCGTCGGATCGAGGCGACCCGGGACTGGGACGATATCGCCGAACGGACCCGGACTGTGTACGAGATGGACTGACGCGTTCAAGTCTCGTTGTACCAGACGTCGACGTGGTGGTCCGGCTCGTATGACTTCCCAACGATGTCCGGTCGGCCGTTGCCGGTCAGGTCTGCCACCGTCGCCTCGTGTGTGGGGATCCCGGTTTCGACGACGTGCTCCGTGAAGGTCCCATCGCCCTCATTCCGGTACACCAGATGGGTCGGATCGTCGTTCTTTCCGAGCCCCATCTCCGCTACGTAGATGTCCTCCCGGCCGTCTCCATCGAAATCTGCCACTACCAGACTGTGGGGACAGAACAGGTCCTCCCGAAGGAGGTTCGCTGACCAGTCTGGGGGATCGAGGATGGCCACCCGCCCGGGGTGGGTCCCCATGTGGGGCAAATCCCCCTCCGAGAGGACGAGCTGGAGGCCGTTCCCCGGTGTGAGGTCGGCGATTGCTACCCGCGTCCGTTCCCACCCCGACGCGACGCGTTGTCGGCGCCATCCGTCGCCCGGCGTGGCCGGTTGGTGGAACACGTTCGGACCGGCGAGGATTTCGGTGCGACCGTCGCCGTCGACGTCGGCGACGTCCAGTCCTTCGGCCTGGAACCCCTTCGCGAGGAGTGTACAGTTATCGTCGGGCCAGGGCCCCCCGGACGGATCCTCGGGGATGTCGTAGTAAAACAGCGCCTCGCTTCGCTGTGAGAGGCCAACGAGCTCGGCGTCCCCGTCGTCGTCGACGTCCGCCATTGCGAGGTCGTGGTACTTCTCGAATTGGTCGGTGACGACGTGCTTGGCCCACTCGCGCCTGGGGTTTGGGGGCTGCTCGAACCAGAACACGTTGTTTCGGTGGATTGACTGACCGACGATCACGTCCTCGCGCCCGTTTCCGTTTACGTCACCGAGAGCGTGCCCAACGCCGAGGGCAAGCTCCGTCTGTGAGATGTCATGTCGCTCCCAACCAGGGTTTTCATACCAGCACAGGTGGACCTCACCCCGGCCCAGTCGATGGACGAGACCGGCCGCGTTCGGAAGCCGGGTGGGCTTGCCCCGGACTCGGAGGCGCTTTTTCGCTCCCATGCTGGAGACAATGACGTCGTCCCGGCCGTTTCCCGTCAGGTCGGTCGCGAGACATCCCGTCAGGCGCCCGCTCGGTGGGTCCTGATCGATCCGTTCGTGGCGGAACTTGAGTTCCGACCGAGTCCCGGAGGTGGTCACGACGCTCATGGGCTCATGTGGGATCTCGCAGCCTCAGTTATGGTGTGGATACTCCCTGGAAGCTGCGCTGTGACCCCAAGGCCTCACCCAGACACGGCACCGATCATCGACCGGAAGCTTCGCTGGAGTCCCCAGTTCAACCGGCGCTCGAAGAAAGCGACAGCCAGAGCGTAGCTCGCCATGCCGAGGGCAAGGAGGACGAAGAACTCAGCGGCCGCCGGTTCCAGGTCGAATGACTCCCTGACAAACAGGAGGACAGAGGCCATAAACACGCTGGCCGCAGCGGGGTAGGCGAGCTCCCTGAAGAAGCGGACGAATGAGATCTCCACTGTTCTGACGACGAGGTACATGTCGAGTGGCATCATGGGGAAGACGGAGATGGCCGTAATGAGAAACGCTGTCCCCTCGATCCCGTAGGTGATCGTCATCGGGTAGATCAAGACGGCAATAAGGACGACACGAATCGAGGCCAGTTTCGTCAGATAGTCCGGGCGACCCACCGCTTTCCAGACCGGGCCGAAGGTCGCTCCAACAGCCCTGAGAAGGCCGTAGACTGCCAGAATCTGCATCGTCAGTGTCGCGGGAAGCCAGGCGCTCCCGAGGAACGCTTCGATGAACGACGGCGCCACGATGATGATTCCGATTGACATCGGGAACGCGAGCAACGCTACCACCTTCAACACCTGGAGGAAGGTGTCACGGAGACGGGGAATATCATCCTGGAGTTTCGAGTAGGCGGGGAACATGACCCTGGAGATGACGTGTGTGAGTTCGGTCGCCGGAGCGTTCGAGAACCGATAGGCGATCTGGTAGAATCCCAGCGACGTGGCGGTCAACAGCCACCCAACAACCGCGTCGTCACCCTCGCTGTAGAGGAAGTTGAGAATCTTCGTCCCTGTCATCCATTTCCCATAGTCGAGCAGGTTCCGCGCGATCCCGACGTCGAACTCGAACCAGGGCCGGTAGGAATGGATGACATACGACATGAGAAAGCGGACGGCGTCGGCGGCGACGAACCCCAACACGAGCGCCCAGACGTTCTGGTAGACAATCGCCAGGGTCACGGCCACCACGAAGTTAGTCAGGGACCCGCTCAGCGTGAGCACGAAGGATTTGTGCAGATCGAGGTTCTTCCGGAAGTAGACGACGCCAGGGTTGCGGAGGGCCTTGAACAGCGGACCGAGCGCGATGACGCGGATTACCGGGGTAACCCGCGGCTCGGAGAAGACGTCGGCAATCACCGGTGCGACCAGGAAGATGATCGCAGCGATGAACAGGTTCCTGCCGAAGTTGAGCACCCAGGCCGTGTTGAGGTACTGATCGACGTTTTCGTCCTTGTCCTGGATGAGTGCCGCATCCAGCCCCAGGTGTGTGAACTTCTTGAGCGCGCTGAGTGTCAGAAGCGCGATGCCGAGCAACCCGAAGTCCCGTGGAGAGAGCAGCCGGGCCAGCACGATCAACAGCACGAACTGGAGTACCCGGTCGAACACGTTCATCAGGGTAATCCAGATGCCGCTCTGGACGATCTGGTCGGAGAGGTCTCCGTCCGTCGGGAGAATCCGGTCTAGCAGCCGAAGGACCCGTTCTCGCAGACTCACGATACGCGTGACCTCCGTCCGGATGCGCAACCAACGCCGATCCGCCCCGCGCCACCAGAGGTCTGCCGAAATGAACGAGGCCCGCTGGTTGGCTCTCTGTGTTCGGTCTGGGCCCCCGTCATCTGGGCGCGGCTTCGTCGGGTCTGGGTATTGTTATACTACGAGTACCCCGTCGCTGGGGTGTGACCAACCGATCGATGTCCACCGAGGCCGAGCCCGCCAGGATCGAACGGGCACATTTCGGGCCACTGCCGAGGGGTCGTTATGCCGGAACGAGTTTGTAGATCGTCCCGTTCGAGAGCACGTACAGTTCTCCGTCTTGGTCCTCGCCGATCGATAGCACCAGGCCGCCGAGTCGACCGGATTCGGTGTTCGCAACCGTCAGTTCCTGCATCGACCACAGACCATCCCCGCCCGTGGACCCGTCGTCGGTTGTCCCATCGTTCGCGGCCTTCCCGTCAGCTTCGCTTGCCGCTCTCTGTCTCCGAGAACTCGCGGCGAACAGCCGCCCGGATTTCTTGGCCATCAGGTCGCCGAACACGTATTTGCCGGTCAGGGATGGAATGGTGTCGTTTTCATAGACGTGGCCGCCGATGACGGCGCTTCCGACGACCTCACCCCCCGCTTTCTGTGGATAGGCGATGACCGGGTCGGTCAGTTGATGCTTGTCGGGGGTGGTGGTTGGACACTGGCCCAATAGCGAGACGACGAGGTTCTGAAGGTACCCCCAGTCGAACACGAGAAACGGATCCGAGAGAATAGCCCGGGTGTCGATATTGTCGAAGCAGGCCGGACCCTCCCTGACGTTCCACCCGTAGTTTCCACCCCTCTTCACGATGTTGACCTCCTCGTATCTGAGTTTTCCCACGTCGGCGACGTATAGATCCGATCCGTGGAACGACATGCTAAACGGGTTCCGGAACCCCCACGCGTAGTGCTCATTCAGACCCGGTTCCCCGACCAGGGGATTGTCATCAGGGATCGCGTACGGACGGTCCGCCCCCTCCCGGTTGACGTCGATGCGGAGGACGCTCCCGAGCAAGTTCGCTTCGACGTCCTGGCCGTTTCCACCGCGGTTTGATGCGTACCAGTCCGATACGTGACCTCTCCCGCTGTCGCCATTCCCTCCCCCGCCATCGCCCACTGCAACGTAGAGGTAGCCGTCGGGTCCGAACTCGATTGCCCCAGCCTGGTGGGTCGCGTACGGCTGGGGGATTTCGAGCAGAACCCGTTCGGAGGCGGGGTCTGCTGTGCGGCGGTCCCGGTTCGCTTTGAACTCAGACAGCCGGAAGCGGTGACTGTACTCCCTGGGAATCTCGCCTCCGGGTGGGGCACTATACCTGACGTAGAAGCGCCCGTTGTTGGCAAACTCGGGGTGGAGTTCGAGACCGAGGAGCCCCTGTTCCCAGTTCGTCAATTCGACCAACCGCTCGCGGACGTCTAGAAAGGGACGTTCCCGCTTTCCGTGATGATCGAGCGTGAACACCCGGCCCCCCTTTTCGGCGACGTAGCCACGGATAGAAGCGTCGGACGGGGATTCGAAGGCGGTCGGCATTTCGATTCCCTCGGCTACTGGCTCGAGGCCCACGGTCGGTCCCGGTTCGATGGGACTCCGGGCAGTCCCTGACGGTTCCCACCGAGCGCCGCTACAGCCGGCGAACGCAAGGGCGGTGGCCGACAGCATTTCACGTCTTCCGAGTCTCGGCTGCTCCTCAGTTGACATCTCTGTACCCATACGGGGGCACCCCCACCCCGGTGATCAAAGTTAGCAACCGTATTCGGTGCTGGATACGGATCCTCGCACGTGTGTCAGGTGTCGATACGTACGCACCTGGTCTGCCGAGATGAAACCCGCTGTTCCCTCGGGTACGCTCTCCCGTTGAATCAGTTCGTAGACAAGAAGCTCCGATCCGCCGGGGGACGTGGGGATACTACCGAGTTCGACGCCAGTCGTTGTTATCAGATCGAATAGCTCCGTCCCCCGGAGCCGTTCATCGCCACTCGGGACGACAGCCAGGTCGAGTTTGCCTCTCCGAATCCGGTCAGCCAGTTCGGCATGGATCTCACCGCCGGTGTCACCGGGCCGGATGTTGACGAGCGCGACGTCTTCCCGCTCGCCCAAGTAGTAATCCAGTGCCGAGGGGTGATAGGTGAGAACTACATCGTCGTCTCCCGACTCCGCGGCGTATCGGGCGACCTCCGCGGCAGCCTCATCGAAGCCCGAATCCTCGCGGATCGGGGTCTCCGTGGTTTCTGTGATGCCCGACGGCGGCATTAGCACGAGGAGGAGAACGGAGCCGATGACTATCCCGTAACCCCGGACGCTCCGTTTGGCCTGGGGCGAGCTATCCCGGTGTAGCACGCCCCGAACCAGCATTGCTCCGCTGTATAGACCTCCGAGGATTAGCAGCGGGAAAAGCGGCAGGACGTACCGTGGAAACTTCACCGTGAGCAGGCTAAGTGCCACAAGCGGGAACCCAACGGACCAGGCCAGGGCCACGAGGTCTCGCTCACGACGAAGGGCGGCGACGGGTACCGCAACTACGGTCGAGAGCAGGGCACCGACGTACAACACCCCGCCCTGTTCGTAGAGCCAGTAGCCGTAGGTCCAGACCGGTGGGCGTTGATAGATGGTGTTTCCGACCGTGACGGCGTGACCGTCACCGAGGTGCAGGAAGTTTTTGGCCAAGGCTTGGCCCACCACATACGCGTAGTTTCCGAGGACCGGAAGGGAGAGCAACGCTTCGATAGTCCCAGCGTACGCTCCCGCAACCGGCGGATGAGGAAACACGGCGAACGGGAGATAGATGGCCACGAGGAGGACCACCCCGCCAACGATCGGATCCCGCAGGGAGCGACGCAGGGACCGATCGTCCCTTCTGGTGACTCCGACGAGGAGGATGAGAGCTGGCGGGAGTGCGTAAACGAGACCGTATACCTTGGTAGTGGCCGTGGCAGCTATCAGCCCACCCGTTACCAGTCCCACCAGCACGGTCTCCCCGTCGAGGTAGGCCAGTGCTCCGAGGAGCGATGCCACGAAAAAGAAGGCGAGCGGGACGTCGAGCATCATTCTCACGCTGTAGTGCGCAAAGACGTAGGTCGTGCCGAGGAGGCTCATCGCCCCGAGGCCGAGCCACCGTCCTCGGAAGCGTCGTCCCAGTTTGTACGTGACATACAAGGTCCCTAACCCAAAGAGCACCGCGGGGAGTCTGACTGCGAAGGAGGACTGACCCAATAGCGCCTGGGTCAGGCCCGTCGCGTACTTCGCTGTCGGAGCGATGGCGTGTGTCGGGTTGAGATATGGGTTGCCCTGGAAAACGCCGAGCCCGCTTTCAGCGTAGATGGCCTCGTCGATGGAAAGGGCCCCCCGAAGGTTGGTGAGGTACCAGACCGCGAAGGCCAGGAGGACCAGCAGGCCGTCCCACTCGTCCAGCAGCCGTGCTTTCGTCCTTCGAACCATCTCAACCATTGTACCACCGGATCCCCAACTCAGGGTTTGTTATGAACCGGATAGGTGGATGCGGTGGGTCACGACCACTGCCCGACGCGGAAGAACGCGCCGGACGGGCCAATGAGCTCTGTCATTCCAGGCGGACCGCCACCGCTGGTTGACGCCGACGTAACAGCCGGATAACGAAACGACAATCCCGGGAATACCTCGCCGATGACCGATTCTGTCGGTGTTGTGATCCCGGCCTATCGGCCGGACGTCGATCGGCTCCGGACCTATCTGGACGACATCCAGGGACTTCTGAACCCAACGACAGTCCGCATCGAACTCGATGCCCCCACTTCCGAAACTGAGGAGAAACTCGCTGGGGCTCCCGCGACAGTCTCGACTGCCGCCGATCGCCGCGGCAAGGGTGCCGCGATCACTAACGGCTTCGACGCGCTCTCGACGGACGTTGTCGCGTTCGCCGATGCCGATGGGAGTACCCCCGCTGAGAGTCTTGCCGCTGTGGTCAGTGTGGTGCCCGACGTGGACGTTGCCGTGGGCTCCCGTCGCCATCCGGACGCCTCGCTCGTGACCGACCAGACTGTTTGGCGTCGGTCCCTCGGCGACGTGTTCGCGTGGGGTGCTCGACGGCTCGTGTCGCCAGGGCTATTCGACTATCAGTGCGGGGCGAAGGCACTCGCCGCCCCGGTCTGGCGCCGTACCCGCGAACTCGTCCGCGAACCGGGCTTCGCCTGGGACCTCGAGGTTCTCGGAATGGCCCACGCTCTCGGCTACGAGATCCGGGAAGTGCCAGTGGCCTGGAGGGACTACCCCGACTCGACCGTCGATCCGGTGTCGACGGCACTGGAACTCGCGCGAACACTCGTGTCGGTCCGCCACCGCCAGAAGGCCCTCGATGGGAGTCGGCTTCACGGATTGCTGAACAGACGCCGTGACGGCGGGGTCACGAGATCGGACCGACTGCCGAGCCGGCCAGGAGAGTGAGGCCAGTTCTCGTTCGCTTCGGCTCTACCCCCATTACTCGACGGAAACCGGGTTCAAGACGTCCTCTTCGACCATCGACTCGAGGGGATTGTCCTGGATGGTCAGCGGGAAGTCTACCCGTCCGCGCCGCCTGACTGACTCCCAGGCGCCGAATATCAGCCCGGTCGACTGGAGCGCGTGTCGGGCTGTGACCTCTGCCTCGTCGCTGTCCCGTGCGGAGCGGACGACGTCCTCGAGTGCACGCTCGTGCTGGCTCGGCCGTTCGGGGGTGGAAATTCCCGGGAGGGCTCCCACGATGCCCTCGGCGACCGCCCGTGGCCGGCTTACCGGCAGTGGTCCGTGGACGGACTCCTCGGTTTCTACGGTCTCCCAGTGGGCGTTCCCAGCCCGGCGCACTCGGAGGGTCGGCCCGTCCTCGACCCCGATCTCGATGACTCCATCGGCTCCGACCAAGCGCAAGTAACACCCGATGAGGTCAGCCCCGTCACCGGTAGCGGCCAGTCCGCCCACGCCGTTCTCGTACTCCCACTGGACGAGCGCTTGATTGGCGTTGTGTGCGCCGAACCAGAGGTTCTCTTCGGAGTAATCGATTCCCGCGAGGACCCAGATCGGTTCCGCCTGACCGGTGTACTTTCCACAGAGATCGAACTGGTGTGTGCCCGCATCGAACAGGTTCTTTCCGCCGAACTCGACGCGCTCGAGCGAGCCGATCGCCCCCTCCTCGAGTAGCGTTTCGGCTCGCTGGAATGGCTCGCCGTACCGTCGCTGGTGGTTGATGGTGAGCTGTACCCCTGCACGCTCGCAGGCCCGTACCATCCCACGACACTCCTCCCAGGTTTTCGCCATGGGCTTCTCGCAGTGGATCGCCGAGACGGTACCCGCCTCAGCCATGTCCATGACGACCTCCGCATGCGCCCCGGGAGGAACCGTCACGCTCGCGATATCCGGTTCGACGGCCCGAGCCATCTCCCGGGCGTCCTCGAAAACGTTGCCGGCTGCAACGTCGAAGGTCTCTGCGAACTGTTCGGCGTTCTCGGGGACGACATCGGCGCAGGCGACCAGTTCGCACTCGTCGAGGCGCTGGTACGCACTGGCGTGACGATACCCCATTGCGAACCCATCTCGAGAGGTTTCCTGGGGATCTGCACCTGTACCGACGACCGCGGCTGAGTAGACCATCGATGCACGAGGTCTGGCCACTAGCAGACATTACTAAACGGTAGCTACCGTCCCGGGCGCTGTGCCGTCACCCCCCTCGAAATCACCAGGAACGGGCTAAATGTACCCCATGTCCTTGAGCTGGGCACGCATCGCGTCTGAGAAGTCCGCTCGTTGCCGATCTTCGGGGTGACCGGAACGCTCGGATCGGTACTCGTTCAATCTGGCGGCTAGACGGTCATTTTCGGCCGGGTGGTCCTTTGATACGTCTGTGGTCTCGTCGGGCAGCCGATAGAGTTCCGCCCCCTCGTCGCTTTCGACATACTTGAAGGAGTCTGTCCTGATTGCATCGAGGAGACCGGTATGGAATCGGTCCGCCTCGAACTGGGGATTGTTCTCGAGCAGACGGTCGATGTCCCCGGGTCGTGGACCCCTCTGGGCGAGGACCGCGTCACGCGTGTCCTTGCGGAGGTCGATGCCCTGGAACTGGGATGTGGAACATCCAGTGGCGGTCACAAGCGTCTGCATTACGTCGATGTGTTGAACGAGATCCTGAGAGCCCACGGTGTGCGTGAGGTCGTCGAACCCGTGGACCACCATGGGGACGTTGAGAAGCCCGTCGTCCAGCACGAGATTGTGGCCCAGGACCCCTTGCTCGCCGAACAGTTCGCCGTGGTCTCCAGTGATGACAATGACCGTGTCACCCCGACCGCTCGAGAGGACGTCGTCGACCAGATCGCCAACCAGTCGGTCGACGTACGCGATTGCCGCGTCGTAGGTCGCCTGGAGGGACGTTCGTTCGCGGTCTGTGAGATCGCACCCGTTCGCCATCACCTCCCACATGTTCTCGGTGACGTTCCTCGCCGTCTGGATGGCCTCCGTGGGGGTCAATCCCGTCCCCTGGAGGCGCTCGTCGAGTATCCCGTGTGGTGGTCGGTACGGGTGATGGGGCGTATTGTAGTGGAGGTACAGGAAGAACGGATCTCCCGTGCCCCGGAACGCTTCGGTCCACCGCTTTGCGACGTCGGTGAGGAGTTCGTAGGTCAGGTTCAGCTGCTTTGCCGCCATCGGGAGGTTCCGGTGGCGTTCGGGCTTGAGGAGGAAACGGAGGACACTCGTTGGATTTCTGAGAGCGTCGTACCGGTCGGGCCAGAGGAAGCGGTCAAAGCCCCGGTCGAGTCCGGTCGCAGAGCTCAGGTAACTGTTCGAACTGAGACCACCGGTCCGGTAGCCCTGAGTACGGAGCAGTTCGGGAACGGTGTCGAGCTCACGGGGGAGCTGGTGTACTTCATCGCTTTCGTATCCCACTCGGTGGGTCGTTAGGTGGGTTCCCGTCAGCATCGACGCCGTGGATGCGGGGGTCCACCGAGCATGGGCAAAACAGTTCTGGAGCGCGATCCCGTCTGTGGATGTGGCAATTCTCTCGATATTCGGGGTCGTCCCGCGCTCGTCCTCACCAAGCGAGGTATGGTCCTGCCGGACGCTTTCGAGAGTGATCCACAAGATGTTCGGCCTGGACTCCGCCATTACCCCCCGCTCTTCCCTTTCTGCCTTTGTTATGTAGTCAGTAGACGACACAACGCGGAGCGGTCGGAACTCGGTCGGATCACGTTCGGCAGGCTGTTCCGCGCCCTACGGAAGTCCGATGGTGTCCGGTACCTCGGCCTGAACCTTCACTGCGTACTGGGAAAGTGCATACGCCATCCAGGCTTGGCACCAGCGCATGAGCACGATCGGGCGGGTGAACCAGCGATGTTGCCGGAAATAGAACCTTCCATCCCCAGCGTACAGGTTCGAAATGGTCCAATCGATAATCCGACTCGCGAATTCGAGGTCGCCGGTGTAGGAAAACACGAGGATCCCCTGTGCTGCTGCGTGGATATCTCGGGGATACGCGTTCGTTTCGTCCCAGTTCGGGGCTCCGTTGTTCTCGAACAACGTCGACCGATAAAACTCGAGGCCGGCAGCCAGGGCGTCGGTGTACCGACCGGATGCGATCAGGTGTTCGTGGTAGTGTAAGACTTCCACGATGAAGCCGTTGTGGTGGTTGTCCATGGACAAGTGAGACGCCGATGGGGGCTCCCGGTACAGCCAGCCTCCGCGGTCTGTCTGGTGGGCAACGACGTAGTCGAGCAGCTGTTCCGCGTCGGTTCGGTGCCGTTCAGTTCCGGTCGTGGCGTAGAGGTCGAGCAGGAGACGGGCTCCGAGGGCAATAGCGTTGTGAGTAAAGTGGTCGTCGCTATCACAGGTGGCGTAGTTGATTCTGGCCCCTTCCTCGACCTCGGTGAAGTCGAGGTCCTCTCGGAGGAACACTGCTGCTGTCCGCGCCAGCTCGCGGAACCTCGTGTCCAGGTCGCTTGCCGCCAGCAGTCCACGGACCCCGTAGGAAGTCGAAACCACGTCGGCATCCGTTGGATCCCGCCGGCCGTCGAGTTCTTGGATCGGGTGTTGGTGGCTCCCGCAGTACCCCGCATAGCCCGTACACCGGTTCTGGAGGAGCCAGGTAGCCAGGGATCGGGCCTCGCTCCTGTAGTTGACTCTGGGTGACAGGGCAGACTCGCCACAGGCCGGCGCTCCATCTCCGGGTCCGAGTAGTTCCGCGGCCGATAGGTTTGCGACGGTGAACAGGGCCGTTCCTTTGTAGTTTCGACGCTGCTCGACCAGCGCCACTGGGCGGATATTGACCGGGGCTCGTTTGATGCTCTCCTGGACGGCGATGTTGAGCCACCGGTTTTCGATGGGCACTGCCCCGAGCAGCCGGCTGCTCAACCCATCGGCGTAGTCCCAGCCAGTGTAGTCACGCCCGCGTGCGTACTCGAGGACTTCTCTCAGAACCGCTAGAACTCGCTCGTCGGCCACCGCACGGTTGCTCTGGGAGACCGAGTGGTGCATTCCCCGAAACTCCCATAGGGTTGACTATTTGTTAGTAGGCGCTTGCGCTCGGAGATGGGCCTGTGAACGGCCGCTTTGGGCTACGTATGTGGTGGTAGCTCGGGCTCGGGTCCGCCCAGCTCCTCGGTTCCGTACGTCAGGACGGACCCGTGGTGCTGGGCTGTGTTGAATGGGTTCACCGCGAATCCGAGTGACTGACAGCTCGTCAGGTAGATGTAGGCACCGGCTGCCGGGACACCCGGCAGGTACTCACCTGCAGTCCGCCGCCGGCTGAACGAGGCAAGTTCGTACCAGGTCTCGAAACCGGTCTCGGCGTTTGCAGCCAGTACACTGAGTTCTCGGCTCGAAGCGTTGTGGGCTCCGGACGGCGCGACCCGGTCAACTCCCGTCTCCGAGGCCGTCGAGAGAACGATCCAGGAGTTGCCGTCGACAGAGTGGTGTTCGAGGAAGAACACCGAGTTATCGACTGCCAGAATCTGTCTCGGTTCAGGGGACGACTTGCCCAACTCCGACCGCGGAAGCAGAAACACCCCGACGGAATCGCGGAAGGAGCAGTCCATCCCCCACACTATGGCCTCGGGCGTGAATGCGAGCCCGACTGCACGCCATCGCTGGCTCCCAGAACCCACCGGTTTGAACCTGCCAGCCTCGATGTGACCGAGTGCGCACTCGGTGTCTTCGTCCCCAGCGGTCGCCCAGAGTCGGCCCGAGAATGGGTCGGTGAAGACTCCGTGAAAGTGTCGATGGCGTCCGGAAGTGACGTGGGTGGACCAGGACGTGCCCCGGTCGTCGCTCCGGAGGATGCGAGCCGGTTCGTCTCCGAGTGTATATTCGGCCAGGTAGAGCCACGGGTCGTTCCTGCAGAGCGCCGTGGGCAGTGTGCCCATCGGCCCGGAATTCCCGGGAAGCGTGTGGACGTGCCGCCAGGATCGACCTCGATCTGTCGACCGGAACAGATACCGACCGGCCGTTGCCAGCACGACTCGATCCCCGACTGGCCAGACATTTGTGGTGGCGTACCAGCCGGTTACCCCACTGAGGAGTCGTCTGAACCAGCCACTATTCACTATCTTGTATGGGAGTTGGTTCCAGCCGCTCACTGGGACCGGAAGCCTCCCCCGGGGCTCGAACCCCGATTCCTCTGTCCAGGTCCCGATCGTCAGCCCCTGAGTCGCGTACAACCTCCCGTTTCTGGAGCCGCCGATTTTCACGTCCCCCCACCCCTGACGGTGTTCCGTCGTGGGGGCGGATTCGATGACCAATCTCCGGGGGAGCGAATGTGACAGTCCACACTCAGCCACTCGGGCCGGACGTCCATCACGATCCTCTGTCCTCGACGGAGGTGTTACCACGATTCAGTTCATCGACCTCGTCAAGCCACAGGTATAGATGGCGATAGGCCGTGGCAGCCGACGGCGTGGAAGGTGGCTGGCCCCGATAAAGGAGGTAGGTGATTCGAGACTGGTCCAGCGGACCGGGGGGTGTTATCGAGTGGCGGCGTTTCCACGTTTGGCTGCTGGACACTCGTTGGACGAACCGCTTTAGCACCATCGATCGTGTTACCGTCCCGTTCGGAGACACCTGTTCATGGAGGACCAGCACCGAGTAGTCCACCGGGTTGTTCTCGTTATTCCGGACGATGAACGTGAGGTTGGCCCTCTTTCCGGGAGCAAGTTCTGTGGGGTACTCTGCGGCGACAGGCTCTCCGGTGTCGTTAGTCGTCACGACTTGAAAACCGGTATAGGCAGATCCGTCTATCGGCTGGGTCACGACGAATCCGAGCGTCCCGAACGTGAGGACAGCACTTCCTACCAGCGCCAGCGACAGGACGGCGTTTTTCTCCGGAACAGCGTGGAGTGCCTGCCGGGTACTATCCAACCATTGACTTATCGGAAGTGTGAACCGAGTGCGTTCGGGTTCGGCGAGACGTCGAACGATGCCCACCAACGTGAACACCAACACCACCGCCGAGAGACCGTCGATTGCGAGACCGACTGAAAATCCCGGTCTGATCTGCGTGAGCCCGATCGCGACCAACGAGGTCAGCGCGATGCTCAGGCCGAAGGACAGTGCCATACGCTCGGACAAGGTGATCTGAAGTCGGTCCCTTTCGTCTGCGTTTTTCCGGGTGGGTCTGTAGGGGAAGACGGCCGTCAATAACGTGTACCCCGGAAGCAGGAAGACGAGCGGAAGTGCAACGGCCGTGCGAGTGAGACTGCCCGGTGCAAGCATCGGCGCCGCGCGGGCCAGGACCAGCAGTCCCACAACTACGTATACGTCGATCGGTGGTCTCCGGAGGGATCTCGCAGTAATCTGGTACCATTCTCGGGTCACCGTTTCCAGACCTCCGACACGACCACGAATTCTGGGGTTCCGAGGTCTCCGCCCGGGCGGCCTACGGCGTCCATACCCCCGACCAAACAGAGAAGTCGGCATTGTTATTCTCCATGTACCGCAGCGCCGACGCCAGCGATGCCGGTCAGAAGTCCAAGAACCGGTCTTCCCACTCTCGCCTCATCCGCAGCGCTTCGCGTCCCTCCTCGGTCGCCTCGTAGTAGTTCGTTCGTCGGTCCAGCTGACCCTTCGTGACGAGGCCCCGATCTACCAGCGTGTCGAGGTTCGGGTAGAGTTGTCCGTGGGTGATCTCACCCAGTACCGTCGATAGCTCATCCTTCACGTCTTGACCGGACGGTTCGTCCAGACCATAGATCACGCACAACAGGTCCCGCTGAAACCCGGTGAGATCGAAGACGGTGGATGTCATCGGTGGGGGGTGGCTGTCACCCTCACTTTGTTACGAAGCACCTGTGAGCGCCGACAATCCGCAATCGGAAGCGAGGAGCCCGGTCGCCAGCTGGCTCCCAAGGGGTTATTTCGACCAGATTGGTATGATGCACCCCATTGATGAAACACCAAGGGGATATCCATCACCAGGGATGCCATTGCGAAATCGACCGGCGCTAACCGGGTAATCGATATTGTGTCCGGTGGTATATCCTCCTCGTCTCAGGACTCTCTCAGAGGCGCACCGATTCAATAGTCACCACCCACAGGTTTATGCGCAAATCCCGGATATCTACGAGCATGTCCCCGGGAGAGCGGCCCACGCGGCCGTCCAAGGCGGATTGGTATCGCTTCGACGACGGGACTCAGGAGATAGTCTTCGCCGTGGAAGATGGTTCCGTACTATCTGTTCGCGAGTACCAGGATTTCGATACGTTTTACGGATCCGTAGCCCCCGCCACCTACCTTGGTGAACACGACCATGTCGAGGAATTGCCGGAGGTTTCTGCCTTCGAATCTGATGATTCGTCTTCCGACGCGTGATGATGTTCAGTTCTGATTGATTCGGTATCCTCTATAGGGCCATCCTGGCCGGCCGTCGAAGAGCCAACGTACGAGGAACGAGACCATGAGTATTGCCTCGAAGACGATATAGAGTTGGCCGGTGGGCGTTCCGAGGAAATTCACGAACGTGGTCGTGAGGTCGATCACCTGCGTGATTGCGTTTGTGACGTTTGCCTCCTGGGAATATATCGGCCACAGGAGAAACTTCGGGATGAGAGGTCGCCCCAGGAGGAAGGGATAGGCCACATCTCCGAGCAGATGGGTAGCATAGCCAAGCCCAAAGGCGAGGCCGACTGGAGTGGCATTCAACCGGTGGGAAAGCGCAAGGACCACGGCGACGGCGGGGGCCGCGAAGAACAACGAGTGTGCGAGCGACAGCCCGCTGGGGAGTACGTTGAGCACCCACGAGAGTGGCTTGTCCACAAGGTCCGGAAACTGGGTCGCGAACAACAACGTAATCGCCTCGGCGTTTGTGGGTGAACGTTCCCCCGCCAATTTCACGGCCACAGAATACCAGAGGTAGCCGACCGCCAGGTGTTCCCAGGGCCACATCAGGCGGGAACCTGCCTTTCACGGCGTCCTGTGTCGTGTGTATGACCAACCATGTTCAGCTGCCATCTTGACCTTGGTCGCTCGTTACTGGTAATTCTGTTTCACAGCTACCGGTCGACCCGACCATCGTGGTACGGTGGCGAATCGGGTACGATTGTAATAGGTCCCATACTTCGACATCCTCGTGGACGTCTCTGCGGGTTCTGGGGTGGAGGGAATGACGGGATGGGGCCTGGATTGAGGGCCCAGGTATCTTGAGTGCCTACCGTCTTCGGGCGGACTTTTCGGTCTTGGATCCGTTGTCACACCAAGGACAGTTGGTCCTTTCCTCGGTTGCCAAGTTTCGATCCCAGTCCCGGCAGCATCTGGTCGAGATCGTTAGCATGGTGGGGTGAGTTCTCTATAGCGAAATACGGTATACTCGTAGTCGCCGAGACCCGGTTATCGGACGGGGAAGCCAGATATCGGATCTGAAACCGGGAGTTAGCGACGCCGGCGACTCGTCGTCGGTGGTCCACGACCCGAGGCATTGGCCCCCTGCGGCCGGCCACGGAACGGCCGATGTGGGAGCCTTTTCCGAACGTGGGTGCGGGATTCCGTCACGCCAGCCGGTAGATGTGGGTCTCGTACACGTCCCGGACGCGGTCGCCCCAGTCGTGGGTGTAGGTGTCGATGACGTCCTGGGCGACGTCCCCGCGAAGGTACTTGACGATGCCCCTGTCGCCGGTGCGGTCCCGGAGGTGGGTCGTGAAGAAGTGCCGGAAGTAGTGGGGCGTCACGTTCTCCTCGGGCCCGCCACCGGTCTCGTACCAGCCAAACGCCCGGGCGTGGGTCTCGACGAGGTGGTGGACCATGTCGGGGGTCAGGCGTTTGCCCCAGTCGCCGGTGGTGCTGGCGAACAGCGGGTCGGCCTCCGATCGGGTGTCGGGTGAAATCGCCAGCCACCGGCGGAGGACGGCGGCGAGTTCGTCGTCGACGGGGATCGTGGTCGCCCGCTTGCGCTTGTTCGAGCCGGTCCTGACCTCCCCGTTGTACGCCTGGCCCTGCGTGGGTTCTGCCGGCACGTAGATGGAATCCCGGCGACCGTCGAGTACAGCGCGTGTCTCCACCGGGCCGTCCGGCGAGTGCCCAAGCGAGAGGTCCCGGCGGTCGAGGTTGCACAGTTCGCCCGCGCGGATCCCCGTCTTGAGAAAGGTGACCACGACGGCCCGGTCGAGGGGGTGGGCCAGCGACGCCACGAACTCCCGCATTTCCTCCACGGCGATGTCGCGACGGGCCGGGTCCGCGTTGATGGATTCGTCCATCTCCTCGAGGACCAGCGCCATGGGGTTGTCCTCGAAGGCACCAACCCGCACCATGTAGTCATAGAACCGGTGGAGGTAGGAGGCGTAGGTCGCGACCGTCGAGGAGGCCACCGAACCCCGCAGTTGGTGGACGTAGGCCATGCAGTCTCGGTGGTTGGCCTCCGCGAGGGCGAGGTCCCGGGAGGCGAGGTAGTCCCGGAACTCCTTCAGGACGCGCTCGTAGGCCTCACGCGTCCGTTCGGTCTTCCCCTGGTAGGTAATGTCGTCCAGGAAGTACTCGATGGGGGCCTCGGCGGCCTCGCTTGACCCGTCGCCGGTGGCGTCCTCGGCACTCATTCCTCGATCACGTACCCGCCCTTGGGCCCCGAATACCTGATGCGGTTGTCGGCCTGGAGTGACTGAATGGTCTCCTCGAGCCTCCCTTCGATGTCCTCTGTGAGGGCTCCCACGAGGTCCTCCCAGTCCAGATACTCGGCCTCACGCAGCGCCTCGAGGACGGTCTCTTCGAAGGACACGACCGGTTTGCTCGCAGTGTGCGTTTCCTCGCTGGCGGGTTCGTCCGGTTCGGCGCCGGCCGTCTGTCCGTTGGCCCCGTCTGGTCCTTCTTGGAGCGATGGATCGAACCCCCGGCGGCCGGCCTGGACCATCGACCGGACGAACTCGCTGCGGCTCATGTCGAGCTCGTCGGCGTGGTCGTCCCACTCCTGGCGCTGGTAGGCCGGGACGTAGGTCTTCACCGTCGTCCGTGTCGTGTTCGACTCCGTGTCTGTGGCCATGGATGGACTGTCACCCCCCACCCACTTCAGTCTGTCCCCATCAAACCGGATAAAAGCCCTTATTTGGGTCAATGGTGCCCCAGTTTGCGGATAGTCGGGGAGACAAAATGACAATATAGAAAGAATTACTGGAACGAGGGGCCCACATGTACAGATAGGGGAATCAGACGTGTATCTGGGTAGGTCAGTTCCAGCGCGGGCCGTCTGCGATGGGCCATCCTGGAGTGGCCTGCACCGCCGTGTCGGCCGGGCCGACCCCCGGGGTATCGTCGCCACGCACGGCTCGGTCGAATGGCTCTGGGAGCAATATGAAAATGACTTCGACGTTCGATCTCGGCACGTGTTGGGTTCCTCCACCGACCGGTGAACCACGGTATTCCGTTCGTGGGTCCTCCCAGCCTGGTGGTCGCTCTCGGAGTGCCGGCTTGTCCGGACCGTGACTCAAACCGGTAATCAAAGTGAAAATATTGTTGTACAACTGGGTACCACTCGTGTGTGGTTGGGACGTTTACGGCGTTTACGGGGGCCACTCGGGGGTTGCTACCTCCGACCAGCGTATTACTCACGTGATCGAATGCGGATGAATTTCGGGGCGTGGTGATGATCGACCGTTCGTGCGTGGTGTGGGCAGTCGCCAGCTCGCTGGCTGTGTTGCTCACGGATCGCGGGGGGTTGGGCGTGGTTCCGCTCGATTTCCGTCTCGCTTGCTGGTTCCGCTCCAGCCCCGGCCGTGGTTGGATTGTCCATCAGTGGCGGACGTTCGCGGGACGGCCGCGCCGATCGAGAACGGGCCTGGATTGTCGATTCGTGCAACCCCGGTTTCGGCATGGGACCCCAGGGGTCTGCCACCCGAAGACGGTGGTCGTCGGCCGGACGGTCAGTGGGGTTCCGGCGGTCGCGTGTCGTCACGTCCACGGGAATCTCCGATGACCTTTCCAGTCGGGCGGGGGGGGGGGGGA
>Ga0207797_1001012_pt1 | contig 20913 bp, 17 predicted proteins | sample PRCRCaboRojoPR_6_FD_187275 | JGI IMG/M metagenome (GOLD analysis project Ga0207797, IMG submission 187275) | Marine sediment microbial community from Cabo Rojo, Puerto Rico - PR CR 10% Liquid 1 (SPAdes) | ecosystem: Environmental > Aquatic > Marine > Coastal > Sediment | place: Cabo Rojo, Puerto...
CACGCTTCGAAGATGGCCACGGGCCGGGTCCAGCCAGCCGATGCGTCCTTGATCTTCACCGGGAAGCAGGAGACCTTGAACCCGTGGGGCCGGGGAAGCTTGTCCAGGTTCGTCAGCTTCTCCATGTGGCAGTAGCCCTTTTCGATTCCGGCGAAATGGGCTTCCCAGATCACCGACGGATCGCCGGTATCCTGGAACTCCTTGGCCAGAAAGGAAAGCGGTCGGTCCCAGGACCAGGCGTCGATCCCCACCACCCGCACGCCGCGGTCCAGCAGGTAGAGGGTCGACGCCCGTGTCATGCCCGCCCCTTTGACCAGGTATTCGGGCCGGCCCCAGGCCGCGTCGGCGCCGGTGCGGACCAGCACGATGTCCAGCGGCTTGATCTCGTAGTCGATGCGCTCCAGCTCCGCCTCGACCTCCGCCGCCTCGATCCGCTCCCCGTCCGCCTTATGGCTGAAGTCCAGCAGCACACCGTCCTGAAAGCACCACTCCAAGGGGACCCGATCGATGGTCAGGGCGGTCTCCCCCTGGTCCATGGTGGGATGGTAGTGGTACGGTGCGTCGAGATGGGTGCCCGAGTGGGTGGTCAGCTTCACGAACTCCACTGCCCAGCCGAGGCCGCCGGGGAGCTGCTCCTTTTTCAGTCCGGGAAAGAACTCTTTCATCTGATCCGCGCCCGCGTCATGACTCAGATAGCCGATCTCCGGGATCATCATTTCCGGGTCGCAGGGCAGGCCCGGCTCGATGGAAATGGACAGGTCGATCATGATTTGCGTCATGCTGGCCTCCTGGTAAGTCTGCAGGCCGGACCGAGCCGGTCCAAGGGGCTAGAACCCAGGCGGGGTCACGACCAAAATGCCCTCCGCACCTTCTCCTCTGGGTACTGTCCAGGAGACCGGGCTGTCGGCCGGGTAGGAGAGGCTGTCCCCTCCCCGCATGTCGAAGGTCTCCTCTCCAACCCGGAACAGGATATGGCCGCTGAGGATCACCATGCACTTTTCGCCCGGCGGGTCCACCAGGGGCTCGGTACCGGTGCTGAACTCCTCGTCCACCTTGAAGTACAAAACCTCCAGACGCCGGTTCAGGTCCGGAGTCAGGAGCTCGTAGAACCCAGGCTGCTTCGGATAGGCCAGCTTCTTCCGCTCTCCGGCCCGGACCAGCTTGGCCTCGGTGATGTTCAGGCGCTCCTTGTCAAGACCGGATGCGGGCAGGGGGAACGGCTCGTCCCGGTCGGAGGCCAAGCCCTCCCCTGAACGCAGGGAGATCAAGCTGATTCCGAGGGCCTGGCGGATCTTTCTCAACGAAGCCATAGAAGGTTCGGCCCGGCCTCTCTCGATCTCGCTTAGAAAGCCCACCGAGAGCCCGGCCATCTCAGACAGCTGTTTCAACGTAAGAGAGCGCTCTTTCCGAATCTCCCGCATCCTCGCGCCCAGTTGCTTGACCACGCTGGCCCCTTTTCGTCGGTGTCGGACGGGATGAATGCTAACAGCCCGCTACTCTTGTAACACATAGTTTTCGATCAGTCCATATTTTTTACTCACAGCGAAACTGCGCCGGGAAGCAAGGTGAGGAACGCCCTTCAGACCGTCGCCTTCCGGCCGAGGGGTCGACCCGTGCGACGCTCCGGAAGCATGGGGACGAGGGCGGTGGTGAGCAGCGGGACCAGGCCCACGACCGCCAGGACCGGCCGCACCCCGAAGAGGTCCCCCAGCTTTCCGGTCAGGGGCGCCAGCATCCCCCCGGTCCCGAAGGCCAGCCCCATCATGAGGCTCGACACCATGGACCTGCCCCGGGGCGCCATCTCCTGGGCCATGAGCACGCCCAGGGGAAGGGTGGCCAGGACCAGGAAGCCCGCCCAAAAAGCGCTCACGTGGACCCAGCGGCCGCTCACGTTGAGCATCAGGAGAAAGGCGGGCGTGGCCAGTCCGTGGGTCAGGTAGAAGATCTTCCGAAACCCGATCCGGTCCGACAGGTGCCCGGCCAGGATCCCGCTGAGGGCGCCGCCCACGGTGAAGAGCGAGACCATGGCCCCCACCGACACCAGGGAGTAGCCTTCGCCGACGAAGAGGACGGGCAGGAAGGTGAAGAAGGACTGACCCGTGTAGGAGCGGAGGACCATGATGAACCAGAGCACCAGGACGGGACGCCAGACCCCGCCGAAGGCGTCCCGCATGGAACCCAGGAAGCCCAGCTCCCGCAACCCCTCCCCCCTCGGGGGAGGCAGCACCCCGAGCAGGTAGGCCATCACGACCGCCCCGAGGGCCATGAGCCAGGGCATGGACTCCAGGCCGTAAGCACCCACGTACCAGGCGATGAAGATCGGCCCCACCCCGAAGGAGAGGGTCCCGCCCGTGTTGAACACGGACATGGAGAGCCCGGGTTTGCGTCCCGCATAGTCCGGCACCATGCCCGCACAGGTGGGATGGAACATGGAGGAGCCGATGGAAGCCAGCCCCACGAACAGGAGCAGGGACCGGAACCCGGGCGCGACCCCCGTGATCGGGACGAAGAGGACCACCAGAGAGAGCCCGCCCAGGACGAAGAGACGCGTTCGGTAGCGGTCGGCGAGGTAGCCGGTGAGGGGCTGGACGATGAAGGCCAGGATGCGGCTCAACCCCGTGACGACGCCCACCTGGGCCAGGGTGAGGGCGAACCTGTCCGCGAAGAGCGGCAGCAGGGGAATGATGAAGGAGCTGAAGAAGTCCCCGGAGAAGTGGACCAGGGTGATGGCGAAGATCACCTGCCCGTTGGTCCTCGGCGGCCTCGCCGCGGTTGCCGGGGAATCGTTCATGCGGCGGAGGTCGTGCGGCCCGAAGACCCGGTTTTCTTCCAGGGCTTGAGGACCGTGACGAACAGCGCGAGGACCAGCGTGGACACCTGGAAGGTCCCCCAGAAAAGAAGCATCCTGTGGTTGTGGGCGTAGACCGGGTTCAGCAGGGCGGCCATGCCCTCTTCCCGCGCAATGGGGGGAAGCGCGTTGAGCCAGGGCCCGAGATAGAAGGTCCCGAAGAGCACGCCGTAGAGGTTGATGCACCACTTCACCACGATCCAGCGGTGCTTGAACCACCCCCAGCGGGTGAACAGGGAGTAGAGCAGACCCGTCAGCAGCATCCCGTTCGCCCCCGGGATGATGACGGCGTCGTCCACGAGCTTCATGGCCGCGAGCTTCCCGTAGAGCTCCATGCCGTCCGACGCGGCCACCCACCAGATCATGATCGTGAGGACGATGCCCCCTCCCACCCACATGCAGGCGAACAGGACGTGAAAGATCTTGAGCCATTTCTGGCCCTTCGGACCGATCCGGGGCATTCGCGAACCTCCTTACAGGATGAAATGGGAGATGTTTCTCCCTGCGGGACGAATTGTCAAGATGCGCCGCGCCTCTTTTTTCCGCGCGCCCCGTCGCCCCCCGGGGAGCCCCTTCCGGAGCCTGGTGTCCTTTTGCCGCCCGCTTCGGCCTCCTGTTTGCGCCGAGCCAGCATGGCGGCCATCATGACGCCGATCCCCTGGTAGGGCATGTTGGCGGCGGACAGCCCGTGCAGGATCTCCAGGAACGCCTTGGCCGCCGGCGACAGGTGCTGGTCCCTGAGGTGGGCGATGCTCACGTCCAGGGTCAGGTGGACACCCTCCAGCGGGACCGAGCCCAGCCGGCCCGCCCGGAGCTCGGCCGCCACGGACTCCCGGACCAGGAACGAGACCGCCTCCCCGCGGTGTACGAGGTCCTTGATGAACTCGGTGTTGCTCGTCTCCATGAGCACGTTGGGTTCGTACCCGCTCCTGGCGAAGAGCTCGTTGATCACCCGGCGCGTGCCCGAGCCCATGTCCTTCATGATGATGGGCTCCAGGGCCAGCTCCTCGATCCGCACCGCCCGCCTCCGGGTCCAGGGATGCTCCGGCGGGACGATCAGGACCAGCTCCTCCTGGCTGAAGGGCGTGAAGGCCACGTCCGGGTGGTCCTCGGCCCGGGCGATGACCGCGATCTCGTTGCGGAACTCCAGAAGGCTGCGAATCATGTCCCGGGAGCTGCCTTCGTCCAGGTTGATGCGGATGTTGGGATACTGCTGGTGATAGCTCGTGATGAGCACGGGCATGAAGTAACGCGCGTAGGCCTTGGTGGTGCCGAGACGGAGGACGCCCCGCTTGAGCGCACGGAGATCCTCGATCGCGTCCTCCAGCTCCCCCTCGGTGTCGAACACCCTCTTGGCGTACTCGAAGAGGATCTTGCCCTCGTCCGTGAGGAAGACCCGGCGGCCCTTCTTCTTGAACAACACCAGGCCGCAGGTCTCCTCGAAGAGCCTGGCCTGGGCCGTCACACCGGGCTGGGTGATGTGGAGGTCCTCCGAGGCCCGGGTGAAGTTCTGGTGCTTGGCCGCATGGTAGAAGACGCGAAGCTGGTTGAGGTTGATCATGGTCCCCCCCTCTTCATCCAAAGCGGTTGTTATATCTTATCGCTCTTGCATAAGCTGAGGTTATGCATACCATAACAAAAACGAATTTGACAGTTTTTCGTGGATTCGCCACCCTGGTTTCCGGGAATCACCCCTGCCGCGTCCCTGCCGGCGCGCTCACACAACTTCAGCCTGCATGTGCCGGGCTCCGGGGTCGAAACGCCAGCGATCTCGGGTGCCGCGACACGATCCCTTTCCACACGCTTCGAGATGGCGACGGGGGTTTCCTGAGGTCTTCCTGTGTTCGCGTGAGCCGAACCTTCGCGAGGCTCACTGTTGCCACGGCCCGTCGCCCGCAAGGGCGACCCAACCCCAATCGCTTCATACAGGGAGGTGCACCATGGCAGAAGACAAGGCAGGAAGATTCCCGGATCCGCACGAGTTTCAAGTTCCGCCGGAGCTCGAAGGCTGGGAGGAGATGTATCCCTCCCACTTCCTCTTCACCCCGGGCGAGAGGTCAGACTGGGAGAAGTCCAACTTCTGGTACCAGGACAAGATCCACGCCCCGGACCCCATGCCGCCCCTGGACCTCATCTTCCAGGAGGCGTGGCAGATCTCCCTCTCCCAGTACACCACGCGCGTCTTCTGCATCCCGCCGGCCCAGGGCATCGCCCAGCGCCTGGTGGGCGGGTACCTCTACATCTGCGCGGTGGCGCCGCCCCCGGACGAGATCATCGGCGAGAAGGCGGGCCACTTCGAGAAGCGGGTGTTCTACGTCTTCGAGCACTACGACGAGCTGTGGGAAAAGTGGCTGACCAAGTTCCAGGCCCTGGGCGAGGAGATGAAGGGGCTGGAGATCCCCACGGAGTTCCCCAGGTACGTCCCCGAGGAGGAGGTTCTTCCCGCGCCCACGGGCTGCTACGTCTCCTACGACATCCTGGAGACCTTCGACCGCCTGGTCAACCTGATGATCAAGGCGTGGCAGTACCACTTCGAGTACCTGAACCTGAGCTACCTCGCCTACCTCATGTTCGGCGATGTCTGCCGCAAGCTCTTCCCGGGCATCAGCGAGAGCGCCATCGGCAAGATGGTGGCCGGTGCTTACGTCTCCATGTTCAAGCCCGAGGAGGAGCTCTGCCGGCTGGCCCGGCTCGCCCACGAGCGGCCAGAGGTCAAGAGGGTGCTCGCGTCCGACAAGAGCGCCGCCGACAAGATCCGCGAGCTGGAAGGGATCGAGGACGGCAAGAAATGGCTCGCCGAGCTCGAAAAGGTCAAGGATCCGTGGTTCTCCGTCTCCTGCGGCAGCGGGTGGTTCCACTACGAGGGGAGCTGGTCCAACACCCTCGACATCCCCTTCAGCTACATCCAGGGCTACCTGGGCATGCTGGACAAGGGGGACACCATCGAGCGCGCCATCGGGGAGATCGACAAGGAGCGGGACAAGGTCGTGGCCCAGTACCGGGACCTGATCTCCACGGAGGAGGACCGGAAGTCGTTTGACGACGCCTACAACACCATCCGCACCATCTACCGCTACGCCGAGGATCACCTGTTCTGGGTGGAGCACTGGCTGCACACGATCTGGTTCGACAAGGTGAGGACCTTCGGCCGGCTCCTCGTGAACAACGGGTTCATCGAGGAGGTGGACGACATCTTCATGTTCACCCGCTACGAGATCCCCGAGCTCCTGACCGAGCTGTCCACCGGCTGGGCCCTGGGCGAGGGCATCCCGGTGCGCGGGCAGTACTACAAGGCCAAGGTGGCGAAGCGGCGGAAGATCCTGGAAGCGGCCCAGAAGTGGAGCCCGCCGCCGGCCCTGGGCGTGCCTCCCGAGGAGGTGGCCGAGCCCTTTACCATCATGCTCTGGGGCGTGACCACGGACAAGGTCCAGGAGTGGCTCAAGGGCTTCTCCGCCGAGGACGCCAAGGACCTCTCCGAGATCAAGGGGTTCGCCGCCTCGGCCGGGGTGAACGAGGGTCCGGCCCGGGTGCTGAAGCTTCTCAAGGACATCACGGACCTCCAGGAAGGCGAGATCCTGGTCTGCCCCAACACGAACCCCTCCTGGGCGCCCGTCTTCGCCAAGATCCGCGGCGCGGTGACGGACATCGGGGGCCTGACCAGCCACGCGGCCATCGTGTGCCGTGAGTACGGCGTACCTGCGGTCACGGGCACCGGAATCGGCACGGCCGCCATCAAGAACGGCGACATCGTCCGGGTGGACGGGGACACAGGAACGGTCACGGTGGTGCAACGGACCGCCTGATCCAGGGATGTGTTCCCATTGCGGCCGGGGGACTGCACATCCTTCAGCCCAAGCATGGGGAGGCGACATGAGCTACACCAAGAAACTCGAGGAGCTCGACAAGAACGCCCTCTCGCTGGTGGGCGGCAAGAACGCCAGCCTGGGGGAGATGATCAAGGCGGGGATTCGGGTGCCGCCCGGCTTCGCGGTCACCACCACCTGCTACGAGGATTTCATCAAGCGCACGGGCGTCATGGACAAGATGTACGAGCTCCTGTCCGGGCTCCAGCTGGGTGAGGTGGACGCCGTCCACAAGGCCTCCGAGCAGGTGCAGGACCTCATCCGCAACGCACCCATGCCCGACGACATGCGCGCAGCCGTCACCGAGGGTTACGAAGAGCTTTGCCGCGAGACCTCCGACGAGAGCCTCCCCGTGGCCGTCCGGTCCAGCGCCACGGCCGAGGATCTGCCCACGGCGAGCTTCGCCGGCCAGCAGGACACCCACCTCTGGGTGGTGGGGACGGACCGGGTCCTCCAGCGCGTGCAGGACTGCTGGGCGAGCCTGTTCACGCCCCGCGCCGTGAGCTACCGCATCAGAAACGATTTTCCTCACGAGAAGGTGTTCATCAGCGTGGGGGTCCAGAAGATGGTGATCGCCAAGTGCGCCGGGGTCATGTTTTCCCTGAACCCCACGAACGGCGACCCTTCCAAGGTGGTGATCGAGGGGGCCTGGGGCCTGGGAGAGACCGTGGTCGGCGGCACCGTGAACCCCGACCGGTTCGCCGTGGACAAGGTCCTGATGGAAGCCACCGAGAAGAGCATCGCCACCAAGCACATCGCCTGCGTGTTCGACCCCGACAACGGGGAGGTCATGGAAGCGGAGCTCGACCCCGACAAGGGGTGCAAGTGCTGCCTCCTGGACGAGGAGGTCAAGGAGCTGGCCAAGCTGGCCAAGGAAATCGAGGTGCACTACGGCGTGCCCATGGACATCGAATGGGCCATCGACGAGGTGGAGCCGTTCCCCGAGAACGTTTTCATCGTCCAGGCCCGTCCCGAGACCGTCTGGAGCCAGAAGAAAGGGGAGTCCCGGCTCGGAAAGAAGAGCGGCCGGGATCTGCTCATGGCGCAGGCCATGAAGCGCATCAAGCTGAGCTGAGCGAATAAGCTGAGGGGGCAACCAAGCAGGGGCCCCGAAGGAAGAGCCCTCACAGCTGTTCAATAGTTGGTCGCACGAGATTCCGACCCAGCGGCTGGCAGAAAGCCCCGAGAAGCCTCGTGCCCGGGAAGCAGGCATTCCCATCGATTCGGCAACCATTCGTTTGATCAGGAGGGACACGAGACATGAAAAGCATGCGGGACTTTATCGAAGTGGCGGAGAAGGAAGGCGAGCTGAAACGAATCACCGCGGAGGTGGACTGGAACCTGGAGCTTTCTCACATCGCCAAGCTCAACGAGGAAGCCCACGGACCGGCCCTGCTCTTCGAAAACGTCAAGGATTACGACACGCCGGTGATCACCAGCACCTGCACCACGGCCCAGAAGCTGGCCCTCATCCTGGGCCGGCCCAAGGAGACCCCCCTGCCGGATATCCTGCGGGCCTGGGTGGACATGGGGCACGACCCCGTCCCGCCCAAGTGGGTGGACAAGAAGGACGCCCCCTGCAAGGAGAACATCATCAAGGGGGACGACGTCGACCTGTACAAGTTTCCCGTGCCCCAGTTCTTCCCCCTGGACGGGGGCCGCTACATCGGCACGGCCCACTTCATCCTGTCCAAGGACCCCGACACGGGCTGGGTCAACCTGGGCACCTACCGCTCCCAGCTCCTGGACAAGGACAAGATCGGGACCCAGTTCATCAAGGGGAAGCACGCGGACCAGATGCTCAAGAAGTACCAGGCCATGGGCAAACCCATGCCCTGCGCCTCCGTTATCGGCTGCGATCCCCTGCTCTTCATCCTGGGCGCCGCCCGGGTGTCGGCCGGCATCTCGGAGTACGACGTGTACGGCTCCATTCGGGGCGAGGCCTGCGAGGTGGTCCAGGGCGAGACCGTGGACCTGCCCATCCCGGCCCACGCCGAGATCGTGCTGGAGGGGGAGTGTGACGCGGAGAAGTTCATGGAGGAAGGGCCCTTCGGCGAGTACACCGGGTACTACTCGGGTGTGGGCACGGATCCCAGGAACTACATGGACATCAAGTGCGTCACCCACCGGGACAACCCCATCATGTACTCGACCACCGTGGGTCGTGCTGTCACGGACACCCACATGGTCATGGCCCTCTCCTACGGCGCCACCCTGTGGCAGCAGCTCGCCGACGAGATGCACATCCCCGGAATCAAGTCGGTCTACTGCCCGCCGGAGGGCTCGGGACGGTTCCTGGCCATCATCTCCATGAAGACCATGTACCCCGGCCACGCGGACCAGGTGCTCACCGCCGCGGTTTCCACCGAGATGGGGGCCTACGGCCTCAAGACGGTGATTGTGGTGGACGAGGACATCGATTCCTGGGATATTCCCAGGGTCATGTACGCCCTGAGCTTTCGGTTCCAGCCCAACCGCTCCCAGGTCATCAAGCGGGGCCGATCCACGCCGCTGGACCCGTCCCTTCCCATCGACGCCCGGGAGATCACCGGAAGGCTGCTGCTGGATGCCACCATTCCGTACGAGTGGAAGAAAAAACCCATTCAAATCGAGCTGGATCCCGAGATGAGAAAGAGGGTGGAGTCTCGATGGAAGGAGCTGGGGCTGTAAGCTTCGGACGGGAGGGCGCCCGGTGCGGCGGAAGTCGGGCGCCCTCCCGCAGGTTCTCGAGCCCCCAGGCGATGCTTGATCGGGACCAAACCGGGGCCGGCCTCATGTGAGAAGAAGGGAGAAACGATCATGCCGGACAAGAGCCCCCTGGAGGGCAAGAAAATCCTGGCCGTGGACGACGAGCAGGACATCCTGAACACCCTGGAGGAGCTGCTGCCCATGTGCGAGACGGTCCAGGCGGCCACCTTCGAGGAGGCCCGGGACGCCTTGGCGAACCAGAGGTTCGACCTCGCCATCCTGGACATCATGGGCGTGAACGGGTACCGCCTCCTGGAGATCGCGGTCTCCAGGAACATCCCCGCCGTCATGCTGACGGCCCACGCGTTCGCACCCGAGCACCTGGTGCGCTCCATCAAGAAAGGGGCCGTCTCCTACCTGCCCAAGGAGGAGCTCCCGAACATCGAGGTGTTCCTCGAGGACGTCTTCGCTGCGCAGGCCAAGGGGGAGAGCCCCTGGGCGGCCTGGAGGGAGCGGCTTCCCACCTCCTACTTCGAGAGGCGGTGGGGCGCCGCCTGGCAGGACGCGAACAAGGAGTTCTGGGACGACTTCAAGGCAAGCCTGAGGGAGCGCTCCTCCAAGAAGGACAAGAAATAGAGACCCCGGGCACCGGCCCGGGTAACCATTCGCTGAACCGAGGTGACACCCAACGGAGGGAAGGACGTGAAGCCGATTCGATACAAGCAGGCCATGGTGGACGAGTTCGTGCGGGACGGGTACTGGACGAACGAGCTCTTCTATGACTTCTACGACCGAAACGCCCGGGAGATGGGCGACCGAGAGGCCCTGGTGGACTCGAGGTACCGCGTGACCTGGGCCGAGGCCAAGCGGCTTGTGGACGCCATCGCCGCATCCTGGGTGGAGATGGGCATTCCCAAGTCCGCCCGGGTCATCATCCAGTCGCCCAACAGCGTGTTCGGGTTCTTGGCCCGGGTCGCCGGCGAGCGGGCCGGGCTCATCACCCTCACGGTCTACCCCTACCTGCGTCAGCGGGAGCTCGAGTACATGGTGGAGAAGACCGAGGCGACCGCCGTGGTCATCCCCACGGTCTACCGCAAGTTCGACTACCTGGAGATGTACAAGGGCCTCCAGAAGCAGTTTTCGCACCTGGAGAAGTTCTTCCTCTTCGACGACGAGGTGCCGGCCTCAGCGCCCGAGGGGACCCACTCGCTGATCAAGATGGCCCACGAGCGGGCCGAGAAGCCCGTGGACGACAGCATGCTCCAGGAACGGAGGCTGGACCCGTTCTGGGACGTGGCCATCCTCACCACCACCAGCGGCACCACCGGCATTCCCAAGCTCGTGGAGTGGCCCACGGCCCCGCGTGTCTGCACCTCCAAGGGACGCGTGGACATCTGGGGGCTGAACAAGGACGACATCACCATGGCCATCGCGCCCCACGCCGGGGGCGCCGCCGGCACCCTCACCTACTTCGCGGCCCCGCTGGCCGGGGCCAAGACGGTCATGCTGGAGGAGTTCACGCCGGAGGGGGCCCTGGAGCTCATTCAGAAGGAGCGGGCCACGGCCATCGGCGTGGTGCCCACCCACCTCATCCGCATGCTCGAGGCGGACCCCTCGAAGTACGACCTGAGCTCCCTCCGCTTCATCCGCTCGGCCGGCGGGTACCTCTCCCCGCAGGTGGCCGAGGAGGCCGAGGCGGCCTTCCAGGCCTCCATCACCAGCGACCTGGGGACCCAGGACAAGGGCTCGGTCTCCGGCTGCAGGGTGGAGGACCCCCCGGAGCTCCGCCGTCGCACCGTGGGGAGGATGCTCCCTGGCAACAAGGTGCGGCTCGTGGACGAGGAGGGAAACGTGGTGCCCGACGGGGAGCCCGGGATCCTCTACTTCCGCGGACCCCACGCCCCGGCCGGCTACTACCGGGACGAGGAGCTGACCGCAACGGTCTTCGACGAGGACGGGTGGTGCACCACCGAGGACATCGTCAAGTTCGACCAGGGCTGCCTCTGGATCCTGGGGAGGGCCAAGGACATGGTGATCCGCGGCGGTCAGAACATCTACCCCGCGGAGATCGAGGGCCTCCTCAACGAGCACCCCAAGGTCTCGTCCGTGGCCATCGTGGGTTACCCGGACCGGGAGATGGGGGAGCGCTGCTGTGCCTACGTGATCCCCAAGCCCGGAGAGACCTTCACCTTCGACGAGATGAAGGACTTTCTCATCGACAAGCAGCTGGCCAAGTTCAAGATCCCCGAGCGCCTCGAGATCGTGGAGGAGTTCCCGGCCGTGGGCGACTCGGGCAAGGTGAACAAGGAGACCCTCAAGAAGATGATTGCGGAGAAGGTGGAGGCCGAGAAGGGCTGATTCGGTGTTTCCGGCCCGGGAACCGAACAGGCCCCGATGCTTTTTGAACCCCAGGGACGAAAAAGGGCGCAGACCATGCCGAAGACCATCCTCGTCATCTCCACCCTGGACACCAAGGGCCCGGAGACCCTCTACCTCCGGGACAAGCTCCGCTCCCTGGGCGTGGACACCCTGCTCATGGACCTCTCCATGCGGGGGGACGGCCCGTCCCCTGCGGACATCCCGCCCGCCGAGGTGGCCGAGGCCGGGGGGAGCTCCCTCGAGGAGATCCACGCCTCGCGCGAGCGATCCAGGATCACCAACATCACCATCGACGGGGCCTCCAGGATCGCCGGGCGCCTGCACGATGAGGGTCGCCTGCACGGGGTCGTCGGGCTGGGCGGCTCCACGGGCTCCCTCATGGCCACCGAGGTCATGCGGGCCCTTCCCTTCGGCCTGCCCAAGGTCATGGTCTCCTCCACGGCCGCCCTGCCGGGCCTCTCCACCCGCTACATCGGCACCGGCGACATCGCCCTGTTCCACTCCGTGGTGGAGATCTCGGGGGTGACCGACCTCCTCCGCAACGTGCTGGACCGGGCCGCCCGCGCCGTGGCCGGCATGGCGGCGGACGACGTGGCGTCCCCCCGCCCGGCCGGCGGCCGGGCCGTGGCCCTGACCATGCTCGGTCCCTGCGAGCAGTGTGCGAGCGCCGTGAGAAAGGCCCTGGAGGCGGAGGGCTTCCAGGTGATCGGGTTCTCCGCCGCGGGCGTCGGGGACCGCGCCATGGAGGCCATGATCCGGGAGGGCCTGTTCCAGGCGGTGGTGGACCTGGCCCCGGGCGGTGTGGGCGAGCATCACTTCGGCTTCATGCGGGACGCCGGACCGGACCGGCTGGAGTCCGCCGGCCGTTTCGGCATACCCCAAGTCGTCTCCACCTGCAGCGTGAACCACATGACCCCGGCCAAGCGCAACTACAAGCCCGAGTACGCCGAGCGCCGGAAGTACGACCTGGACAGGCACCGGACCTGGATTCGGCACGCCCCGGAGGAGCTGAAGGAGGTGGCCGGTGAGTTCGCGCGCAAGCTGAACCAGGCGGAGGGCCCGGTCTCCATGGTCATCCCGCTCCAGGGGTGGTCCTCCGTGGACGCGCCCGGCAACCCGAGCCACGACCCGGACGAGGACCGCGTGTTCGTCGACGAGCTCAGAAACCTCCTGAACCCGACCATTTCCATCGAGGAGGTGGACGCCAACATGGAGGACCCGTCCTTCGCCGAGGCCGTGGTCCGCGCAACCCTGGAGCTGCTCCGTTAGGGGACGTACTTGCATAATTCGATAACTCGAATCGTCCCTTCAGGAGTGGACTGCATGCACGAAGCCTTACTTCCAAGGGCCGTCTGATATGAGTTATCGAATTATGCAAGTACGTCCCCTGTGAGGAGGATGCGTGAGTAAAGAGAAGAAAAAGCGGCTCGTGGTGGGCATCGCCGGGGCGAGCGGCGTGATCTACGGCGTGAGGCTGCTCGAGCACCTGAGGGGCACCGGGGTGGAGACCCACCTCATCCTCTCCGAGGCCGGGCGGAGGAACATCGAGATCGAGACGGACTACAACGCCGACGACGTCGCGGCCATGGCCACGACGGTCTACGACAACCGCGACGTGGGGGCCGCCCTGGCCAGCGGGTCCTTTCTCACGGACGGCATGGTGGTGGCGCCCTGCACCATCAAAACGCTTTCCGGAATCGCCAACTCCTTCACCACCAACCTGCTCATCCGGGCCTCGGACGTGACCCTGAAGGAGAAACGAAGGCTGGTGCTCGTGGTGAGGGAGACCCCGCTCCACAAGGGCCATCTGCGGCTCATGACCATGGCGGCGGACCTGGGGGCCCACATTCTGCCCCCGGTTCCGTCCTTCTATCACGGTCCCAAGACCATCGAGGACATCCTGGACCAGACCATCGGAAAGGTGTTCGATCACATCGGGATCGAGCACCAACTGTTCCAGCGCTGGGGAAACGAAAATCCTTAGAGGAAAGAGGAAAGAGGAAAGAGGCAAGGAAGACCTCACCTCCACCCTTGTTCCTTTGGCCTGAATCTACACCAAGGGAGGAGAACGTTATGCTGCTGCCCCGTTTCGAGTACCACGAACCCCCGGGGATGGAGGAGGCCTGCCGCCTCATGGGAGACCTCGGAAACGAGGCCCGGCCGCTCGCCGGCGGCACGGACCTGCTCGTCAACATGAAGAAACGGCTGCTCGCACCCGGCCACCTGGTCTCGCTCGGCCGCATCGAGGAGCTCCGCATGATGGGTCCGGCCGGCGGCGGCTTTCGAATCGGAGCCTGCCTGACGGCTGCGGAGCTGGCCGACTCCGCCGACATCCGGAAGGACTACCCCGCCCTCGCGGACGGCGCTTCGCGGCTCGGTTCCCCGTTGATCCGCAACCTGGCCACCCTGGCGGGGAACCTGGCCTCGGCCCGTCCGGCCGCGGATCTGCCGCCCCCGCTCATGGCTTACGGGGCCGAGGTGCACCTGAAGGGGCCCTCGGGAGAGCGGACCCTGCCGCTGGAGGACTTCTTCCAGGGACCCGGCGTCACGGTCGCCGCCCCGGACGAGATCCTCGACTCCGTCCATCTGGCGCCCCGGCCCTCGAGCTCCGGGGCGGCCTACCTCAAGATGGGCGTCCGCCGGACCCTGGAGATCTCCATCGTGAACGTGGCGGCCTACCTGGCCCTGGAAGGCGGCAAGATTCAGACCGCGCGGGTGGTCCTGGGCGCCGTGGCGCCGACCCCCATCCGGGCCCCCTTCGCGGAGAAGGCCCTGGTCGATGCGTCGCCCTCTCCGGAGCTCTTTGCCCGGGCCGCCGGGGAGGCGGCCCGGGACGCCAAGCCCATCGACGATTTCCGCGCCTCGGCCGAGTACCGGCGGGACATGGTGGCCGTGCTCACGCGCAGGGCCCTCGAGGCCGCTCTGGAGCGGGCCCGGGCCTAGCCTTTGCCGTTCGAGACCGCGCGCTGCGCCTTCACTGAACACCTGGAGGGAACCGATGAAGAAGCTCATCAGCTTGATGATCAACGACCGGGAGGTGGAGGTGGCCGTGCCTCCCAACCGCACCCTGGCGGACATGCTCCGGCAGGACCTGGGGCTCACCGGAACCAAGAAAGGCTGCGACATGGGGGACTGCGGGTCCTGCACGGTGCTCCTGGACGGTCGGCCGGTGAACTCGTGCCTCGTCCTGGCGGTCCAGGCGAACGGACGGTCCGTGACCACCATCGAGGGCGTGGAGACCGACGAGGGGCTCCACCCCATACAGCAGGCCTTTGTGGATCAAGGGGCCGTTCAGTGCGGGTTCTGCACGTCGGGCATGATCCTGAGCGGGAAGAGCCTGCTCGAGCGAAACCCGTCCCCGAGCGAGGTGGAGGTGCGCACCGCCATCTCGGGCAACCTCTGCCGTTGCACGGGGTACCAGAAGATCGTCGAGGCGATTCAGTCCGCCGGCGAGGCCATGCAGCGGTGACCGGCCTTTTCCGGCCTTCGCCGTTCCCGAAGGTCGAGACCGACCCGAAAACCCGTCGAAGGCCCAGCGCCGCGACGACCCATGAAGGAGGATGCAGATGGCTTCCTACAGCGTGATCAACCGGAGGGCGCCCAGGCTGGACGCCCCCGACAAATCCACGGGCCGAGCAAAGTACATCGACGACCTCACCCTGCCTGACATGTTGTACGGCGCCCTGCTCCAGAGCCCCATCGCCCACGGACGGATCCTGAACATCGACACCTCCGCAGCCCGCAAGCTGCCCGGCGTGAAGTCCGTGGTCACGGCGGAGGACGCCGGTCTCGTGCCCTACGGGGTCAGCCCCGCACGGTACGACGAAACCGTCTTCTGCCACGAACGGGTTCGCTACGTGGGGGACGAGGTGGCGGCCGTGGCGGCGGTGGACCTGGAGACCGCCCAGGAGGCCCTCTCGCTCATCAAGGTGGACTACGAGGAGCTCCCCGCCCTCCTCACCATCGAGGAGGCCACGGCCGAAGGGGCCCCCCAGCTCCACGAGAAGTACGCCGGCAACATCTGCGGCGAGGTGCACCAGGAGTTCGGGGACGTGGCGTCGGCGTTCAAGGAGTGCGACCTGGTCCGCACGGACACCTTTCTCAACAAGCGGCAGGACGCGGCCTTCCTGGAGACCAACGGCGTGATCGCCGACTACGACCTGAACGGTTACCTGACGCTCTACACCTCCACCCAGGTCCCCCACTACGTCCAGCGGGTCGTGGCCATGGTCCTGGGCGTCCCCGTGGGCAAGGTCCGGGTGGTCAAGCCCTACGTGGGCGGCGGGTTCGGCCCCAAGGCCGGGACCAACCCCATGGAGCTGGCCTCCTGCCTCCTCTCCCTGAAGACCGGCAGGCCGGTCAAGATGAACTACTCCCGGGAGCAGGTGTTCCTCTTCTCCCGGGCGCGCCACCAGTTCAAGCACACCCTGACCACGGGCGTGAAGAAGGACGGCACCCTCATGGCACTGACCAACGAGTGCTACCTGGACGGGGGAGCCTACACCAGCTTCGGCATCGCCACGGTCTACTACGCCGGCTCCCTGCTCGGCGCCCCCTATCGCCTGCCCAACATGAAGTACGACGGCTGGCGGGTCTACACGAACAAGCCCGCCTGCGGGGCCCAGCGGGGCCACGGCGGTGTGGCGGCCCGTGCGGCCTGGGAGCAGCAGCTCGACCTCATTGCCGACGAGCTGGGGATGGACCCCCTGGAGATGCGTCTCAAGAACGCCATGCACGCCGGGGACATCACCTGCAACGATCTCAACGTGAGCAGCTTCGGCATGCGGGAGTGCATCGAGGCGGTGGCCGAGGGGTCGGGGTGGAAGGAGAAGCGGGGCAAGATGCCCAAGGGCCGGGGTGTGGGCATGGCCTGCGGCTTCTTCGTGTCGGGTGCGGGGTATCCCATCTATCGCTCGGACACGGCCCACTCCACCGTGGTGATCAAGCTGAGCGACGACGGAGGCACGGCCCACGTGCTCACGGGATCGGCCGAGATCGGCCAGGGCTCGGACACGGCCATGGCCATGATCGCAGCCGAGGCCCTGGGCGTTCCCCTGGATCAGGTCCGCATCAGCTCCGGCGACACGGATTACAGCGTGGACCTGGGGGCTTACTCGAGCCGGCAGACCCTGATGACCGGCCACGCCACCAAGCAGGCGGCCGAGGACGTCAAGCAGCAGGTGCTCGAGGTGCTGGCCGACGCCCTGAAGGTCCCCTTCCAGGAGCTGGACGTCAAGGACGGCCACGTCGTGTTCAGCGGCGAGACGCCCGATTTCTCCGCGCTCCGCACCCGCTACATCAAGGAGCACCGGGGCTTCCTCGACAACCCGCCGGAAGGCGAGGCCTTGACCTTCAAGGAGGCCGCGCGCGTCGCCTACCTGGAGAAGGGCTCCATCGTGGGCACCGGGAAGTACAAGCCGGGCGAGCTGGGTGGGAAGTTCAAGGGGGCGGCGGTGGGCACCTCGCCCGCCTACGGCCCGAGTGCCCAGGTGGTGGAGGTGAGCGTGGACATGGAGACGGGCCGGGTCACGGTGGAGCGGATGACCGACGCCCACGACTGCGGCTTCGCCATCAACGTGACCTCCGTGGAGGGGCAGATGCAGGGCTCTCTCTCCATGGGCCTGGGTGAGGCCCTGTTCGAGGAGGTCAAGTTCGACGACAAGGGTCGCATCCTGAACGCCAATCTGGCGGAGTACAAGATCCCCACGGCGCTCGACATGCCCAACGTGGACACCATCATCGTGGAGAGCGACGAACCGAACGGCCCCTTCGGGGCCAAGGAGGTCGGAGAGGGCGCGATCATGCCCACCATCCCCGCGATCCTGAACGCCGTGTCGGACGCCGTCGGGGTCCAGATCAGCGAGCTTCCCCTGACGCCGGAGCGGGTCTACAAGGCCATCAAGAAGGCCCGGGAAGAAGACACCTCCTGAGCCCCCCGGGCCCGCTCGGGGGCCTGGCGGCCACCGGGCGGGCCGGGACCTGCCGCATCCCGGCCAAGAGCCGCGCCAGCAGCCGTTTCCAGCGCCCCAACGGCCTCGTTCCCCTAGAACTGGACCTGGATCCGCTTTCTACCGTTCCCCTCATCCTGCACGGAGAGGAAGGTCTTCCCCAGGCGCTCACACCAGGTGCGGATGTCCCGCTCGAAGGTCGGGCAGTCGCCCAGGATCTCGAGCACGTCCCCCGGTTTCATGTCCGGGGCCTTCACCGCGATTTTCAGAACGGGCTGCGGACACTTCATTCCCAGCGTGTCGAGCGTTTCCACCGCCATGGCACCTTTCTCCCCTTTCGGAGTCGAGGGCGGGATCGGGCCCTTGCATCGCCCGCCTTCCGCCCGGCTCAACCATGATGGAATCGCAAAAGGCCCGAAGCTCTGATCCTCCCTTGGAGTTCCGCCGGGATACGGCGTTTCCAGAGGGGGGCGGGCAGGCCCCTTGCGAACCCGTCAATCCTTCGACGCCATGCCTTCCCCGGCCCTGCACACCCGGACTCCGTCCGATGCGCTCCCTTCTCCCTCCACCGCATGGGCGGCGCAGGCCAGACAGGGATCATAAGCCCGAAAGGCGGCCTCGACACGGTTCGCGTCCTCCTCGGTCATCTCGCCCCGGTTTCCAACCGCAGCGCGCGCCTCGGCCTCCACGGCCATGCAGACGGCCGCCGCGTTGTGCTGAGTGGCCACCACCAGGTCCACATCCTCCAGGACCCCCTCGTCGTTCACCCGGTACCGGTGGAAGAGCGTTCCCCGGGGGGCCTCGCACACGCCGGTTCCTTCACCCCCCGGACGGACGGGGAACGCACGGACGCAGGGATCGATCAGGTCCTTGCTCTCTGCAAGCTCCTTCATGCGCTCGGCGGCGAACAGCGCCTCGATCAGCCGCGCCCAGTGGTAGGCCATGGTCTGGTGGGCGGGACGTCCCCCCAGCCGGGCGAACATGCGCTCGGCCTCGGCACCGGCCAGGGGGGTGACCGGGCCGTCGGAGGCGTTCAGGCGGGCCAGGGGACCTACGCGATAGACCCCGCTCCGCGGGCCGTCCGTGTAGCCGTGCCACCCGAGCGCCCGGAGATACACCGGCTTCATGTAGCTCCAGGAGACCGCCCGCTCCTCGAGATGCTCGGGATACGCTTCCGCATCGAACTGTAGGTGGACATCGCCTTCCGGACCCACGACCCGCACGTCCCCCCCGGTCACGCTCAGGCGGCCGTCCCCGTCCACCAGCCCCATGTAGTGGGTCCGGGGTGCGAGGCGATCCGCGTCCAGCATCTCCGCGAACAGCGGATGGGGAAGCACCCGGTCGCGAAAGAGGGCCAGGGCCTCCTGCGCCCCCTCCACGGCCTCCTCGGAGACCTTCCGGATTCGAAGCAGGTCACCCTTCCCGACGGGGCGGGTCACCCCGCCGGGAACGCCGAAGACCGGGTAGAGCGCGCTCCCGCTGGTCAGAACGGCCAGCCCGCGCACGCGCTCCCGAACTCGAAGCAGCCTCCGGACCACGGGGCCGGCGGGGCCCTTGAGGGCCCCCGTCAGTCCCCGCTCCCCTGCCTTCGACAGGAAGTCCGGTCCTGCCAGGACCAGGAAGTGAAGCAGGTGGTCCTCGAGGAGGAACCCGTGATACGCGAGATCCCGGATCCGTCGGGCGGCCGGGGGCGGTTCGACGGCGAACACGCGATCCAGGGCCCTGACCGAGGCCAGATGGTGGGCCGTGGGGCAGACCCCGCAGATCTTCTGGGTCAGCGCGGGCATCTCCTCCGCGGCCCGCCCCCGGCAGAAGGTCTCGAAGCCCTTGAAGTCCACCACCTGAAACCGCGCCCGGGCCACACGTCCGGAGGCGTCCAGGTGGATCTGGATTCGTCCCGCGCCTTCCAGGCGCGTCACCGGGTCGATGCGGATCCTACGGCTCACGATCGTCCCCCCCGCTCCCGCCGCCGAGAAGGGACGAGGGAAGGCTGTAGCGGTAGAAGAGGCCGGCCGGATCGACCAGGGAGTCCAGCGCCCGGGCCGGATCCCCCTCGAACGCCCCCTCGGCCAGAGCGGCCAGGAGACCGACGGCGCCTCCGCCCGGGTCCTCCCTCTGCCCCACCGGGCCGAAGCACCCCCGGCACGGCAGGTTGCCTCCAATGCAGCGCGCCTCGCAGCCCCCGCGGGTCACCGGTCCCAGACAGACGATCCCCTGCTCGAGAAAGCAGAGGTCCGGGTCCAGAGGGGTCTCGTGGATGCGGCGAAACCGCCGGATCCGCGTTTCCGGACGCCGGGTCTCCCGTCTCGGGCAGGTGCGGCACAGGGCTTGGTCCTCCGCGAGCACGGTCCCTTTGACCAGGGTCCCCTGGATCAGGCCCTCGATCGCCTCCCGAACACGGCCGGGCACCGGGGGGCATCCCGGGATCACCACATCCACCTCCACCACGTTTCCCAGCGGTTTCACCCGATCCAGCAGCCGCGGCACCGCGGATGCTCCCTTCCCGGATTCTCCGCCCGGAGGCGCACTCCCGTAGGAGCGCTCGAGCACCGCCTCCATGGAAAACAGGTCGGCCAGACCGTACACCCCGCCGAGGTGGGCGCAGCTCCCCTGGGCCGCGACGATGCGTGCCTTTCGCCGGAGAAGCCGGGCCGTCTCCACGTGCTCAAAGGTCCGCACGGAACCGTTGACGAGGGCGGCGTCCAACCCGCCGTCCGGCACGCGGTGCAGGTCCTCCAGTCGGCCGTCCATGCCGAAGGGCCAGTAGACCAGGTCCACCCGCTCCAGGAGGTCCGCCAGATCGAGACCCACGTCAAGGATGGACTCCTCGCATCCACCGCAGCTCGAGAGCCAGGTCATGGCCAGCTTGGGACGTCGCTTTGCGGGACGGCTCCTCACGGTTCAACCCCCACGCGCGCAGCCGGTTCCGCGGCCGCCGCCGGGTCTGAAGCGCCGGGATCTGTGTTGCCGCCCGACCGTTTCAAGGGGCCGAGGGCTCGAAGGACCTCCACCAACCCGCTGACCACCTCCGCGTACCGCCGACCCTCGCCGGCGGCCACCCATGCCAGCTCCAGGCGCTCCGGCGCCACGCCCAGCGGTTCGAGGAGGCGCCGGAGGAGCGCCACGCGCTTCAGGGCGTGGAGGTTTCCCTCGCGGTAGTGGCACTCTCCCGGACGGCATCCCAGGA